>ERZ1026846.314-NODE-314-length-38590-cov-5.081251_pt1 | contig 38590 bp, 54 predicted proteins | sample MGYA00380153_ERZ1026846 | MGnify/ENA primary metagenome ERZ1026846 (study PRJEB33269, sample SAMEA4719789) | human gut metagenome | biome: human-associated habitat; feature: organic feature; material: feces | place: Cameroon | collected 2013-10 ...
ATGTGTCCATTCTGTTTCAAGTTTTGAAACCGAATCCTGCTTCCACGCTGACTTTCCAGTTCTCCGGAGATGGTGTCATAGATGTATTCGTACAGTCGGATCGGCAGGGTCAGCACATACCGCATCGTGCCGTCCAGCACGTGCAGCAGTCTCCTGCCGAAGTCCTTCCATAACTTCATCATAGCATCATCCACTTGAGCGTAATAGTTGCGATTATACATAATTCAAATCTCCTTTATTTGTTCAGTTTGGATCTTCTTCCATAAAGCAGACTGATTTTTTCGCGTCAGTTCGTGCTGTTCTTTTCAGCCAGCTGACGCTGCACTTCTTCCTGCACCATGCCGCGCAGTTCGTCCTCGCTCTTCTGGTCCTCGATCAGGTCATGCCCAAAGCCCAGCAGTGCGCTTCCTGCCAGCAGTGCGATGCTTGCCACTTTCCACCAGTTGATGTTTTTCATTATCATTACCTCTCTTTGTCAGGTTCATAATCCAGGTAGTCAGGGATCGGGGGCTGGAATGCATACACCTGATAAACCTCCAGCCCATCGTCCGTCGTCTGCTTATTGGCAACAAAGTCGATCCAAAAATACTCCCATTCGTTGATCATATAATCCGAGCACCAGCCTACATCGTCCTTCTCCGGGAGATAATCCAGACCGAGATAGCTGTACAGATTGTTGATAGACACTTCACCATTTAAGTTGAAGTCACGGTTCATCTGATAGAACGCATCGTACAGCTCTGCTTCGGTGGCATGGAAATATCTGTTCGAGAAAGGCTCGTAGCAGAGCAGCTGTTTATCTTCTTCGGCAGGTTCTTCAACTTTGAATTTCTCCAAAATATCAGCCTCAGCTTCAGAGCCAATATGCTCTGCCACCTGCCTGCGGTACTCCTGATAGGTCTTGCCAAGCGCCATGTAAGCCGCGGTCAGGCTCGCGATCTGCTTTTTGTTCAGGGCATTGGAGCCAAGGATGCAGGTGATGGTGCCGCCGCCAAGGACCGCCGCAGGAATATAAAACTTCCAGCACTCCTGCACGACCTCTTTCTTCGTCATAGGCTCATCCTTGTTCATGACCACGAGCGTGGTCGCCTTCACAGCCGCCTTGTGGGTCTCATAAGCAGTCAGCCCAACACCTACGGATGCCGCCACTGCCAGGATGGTTCCGCCGTGCTTGCGCAGGAATTTCGCGCATGTTTTCGTCAATTTCATTGTTCAACCTCCTGTTCTTCGAGTTTGTCGTACATCTGATCAATCAGTTGAATTGCAAATTTATTGGCCTCTTCCTTTTTATCATCGGGCATATGGGTCACAAGGCACTCACCATACGTCCACATCACGCACTTGCGAATCGTATCCCATCCGGGGTTCTCCGAACACAGTATCGATTGCTTCCCCGTGTAGGCACGCAGACGATCAAAGAAGTGATTTCGAGCCTCTGTGAAATACGTTAATTCCTTAATTTTTGTAAGTCGCCGTTTTTCTTCTCGTTCGGCCACAGTCATTTCTATCAACCTCCATTTTGAAAAAAAAAATAAAGAGCCTACGATTTCTCGTAAGCTCTCATGGTCAGTTCTTCCATTTGGCATAACTTGCCATGAAGAAGTCCACGTACTTAGCAAATACGGGTTTGAAAGTATGCCTTGCAATATAAGAAAGTCCGTCTGCACCAATGTAGTTTCCTCTATCATAGAGTCTACTCAATGCTATGCAGTATCCGTTCAGTCCTCCATATACAAACAGCATAAATCCAATTATTCCCATAATACCAATTTTCAATGCTTTCTTCATAGTTGTTCAACCTCCAAAATATAATTCTGAGACTAACCATCTCATAAAGCACACTGAAAATTTCGCGTCACAGCACACCGGCCTGCTTCAGAAGAGCCATCAGGTCTTCCTTGCTTAGCTCAGCGTCGATGTCCAAATGCAGATGGACCTTCTTTTCCGTCTCGCTGTACCCGGCAAAAATATCATTGAGCTTCACTTCCGTGCTCTTGTATCCCTGCTTCCGAGCAGTCTTGCTAACCGCCTGCGCAATAACACTGCGCAGAAAGGCAGATTGGATATGCATAATATCCTCCATAGTGTTCAACCTCCCTAAAAAAAATAGAGAGTGGAGATTGAATCCACACCTCCACAATTAAGTGGCGCTCTACCATTTGAGCTATCTCTTCCATAAAGGAACATGAATTTTTCGCGTCAGGCAAAAGATAAGAGGGCATGATCTTCCAGATTCTATCCAGATTCAGCTCAACTTATAAAAAAATAGAGGGCATGTTTTTAATTCACGTATCACCCTTTGTCTTGTCAGAATCCATACATTTTCTTGCCTTTTGTAGCTTGATATATGCCACATATGCTTCCATGATTGTTGCCACCAAGCAAATTGCAGCATTGCAGACTTTCATATAAGGTGTAGTCCCTAAAAGTTTCTTTCCAATGACATATCTGGCTTTCATAGTATCATCCTCCAATTTGCCCTCTACTTCCATAAAGTAAGCAGATTTTTTCGCGTTTCTTGTCTTGGCCCAAGTGCGTCTTCGTAAGTACCTTTGCTGATCTTGTCCCTGATATAAGCTAATCTTATTGCGTTTATTCTTTGTTTCTCCATGGCCAGCCATGCAAGGTAGTCATTGGTTCCAAGCTCCGCCGTATTGTGAGCTTCATTATTGTACTCGCACATAATATTTCATCCTTTATCAAATTAAGCTTCTGTCAAACACGGTCTCCCAGCGCTCTTTCTTGAGCGGTTTCATCCGCAGCGCCCACATGATCTGCCGGACCGTGACCGTCGGATACTCGCCATTTTGATTTCTTCTCTTGGCATGGTGGTCAAAATACTCCTTGAACCCTTCGTGGAGGTATATCTTGTCCGTCAGCCATGGGTCTATCGGTCCCCAGCAGGTGGATTTGGTCTTCTCGTCAAATCTCTGCTGGATGATGCAAAGCCCTTTCCCATGCTCAAAATATAAAGTGCTCACACGATAGACCGGATGGTTGCATCGGTATACACTTCCATAGTAGTTCGTCCATTCCTTTGGAACATCGTTGTGATACCTCATAAAAAATAAAGAGAGCCTGTAATTTTCATCACAGACTCTCCTCGATTCCTCCTTTACTCTTTTTCTATAAAGCCTTTTCTCATTTCACGGACTCCTTCGCCGATTGCTCTCGACAGCTGCGTCACACCGCCAGCCTCGCAGATCGACCAGTATACAGTCAAACCAACCGTAAACACGCCACCCACAGCTTTCATTCCGATCTTTGCCCACTCAAGCTTGCGCGCCTTCTCCGATTTCTCCTGATCGAGTTCTACCTCGTGCACTTTTCGCACTTCTTCGTCCTCTTTCAGCTGTTTTTCGGTTTCCTGCGCCTCATCCTTGAGCTGCATGTCGTACAACTTCAATGCCATGTTTGCCGCCTTGTCGTACTCGTCCGTACCTGGCTTCATGTCTTTGAGACTTTCCAGCGATTTCTTCGCTGCATCTTTCAGCAATTCTTTGTTTTCGTAGTTATCCATTTTGATTCTCCTTTACAAAGTAAATTCGGAGTTTTCTCCATTAAGCACCCTGATTTTTTCGCGCGAGATCAAGTTTATTTACCCGCAGAACAACGTACTCCTCGCCCTCGAAATCTGTCACCTCCTCGTCGAGACTCAGCGAGAGATACGGCCAGTCGGGATCATCCGGTTCACCGATGATAAGCTCCCCGACAGAATGATTGACATCTCCTACGTGACGGCAGAACATCATGCCGAGTGCAAAGCCGATTACCATTGCGAAAATAAGATAGACGAAATAGGTGTCCATACGTTTCTCCTTTATCAAAATAACATTGCGGGCGGTCCAGTGCGTGATGAAAAATAAAGAGCTGTAGATTTCTCTACAGCTCTCGTCGGCTCAGATGTCGTTGCGAATCAGAAATAATTCTCCTCTGTTACAAGCCGCTCGCACCAGGCCACCGGCTCGGATCAGGTTTATCGCGTTCGTGTAAGATGCCTGTGCTGTCGAGGCATTCGCATACTCGCCTGTACCAATGTACATAACTTTCTGGTTGCTCTCGATAAACACACGGATCTTGTCCATTGCGTTCACATAACCTCTGTCGTAAGTAGTCTTTACTCTCTTGTAATGCATCGTAAAATCTCCTTTCGTTCTTCGGAAGACATCTTCTTCCATAAAAGAAGCAGAGTTTTTCGCGTCTAACTTAGAATAGGAAAAAAGAAAAGAATGGGATTTGGACCCATGACCTCCGCAGTTAAGCGGCGCTCTACCATGCTGAGCTATCTTCTCCATAATATATCATGATTTTTTCGCGCCTGCACAAAAAAAGAAAGAGCCGCATATTTCTCCACGGCTCTTTCAATTTAATTGTCAGTCACATCATAAGCTTTCTTTGTTATCTGTTCGTCGTAGCATTCTTCAGGAATTTTGACTGCCTTTGCTGCTGCCCTTCGCATTAAGTATTTCATAACAGCATTTTGCACTTCCAAAGCAGCCTCTATCATTGCTTGCCATGCACGATCCATATCATTACTCATGTAAATCACCTTCATAAAGGCGCCTGAAATTTTCGCGTTACCCGCGTTCGATACTCAATACCCAGAAGAACTTCCGATACTGCTCGTAGTAGCTTTCGCGGCAGCAGGGGCAGCCCTGAATGCGCAGAATATCATAAGGTACGCATTCTGTAGCCCCTTTTAGAACGAAGGGCGCTACGGCCGGCTCTACCTCATCGAGGCAGCGCTTAACGAGGTCAATGCGCTTAGTAAAGAAGGCCCGCGCAATGCCCACCTGCTCCGTCGGATTCGAGACGCGGCTTCCTCTCATCGTGACGGTCTGCAGTTCTTCCGGCCTCGACTTCCATCCGTTCAGGAGTGCCATTGCTTCTTCCCACTCGGGATATTGGAGGCAGAAGTGCTTGAGCTCGTAGTAGCGATGCTTTGAGATATAGTAGGGATTCCGCTCAGAAAGTTCAACGTGTGCCATGCTTACCCCTCCACAAAAATCCAGTTTGCTCATAGAGTGCCTTAGGCGAAATATAAAAGTTGATACGCCCAAGTTTAGCGTTCATCTCTTTCACATCGGTCACAAGTTTTCCGTTTCGGGTAGCTTTTCCAATGGGCAGCCACCCCGCAATGATCCCCGCCCTCACCCATGAGGGGTCCCTTCCGTATACCCTGGCAGCGATGGAGACAGGCACTGACCCGGTCGGAAATATCAATTCATTCATACTGTGTTCTCCCTTCAAAAATATCTAAGGACAGCGTATCACGTCCCATTAGCATATTTTAGGGAAAGAACGGGGCAGTGCGTACTGTTTTTATTTTTCTTCACATAGGAGAGTTGACAAATGACATAGAATCGTTTAATCTAGAATAGAATTCAGAGCCAAAAAGGAGGTATTTTTCTTATGTTGACCACCTGTCCAGAGTGTGAATTGCAAATATCAAGCAAAGCTCTCGTCTGTCCACACTGCGGCTTCCCCCTGAAAAAGGATGCGCGGGTCTATCCTAGAAAAGCAAATAAACGCCGTAGACTGCCCAATGGATTTGGACAGATTTCTGAGATAAAGGGGCGTAATCTAAGAAAGCCCTTCAGAGTCCTTGTCACCGTAGACAAGACTTCGGAGGGCCGTCCCATCTGCAAGCCACTTCAGCCGCAGTCTTATTTTGAAACCTACAATGAAGCCTATCTTGCGCTTGTGGAATACAACAAAAATCCATATAGTCTTGACAGCGACATCACAATGGATAAGCTTTATCAGATGTGGCTTGCCGACTATAAAACTCATGTCGGCGATAAGATGGTCGAGAAAACCGAATGCTGCTGGAGGTACCTTCGCAAGATCCACAACCTAAAACTTCAGCAGATGCGGGTGCCTCAGTTAAAGCTTGCCATTGATGAAGCCACAACATATAAGAGCGGAGATGAAATCGAACTTCCCCGCTCTGCGAAAGGCCGGATAAAGAGTCTGCTCAATCTCATGTATGACTACGCAGTTCAAAACGAGCTGGTCAATCAGAACTATGCCCGAGCATTCTCGCTTTCCAGAATCGACCAGGAAGAGACCTCTCGTGTTGATAAAAGTCACATCCCTTATACAGATGCAGAGGTCGCTCTCATTTGGAAGTCGTTGGAGAAATATCCATATCTTGACATCGCGCTGATACAGTTCTACTCCGGATGGCGGCCTAATGAACTGCTAAGCATGCGAGTTACAGACATCGACCTGGATAATAAAACATTTCATGGAGGCTCCAAAACGATTTCCGGTAAAAACCGAGTCGTTCCGATCCACTCGAAAATTTTTCATTTCGTAGAGCGATACTATAATGAAGCAGTTTCGTCCGGATGCAAATATATGTTCCCGTCCGACACCCAGCCCGGGAAGCCTTATACCTACGACCGCTATTATGTTCGATTCAATGAAGCCCGCGACGCTCTTGGGCTAAATAAAAATCATCGCCCACATGATGGCCGTGTCCAGTTCGCAACCATGGCCAAGAAGTCTGAGGTCGATCAGTATGCCTTAAAGAAAATCCTTGGCCATTACATTGATGACATCACAGAGAAATACTACATCAAGCCCGATATGGACTGGCTTCGAACTGAAATCGAGAAAATCAAGTAATCAAATGAATCCGAATATAGAAGTACGAGAAATTCATCATGTAGGTTTTTTGTGCAGGAATAATGTAGGAATAATATACGAGTTACGTGCATCTAAGCACTTCGAACCGCATCTAACCACATTCAAAACCAGCGTATCATCAAAAATTATTTGATACAGCGCTTTGTGTAAATTCTTCCAGCAGTCTTTTACCCCATCGTACCATCGTCATTTTCTCCCCAAAATATAGGATTACTCTACGAGTAACCCGCACCATTCCGCCGCCATCTGCATCTCCCCACACGAAAAAAAATAAAAGGCCCTGAAGATTCCGCGCCGAAACCAGCGCAGTGTATCTCCAGGGCCTTTTTTCATGCTATGCCATCCCTTGCATAGGGCGGTTGCCATTCCAAAATATCATAGCCGAGTTGGTCAGACGCTTTCCGAAATATCATTGCGCCATAGTCTGCTAACAGGTTGCAGATCCACTCTTCAGCTTCAGTCCAATAGGCTGGTCTCACCATGCGGTGTAGCTCTGGCAGCATCCCGTAGCTTACCATGGTAGCATGTCCAAGCTCGTGCAACAGCACCCGCTCCAGACTCCTGCCGTGTAGTCCCTTAGCAAGCCAGATGCAATGCGTTCTGGGATCTGTCACGGCAAGAGTCCTTCTGCCGGTGCGGTCTATGAGTACAGGATCATCCTGGTCTGTATACAGCACTCGCCAGAATATCCCGTTCATCATAAATCGAGCCATTTTGAAATTACGTCGGCATGTCCGCCACGAGCTTGGAGAAGTCTGCCTTGATCTTCTTCCGCAGCTCAGGGTCGGCATCGCCATAGATGGTACGGATAGCGGTCATGGCGCTCATCAGATGCTCCCCAGCGTACTTGTCCATATCCGCCTTGTCCATGGCAGAGTGGCTTTCCGTGTAGTGCTTCCGAGCTTCCAGATACTCCCCGTAAGGCCGACCGTACTGGCCTTCCTCATGCCGGAACTCCCCTCTGCGGCTCAAAGGCCATTCGCCGTGGTCCTTGTCCCGCATCCGGTTCTCGAACTCCTCCGGGTCCCGCAGCCACCTCTTCATAAAGGCCTGCTGTTTGGGCGTCTGGGTGTACCCCATCCGCTGGTAGTCCGCATCCTCCATGGCCTCGATCAGGGTCTTGTAGTAGCAGGCTTCCCAGCAATACTTCTGGGCCTGAGCCAGGTCTTTGATCATGTCGATCACTTTCCCGGACTCCTCCGTGTCGGCAGAGTCCACACCCTTTGCCAGCTCGGATTTCTGGGCATCCACCAGAGTGTCCATCATCGAGCGCAGGCTCATCATGCAACGATCCTCCATGTTTCAGCCCTCCTTATGCGATCCGTCTGACCACAAGATTTGCACCAGGCCCCACGGTCAGATTGGCAGTGCCGGTGTTCACGATGCGGATAGTGTCATACATCCCGCAGCCGCTGCCTACCAGCATGGTCTTGGCCACGTTGTTCAGGTCGCCGGCCGCAGCAGTGGTGGAGATCATGGTAGAGCCCGGGAGCACTGCATTCCCTGCGGAAATGCTAAGCTGCACGGCACCTGCTGCCACGCCACCGATGTTGCCCGAAAAGACGATCTCGTAGATCCCGTTCAGCCGCAACCGCACATCCGTCATGCCGGTCTTGTGGCACTCAGCAGTGCAGCGCGTCTTCAGGTTGGTCACGTCAAACGCAATAGCCTGCCCCGGGGTCAGAGTCTGGGCGGTCGAATTGGAAATCTCGATCATGTCCGTTCCTCCTTCAGAATATCAATAAGAAAGGAGCGCCGGTCTCCCAGCGCTCTTCTTATTTTGAATTTTTACGCCGCCATGTTGCAGCAGCCGGTCAGTCCGGCGGTCTGGCAGGGCAGCGTACCGGTCCCGGCGTAGGGGTTCTGCACCAGATAAGCCGGGTTCACAGGAGGACGCAGCTGATTCACGAGATAGTTGTTCTGTGCCTGCTGGCTTGCAGCGAGGGTCATCTGGCTCACCTGTGTGCGGAGCTGGGCGATAGTCTCGTCCTTGTCTGCCATCCGGTTTGCTACCATCTCGTCATGCAGGGCCCGGTAGTTGGCGTTGTCGTTCTGCATGATCTGCTGGGTCTGGTTGGCAATGGCGGTCGTGATGGCACAGGTGTTGGTGGCCATATCATACTGGATCTGTGCCTGACCCTGACGGTTCTCGCAGCAGCAATTCGACAGCTGGGCCTGCAGAGCGTTGGTGTTCTGCATGTTGGCCACGGTGTCGGCGTTGATGGCCTGCTGAATGCCGAAGTTGCCCTGCATGAGGGCGGTGTTCACGCCGTTAAAGCCCTGAAGCATCGCGGTGTTGGTGTTGTTGAAGCCGTTCAGCAGGCTGGTGTTCACGGCGTAGAAACCGTCGCACAGGCCATTCTCGAGGCCATTCAGCTTGTTCATCACGCCCTGGTTGTCGAAACCACGCTGGACATCTGCCTGACTGGCAGTACGGGTACCATTGCCCCGGCCGCCGAAACCGCCATAGCCGTTGCCATCGCAGCCAAAGCCACCCCACAGTGCAAAGAGGATGACGATGATCCACCATGCGCCTCCGCAGTCGCCCCAGCCATTTCCGTTCCGGTTCCCTGTCACAGCAGCGATGTCAGCAAGACTCGGAATGTTCATACCAGTGTTAAACATATCATTTCCTCCTTCGGAAATATCAGTGAATGGATGTTCAGATATGTTCACTGGGCCTTCTTTCAGGCCGCGCGTATCCTGAGCAAAAGCCCAATTCACATCAAAGAGATATGTTTAACGTCCTTTTCAGTTCAACGTCTCTGGAAAAACTGCATCGCCCTTGCGTAGGCCTCTTCCGGGGTCACGCCGTAGCTCTCGCAGAGGTTCCGTGCGATCTGTTCGCCCTTCGCATCGTCTCCATTTTGAATGACGGAGATCATGTTCTGAGCCAGCGGATTCGACTGCATCTGAGGGTTCTGCCGGAGCAGCTGGCCCAGCATTCCGGCAATGGGATTATTTCGGTTCTGGTTCATGGTCTTCTCCCTTCTTATCTCCTCGGTACGGCTTGTGATAAGGTTTTGTGCGTTTTGGCGTCCGTTTGAGGAGCTCGTCCAGCTTCTGCCGAATATCCTCCAGCTCCGCGTTTGCAGGAGCGGCTTCGGTTTCCGGCGTCGTCGGGGCAAAGACCATCGTTTCGATTTTTCCTACGTTCGAGAGGTATTTCACATAGATACAGCTCATGTCATCCTTCAGAAAGATGGCCGGGCTTCCGTTGTTCGGCACCTCGTTGGGACGGACTTCCGCAATATCACGGATGACCCGCCCGGGCAGTGCCGGGACAGAAGCCTGCTGGTATCCATTTTGATTTCCCAGCCCGGGGTACCCCATGGGCTGACTGTTTTGCCATCCTCCCAGACCGTTCACTCCTTGAGGAAGGCCCTGCGGAGGATATGCACCGTAACAAGGGTTCATAGTGTCCTCCTTTGGTTTATAAGCGGTTATTTTCAGTTTTCCAGTGCCTTTCGCATCTGGTCAAAGAAAAACTGGATCACCCGCCCGATGGTTTCATCGGTGATGATCCAAGAAATAAATCTGCCGTATTTGCTGTTATTCAGGGCCGCTCTCAGCACCTTCGTCACCCAGGCCTTTCGCTCTGCGCCACGCTTTGTGCCCTGAATTTCCTGCTCGGCCCGGGCTATTAAGTCGAGGACGAGAGGCCTTACGGCGGCACCGTAGCCCAACCTGACGCAGCCCAAGACGTAGAAGATGACGCCGCCCAGCATCAGCACTGCCGCCACCGGGGCGGGCAGGATGCTCAGAAGTTTACTCACTGCTGTCTCCATGTTTGGTCGCTCCTTTCATGAGGTACTTAAGAATGTTCTGATGGCACGCTTCCATGCCATCGTGGTTGTTTCCCGAGAGCTGTGCTTCTAACAGGTTCTGCACGCCGTCCAGGATCAGCAGGACAAGGTCATCGAGATTATTGAATCGCCGCATATCCCTGCCCAGTGCATCCTGCACACTCATCATCCTGGTCTTCAGCAGCTCCACGTCATCCTTCAGGTTTTTTATTTCCTCGTTCTGGGCCTTGTCTGGAGCCTCGGCCAGACCCTTGTACTTTTTCCAGAGATCAACCATCTTGTCCAGCGATGCCACAAACCCGAAGAGGCCGATCATCGCTGCACCGACGACTTTCAACGACTCATACAGCTCCATTATGCCTCCCGGAGCCGGGTCAACCCCTTTGTCTTGATGATCTTCGGGTAGTTCACCGTCGTGACGTCGAGGTCCACCGGCCCGTTGATGCCCGGCACGCTGCCCTTGCTGGTATGCTGGTGCGCGTTATACTTAAAGCTTACCTTGGGAGTCTTGCCGGTATAGTCTGCCAGCCAGACGTCCCACCGAGAGGACAGCCGAGCCATGTCCAGCTCGTACTTGTAACCGGTGTAGGTGTACAGCTGGGCGTAAAAACCCATCTTTTCCACTTGCTCCAACGCATAGGCTGTCAGGTTAGACAGGTCAAGCGTGGATAACTGCTTGATTTTGTTATCTTCCACGTCCACTGCGAGGGGCAAGGTGAGCTCTTTACCTCGCACGGCCTCACGCACAAGGGCCAGCTCTGCGTCAGCCATAGCCTCAGATGTGGCGTAGGTGTAGTAGTACACACCCACGTCTAACCCTGCCAGTTTTGCGAGTTTGTAATTGTTCTCAAAGGTGGGGTCAACGTAAAGGCCGTCTGTCCGGGTGCTGAGTCTTTTGTTGGTGGATACCGTCTTGAGCATGACACCCTTGTAGCCAGCTGCTTTGATTTTGCGCCAGTGCGCAAGATGCAGTTTGCCCTGATAGCGGCTTACGTCGATGTAGCGGTAGGGCGGCTCCCCTTCCCAGCCGGGAGGAGCAGAGGCTTTAGTGTCCACAGTGGACACCTCAGTAGAAGTGTCTGAGGAGGGATGGGAAGAGCCGAAAAGGCCCGCGAGAAGGTTGCGCAAAAACTCAAGAAAACTCATACGACACGTCCTTTCTTTATGTACTATGTGGGGTTAGTTGGCTAAAGCCACATTTAGCTGACTGTTTCGGCAGGCTCGCCCGTTTTGCTGTCCTCGGCATCCAGCGCATCATAGTACGCCTGTGCCAGGGCTTCCACCTCTGCGATGTCGTCCTCTGTCAGCAGACCGTTGTCTAGATGGGTGTACGCCTTGTCCAGCCAGTATGCCACGTCGCGTCCTGCGGCAATTTCCCGCTTGATGGAGCGCAGGGTCAGGTCATGCCGTGCTTTACTTTTGATAGCCATGTGTACCTCCTTAGGTCATGGACGCTACTGCGTCCTCCAACTTTTTAATTGCAATGTTCACGTCCCGCTGGTAGTCCAACTTGATGCCCGCACCGTCACTCGCCCGCACCACCGTGTCAGGGCCGTAAGCGACGAGGGCTTTGTAGGCGGCAATTTCGTCAGGGGTGAGCGGGGTTTCGATGGGGTTGGCGAGAGCGTAGAATAAAATGTATTCTCCTTCTTCCGGGGGTTTGGCGTCAATGGGAATAAAAATCTGCACATTGGTACGGTCTACATAAAAGTGTGGGACATCTTTATCAAACGAAACAATAAATGGCAATTTATTGCATAGGGCTTTTGTTTTATAATCGCGACCATAGAGCAGCAACCGAATCGAAAGTCGTTTTACTACCGTAAGCTTAGTGATAGCCGTAACTCTACAGATTGACAAGTCTATAGCGTTCGCCCTCTGCACCTTCACCCCTCTCTTCAAGTCCACCTCGTCGCACACCCACTGCTGGCCCTGCGGGTCAGTGTAGTTGCCGCCAGAGGTGACAGGGATGCCGGGTAAGCCGTTGGGAGTGGGGAGCGTGAGAGTTTGCGTTTTGTCGTTTCCATCGCCCAATGTCACTTCAATCGCCCCGCCGTCGCCTGCGCTCACGATAGGCACAGGTGCATCCAGCGTGGGGGTCCCATCCTGCGTGCTCCGACCGTACACTGTCAGGCCGCACAGGGGCGCAGGGAACGCATCATCAACGGCGATGGGGTTGCCTGTCTCAGTGCCCACAAGGATGTTCTGCCGCACCTTGACTGCGCTGATCGCGTCACCTGTGGCTTTTGCGTCAGCAGCTTCGCCCTCGTGGGTGAGAGTGGTGTCCAGCGCTACAGCAGGGCCGGTCTCGCCTTTAGGGCCTTGCGGGCCGGTATCACCTTTTTCGCCCTGTGGGCCAGTGGCACCCGTAGCGCCTGTGGGGCCTTGAGGACCTTGCTCACCCTGCGGGCCGACCGGGCCGATGGGGCCAGTGTCGCCCTTGTCACCCTTCTCGCCTTTGAAGTTTCCGCTTGCAATGCCGTCCTTGAGTTCCTGCAAGCTGTCAGCGGCTTCCTGAGCGCTCTGGTCTGCATTACTTGCACTGGCGGCGGCTTCGCTGGCGGCGGTCTGGGCGGCTTCTGTAGAGGCTTCCACCTGCTGGAGAGCCTTGTCCCGGGCCGTGTCCACAGCCTGCGTAGCGGTGGTCTGCTTGTCACCGATGGCTTTCAGCGCGTCCTCTTTGGCGGTGATGGTGTCAGAAAGGGCCTGCTCGGCCTTTTGGGCAGATGCCCCGGCCCGCTCTGCCGCGTCCAGCGCTTCCGTTTTGGACTGCTCTGCCGATGCTGCCGATTCCTTCACGGCGTCCACGAAAGCCTGCCATGCAGGCGTTCCCGGTTCCGGCTCTGTGCCGTCCTCCGTGCCGGAGTTTGCGGCCACCCGGTAGCGCAGGTCAGCGCTGGTCACGGTCTTGGTGCCGTCGCTGCCCTCAAAGGTGATACAGCCGTTGCCCGGTTGTGCGGTCACGCTGGCAGGCACGTCCACATAGCCGTCCACCATCAGCGAGGAAGGCGGGTCTTTGCCGTCCGGGGCGTGCCAGAAGCATCGGATAGCCAGCCCTTCCCACTCACCGGAAGCGGTGACAGCAAGGCGGTATACGCCCCGGTTCTTGGTGTAGCCGAAGCGAAGCATCTGCTCATAGCCTGCCAGCTTTGCAGCGCCGTTGGAGGCAAGAGATACGTTAAGCTCAATCATAGGCTTTACTCCTTTTCCAGCAGTTCCAGCAGCTTACCCATCGTAGTCCTCCCCCGTGATCTCTTTGTACTGCTCTGCGGTGATCTCGCCCTCGGTTACCCGCTTGGCCAGTTCCGCTTTCACCCTTGCACGGCGGCTTGCGGGCATCTCTGCCCACGTCTTGGTACCGGCAATGAGCCGGTTTGCCCAGATTTTATCCATATGCCACCTCCTTATTTGTTGACGGCGGTGTCCAGCTCGCACAGCGAGTCCTCGATAGCCGCAATCCGCTCCTCTGATTCCATATCTTGCTCACACAGGGCGTCCTCGATCTCCGCCACGAGGCCGGGCAGCTCCTTGAGTTTCTGCTCCTCTTCCAGCTTCCTGTGGAGTTCCTTCAGGCTCTTATCCATCTTGTACAGACTCATCCGATGACACCTCCGATCATGGTGATATTGCCGCCGACGCCGCTGCCGCCCCGGGTAATCGTCACCTTGCAGTTAAAGGCCGCTCCCTTGGCGGTGGTCTTGTTGGTAAAGTTGTGGTGGACGAAAGCCTTTGCCTTACCGCTTTGGATGTCGGTGCAGTTCTCCCACACGGGGGCATCGTCCAGTGCGTTGTTGGTCAGCTCCACGGTCAGGTTCATGTCTGCTGGGAAACTGCCCTCCAGTGTCAGCGCAGCCACGGTGATGGTGTCATCTGCCGTCAGGGGCCGGGCCAGCGAGAGGGCGGCACGGGTCACATTTTTGGTAAAGGTCGCCGTCCACTCTGTCGTGGTCTTTCCGTCGTTCGCTTCCAGAGTCAGGGTATTCGTGCCGTTAAGCATCTGCTGGAACAAGGCTTTCTCGCTCAGGCACTGTACCGTGAGTTCGGCGCCAGAGGCCACGTTCTCGCGGACGGCCAGCGCCACACCGTTCACCTTTTCGGTGATGGTCATGGAGTCTCCGTCGCCGTCGGTCACGGTGTAGGGCAGTGCAAACGGCTCGTTCTTTTCGCCCAGCGCCACGCCGCTCTCGCCCACACCGGAAGTCACTTCCGGCGGCTGGTTTTCCGTGGCGAAGCCATCTTTGTCGATATACAGCGTCTCCGGCAAGGTGAAACATGGCAGATAGCCGTAATAGGCGTTATATGAATATCCGGTTGAAAAAACGCCCCAATCGGAGCTGCTTATTCCGGAAAGATACAAGCCATTAGCATAGTAATAATCCCTGCTTCCATCGTCATCATCCTCATGGCCACTATCAACATTGCTATGGGTTCTTGTCCAAATGCCTTTTCCGTAGGCAGTAAATATCTTTTCGAGTCGAGTACGCGCTTCTTTTGAAAGCAAAAATCCATCCAAATGATCAGCACGGGTCACTGCTTCTGCTTCTGAAATAGTGAAGAAGGCAGTATTGAATGTATCTAAATTAAAATGCGAGGGTGATGAGTCATAACGAGTAGCAGAATAAGCCTTATATTTGGTCGTTGCGATCCATTTTTTTACTGTGGATGTGAAACTGGATGGATATGTGGCTGTAAGGTACTCGTATATTGCATTGACTATGATTCTATTATAGTAAGCGATTGTGCCCCATCCAAGACTATAGCTGCTGCCTATTTCACATCGGATTCCGCTCGTCGCCGGACTCTCCCGGCAAAACAGCGTCCGTCCCTTGCCGTTCAGGCCGGACTCATAGTTGTGGGCCAGCACGTAAAACTTTACCTTGCTACTGCCTTCCATAAGGTAAACATATCCGTCGCCGATGGCTAAGTCTTTGATCTGCATTCAAATCCTCCTTCCTCAAAACTCCACCCGGCTCGCCGCCTTGTTCCACACACCCTCCAGAGCCACACCCTCCAGCGTGTCGAAGGCCGAAACGAAGGTGATGCCGTTCACGTCCGTGCCCTGCACCATCTCCAACAGTTTGATGCGTACGCCGGTAGCCGCAGCGTCCGCGGCAGCGCCGGAGATGGTGAGGGTCTTGTCGGTGCTGGCAATGGCCGCCGCATCACTGGCATATTTCTTTGCGGCATCTTCGCTCTTTTTGGCCTCGGCCTGACTGTTTGCCGCCTCGTGGGCGCTGTTCTCCGCGTCCCCCTTGATGAGTTCGGCTTCGTCCCTGCTGGCAGCCGCTGCCGTTTCGCTTCCCTTGGCGTTGGCCTCGCTGGTCTTTGCGGCATCTTCGCTTGCCTTGGCGTTGGTCTCGCTGGTCTTGGCAGCTTTGGCCGAGTCCACCGTTACCTGTCCTACCGCCAGCACGTTCTCCAGACCCTGGGCAATGTATTCTCGCACCTCCACGCCGTAGATCGCCTTCCGCACTCCTTCTACGGCGGCCTTCATCTTCTTTATGATCTCTTCGAAATTCATCCGATAATCACCTTACTCCTTCAGAAGGTCCATTTTGAATTTTTACCCCACACTGTTCAGGTAGCTGATAGCGCCCACGACCTTGTCTTTCAGCATCGCCGCCAGGTTTCCGACGGTCCACTGCCGCCTGGAAAGCGAGGCGCTGGTCAACCCAAAGGTAAAGTCCTTATTGTCCGGGGCGTCCAGAGGCAGGTGTACCTTGGTGCATACCATCCACATATTAAAGCTGTGGGGGTTGCTCAGGATGTGAGTCCGCAGCAGATACCCAAGCTTGTCCACCTTTTCTCCCATGTCCTTCCGGTCAAAGGCCCGGACAGTCAGGGTAGGTTCTGCCTCCTGCTTGTACTTGGCCAGCTCCTCACTGGCGGCAGAACTCAGGGTGCTGTAGCTGGAGGCCTTGCCATCCACATAAATATGCCGGGAGCGCAGGCCGTACCGCTGGATCGACAACGCATTCTCCGATGTGCTGGAGATGGCGTTGTAGCTGATCTTCTTAAAGATCCACCAGCCCTTCTTCACCGTGGTGATGCCGTGGGCCGTTACGCTGTTCACGAGGTCGGAACTGCACTTCTCATTCAGCACAAAGTCCAGCATGTTCACGCCGTACTCGATGCTCTGTGTGGTGCTTGGCACATCCTCCGACTTCAAGTAATCGTAGTAGAAAAAGTAGTCCTCGGTGCCCGGATCATTAGCCAGCCGAAGCCGCAAATATCCCTCGTCCTTGTCCAACAGATAGGTGCTCAGGATGCTCCACAGGCTGCCGAACTGGTCGCCGCTGTCGCTGGTGTCCACGTACCGGTTGGCCACCGTCACCTTGCCGCGCATCATACAGTTGGCAGGGTTCTCCCCCTTCCGGCTCTTGTCGGCGTTCATTACGATGGAAAGCAGACTGGATTCCGAGCAGCTGTTGTAGGAGCTTGCCGAGAGTCGGGTGTTGATCTGCCCCAGCTCGTTCAGGATGCCGTCCGCTGTCACCGTCTTGTCCAGATTGAACTCCAGCTCGCACTCCGTCACACGACCAAAGAAGATGCACTCGCTGTCCTCCTCCACCATGATCCAGGTGCCGCCCATCACAAAGTCGTCGTAGTAAGGGTTCTTCACCCGGCCAAAGCGGGTCTCGGCCTGATACGGCACCCGGCACGAAAAGCTTCCTGCCGATTTGTTCTCAAGCTCCACGCTGGGGTCTGCCACGATGCCCTGGGTCTCTTCGCCCTCCACCGAGTCGCCGTAAGAGTCGTACACCAGCACCTTTTTCATCCAGTTGAACCGGGCTGTGCTGCTGTTGGTAAACTTCACCGATACCTGACCGGCGTATACCTTATATCTCATTTTGAAATTTCTCGCTTTCTGCCCTCTGTAGCAGCGCACTGCCGTTTACGCCCAGACGAAACCTCCCTTGTCCAGTCGAAACTTGACCGTCCTGCCAAAGGCTCCCCTCGTTAGGGGAGCTGGCGCGAAGCGCCTGAGAGGTTCTTCTCCTTACATCGCTCTACAGGTACGCCGGACGGTAGTCGATGCTCACCGTGGTGTCCTCCTGCGCCTGCACCACCACCACACGGCCGTTGGTGTTCAACGCAGTACCCACGATGCCGATGTTGGTCTTGACGCCCTTTTTCAGCACAGCGCCCTCACCGGCATAGAAGCTCACGCTGCCGCAGAACAGCTCGTATCCGCCGCAGTCCTCCGCCACAGCCGAGGCCCCGGTGCCGAAGTCGAGATAATCGTTCTCGATCAGCGCCTCCTTCGGGATGTTCGGGGCATAGAGCTTTCCTGCCGCCTCCACCACGATCTCGTAGGCCGTGTTCTTTTGCAGGTCGGCAGCGAGTCCAAGCTCCGCCGTTCCCGTGCTGTCTCCCGCCCGGGCGACTATGAACGTGTCGCTTGCCAGCAGGACGCTTGCGCCTTTTCTGCGGACAGACACGGTCACTTTTCCTTTGCCCACAGGATAAAAGGCAAACTCCATCCGCATCAGAGCGATGTCGTATTCTTTCGTCACCAGTGGCATCACGAGGGTGGCGAGCTTGCAGTTGTAGGTCGTCTCGTTCGAGGTCCAGCTCTTCAGGAAATCGTATTTCGTTTCCGCCATCGAGCTTTGGCTCAGCAGGGTGTAGTCCACTCCATTTTGATTCTGCATGTTCGAGGTCGCCGCGCCGCTGCTGGTCACGAATACTGCGCTGGGCTTGTCCGTAAATACCAGCGGAAACGTCTCTCTCGTCCCGGCCGGCAGGGTCACGCCGTGCATCTTCACGGTGGCCAGATCGGTCTCAAAGCAAAAGGGGTCCCACAGCCAGTCGTCTCCGTCCTCTGCCAGCAGGTACTTGTAGGGGTACAGCCGGTATTGCAGGGTGATCTTGGTGTGGTTGTACTGCTGGCTGGGAGCCTCGCTCACCCAGATGCGTCCCACCCAGTAAAAAAGCGGGTCGTCGTCCAGAATGATCCGCGTCTGGAATGGCCGGGCCATCTTTTCCTTCAGCCGGGCCATAATATCCTGGTATGCCAGGTTTCCCACCGGCCCCCAGAACTTGTTTTCCTCTCTCCACCGGTCGGTGTCTATGTAGAATTGCCAGTTTCCTTCCCGGTCACTGAACACCGGGTACCCTGTCAGTCCGTGGCTCAGGTCAGCCACGCCGCTCATACCCTCCACTTCGAGAGTCATGGTCTTTTCCGTAGGCGGCTGCACGATCGGCCGACAAACAGGGATCAGATAAAGATCCCTCCAGGTATGTGTGTCACCAATGGTGATCCCATGTGGTATCGTCTTCATCTGATCCCCCTTTCTCGGTCATTCGGGCGGTGCAAGGCTGTAGTTGATCACGGCCTTGATCCTGCCGTCAGCGTCGGAGGCATAGCTGCTTACCCAGCATCGCCCCAGGTAGCTTGTAATGTTTCCTTTTCCGTCCGGCACGTCCACTAGCACCCGCCTCCCCTGCAGGTAATACAGCAGGGCGTGGTAAGTGGCCAGCCAGGTGCTGTCTGTCACCATCCATCCATCGGATTCTTCCCGGTGGATGTCTCCGTAACAGTCCCAGAAGGTGTGGCTCTTGCCGTCCGGTTCATAGTAAAATGTCCAGCTCCCCTCGGCATTCTTGAACACCCGCTTCTCCAGCGGGGCATATTCAATGGTGCCGTGCCAGGGAGCTGCTTCCAGGGTGCGGATCTGCTCCTCAAAGGGAGCCACCGTCAGCGGGTCTGCCGGGATCAGCATCAGCTCGTCGGTGCTAAAGCTCTTCACCGGAGCTTCGGCGGGGATATGGAAGGTCAGCCGGGTGTACAGCTCTGCCCCTTCCGGGGTCACGTCTCTGCCAATACCCATCCTTACCGTCCTCTCTCCGCCAGTTCACCAAGGGCGGTGTTCATGTCGGTCTTGATCTCGCCTACCAGCTTCCGGCTGTTCATCACGACCTTCATGCCGGCCACAGCCCTTGCCACACCGTCGATCCGCTCGCCCATGCTCTGGATCGCATCCACCACATCACGGTTCCCGCTGGCCGACAGGGTCTCCGGGTCGTTGTGGTCTGCTTTTCCATTTTGACGATTGGCGTTCCGGCTCACTGTCCCGGCAAGGTTTGCCGAGCGGGTTGCGCTCAGGGTCACGGCCCGGTCTCCTGCCAGGCGGGAGTCCATCCAGTCCAGAGCGTTCTCTGCATTGGTCAGGTCTACCACCGGCTGGATGCTGGGGTCGCTTTCGTCGTTCAGCACGTCCAGCAGGCTCATGGCGCTGCTCTGGGCAATGTCCAAAGCATCATCTGCCACGGCCTCAAGGCTCCGGTTCACGCCATCAGCGGTGTTCGTGATGCCGTTCGCCAGACCTTCCATCATGTAGCCGCCGATCCCGGCAAATACCGTCGATGGCGAGTGGATGCCAAAGATGCTCTTGAAGCCGTTGATGATGCCTCGTCCGATGCCTTTGATGCCGTTCCAGAGTCCGCCTGCTACGCCCTTGATGCCGTTCCATAGGCCACCCACGACGTTCTTGCCGATGTTGATCGCACCGCCCACGAGACCCTTCGCACCGCTCCAGAGGTTCGACGCCTTCTCCTTGATCCAGTCCCAGGCTTTGCCGATACCGGCCTTTACCTTGTCCCAGTTCTTCACTACGGCAGTGCCTACCAGGGCCGCACCTGCCACACAGGCACCCACCAGCAGTCCGTGAGGGCCGAGACTTGCCGCCACCTTGGCAACGCCCATGCCCACCTTGGCCAGAGTTCCCGAGGTGGCAGCTCCGGCAGCGGTGGCAGCAACCTTGGCGGCTCCCGCAGCCTTGGCAACGGTGGTCACGCCGGAGGCCACATTGGCAGTGGCAGTCCCTACGCTGTGCAGTACCGGCACCAGGTCTGTGGCGGCCTTGGCGGCTTTCCCAAGGTCCAGAGCACTCTTCCCGGCGCTGAGCCATTTTGAGATCCCGCTTCCTCCGCCGGTAACGCTGGTGCTCTTCCGGCCCAGAAGTCTCTTGATAAAGTTCAAAGCCTTGGAGAAGAATCCTCCGCCGCCGGAGCCTCCCAGGTTCATCCCTCCCAAGAGCTTCGAGAGAAGCTGGGCAAACAGGCCGTTGCCGCTAAAGGCACTCCGCAGTGCATTCCCGATAGCCTCGCTCAGAGTCCGGCCAAAGTCAGTGCCTACAATGTCCAGCACAGCCTCAAGCCCGCTGGCCACCGCACTGCCCCAGTCGCCCCGCATGGCGCTTACCACAGCGTTCATGGTGGCGGCCATGGTCTCGCTGGCACCCTCTCGTGAGTACAAGCCGATCAGGTTGGTCAGGTTCTCTGCAAAGGCCGGGTTTACCTTCTTCCATACCTGGTTGAACCCGTTGTAGATGGGTTTCCAGTTCTTCGAGATGGTGTATCCGAGCTGCATCATGGCCTGCTTGCCGTTTTCGCTCATGTCGAACGCCGAGGCCAGACTCTCCGCAAATCCCACAAAGTTGTACTGCTCGTCCTGCAGCTCTGCCAGTGCGTCCAGAGCCTCCTCGCTGTCCTTCTTGCCCTGGGCTACGTAGAAGTCATAGGTCTTCTGGTATTCCGTCAGCTTTTTCAGCGAGGTGCTCATGTTGCGCATGGCAGCGCCTACACCCATCAGAGAGCTCATGGTCCCCTGCATGGCAGCACGACGGGCTTCCTTGGAGCCTTCGCCGTACTTCTCTACCGCCTGTTCGTAAGCGCTTTCCCGCTCCGAGAGGCTGCCGTCATCGTACAGCTTTTCCAGCATCTTCTGCCGGTTCGATACGATCTTGGCTTCCTTCTCGTATCGGGTGATCTGGTTGGCAAACTGGGTAAGCTGGGCCTTCTCAAGCTCGTTGATCAGCTCCTGCTGCTCCTTCTGCTCTTCCAGATACTTTCGGTATGCCACCTGGGTCTGCTGGCTCTGCTCCCCAAACTCTTCCTTGAGCTTGGTATATTCCTCCTCGGCAGCCGTTACCACCTTGGCCTGTGCATCGATCTTTTTGTTGATCTTCGTCATCTGCCGGTTCGAGCGCTCTGCTACTGTGGCGGTGTCCTCGTACATGGACACCCACAGATCATACTCGTCCTCGGCAGTCTTGGCGTCGTTCTCATACCGGCTCAGCACATCGCCCCAGATGTCGCTGTGGCGGCTCTGCTGCAGCTTCTCCAGATTGGCCTTCTCATCCAGCAGGGTGTTGTAGGCGTCCTTGGTCTTGTCGTCCCCGGCACCTACCCGGGCCAGCAGGGTATCGTACTGCTGCTGTGCAATGGCCACTCGATCTGCCTGCAGCTCGATCTGCTTGGTCACCACCTCGGTCCGCTTTGCCAGCAGCTCCTCGTTGGTCACGCTGTGCTCGCTCTGCAGCTCCCACAGGGCGGTCTCCTTGCTCAGCGCATCCTGCAGGTACTTGTTGGCCTTCAGCTTCTTGCTGTACTCCTCTGCGAGGGTCTCCGCAAGGCTCTTTCCGGTCTTTGAAGCCTTTGTCTTGGTAGTCGGGTCGGTCGTGCCCGGCGTAATGTCGTCGACCGCTTTCTTGTAGTAGTCTCCGAATGCGCCAAAGTAGCCTGCAAGCCTGCTCTTAGCGGCCGCAGCAATGTCATTCACGCCCCATGTTGTATCCGTATTCGCCGTCTGGATACCCTTCTTGCCCGGGATAAGCGTCGAGTCCTGAATGGCCGTCTCAAACTGCTTCCTGGCAGTCTCAACGCCATTTCTCAGGGGATTCGAGCCGCTCCCCAGAGGGTCCATTTTGAATGCGGCGTAGATGCCCTGCATCTTGTCCTGTACCAGCGTGGCCGCCTCGTCCAGCGCCTTTCCCACGCCGCCCTTCACTTCGGAGGCAGCGTTGTAGCTTTCGTCGTAGAGCTTCTGCCGTGCTTCCGGGTCACACATTCCCAGCACCGCGCCCTCGAGGATGTTCTCTGCATCGCTCATGGCGAGGTCACTTGGCGAGTGGATGCCCCAGAAGTTCGTAAAGACGGTACGGATGCCGGTGGCCACGTTCAGCATGGCAGCCTTCGCCTTCGCCAGTGCGTTCTGGTCGCCGATGCCTTCCGCCAGTCCCAGTGTCACAAACCGGCCAATTTCGGCCATGACCTTGGAGGGAGAATGCTGGTCGAGGTCATTTTTCATGGTCTCTACAGCTGTATTCGCCACATTCGAACTGGCCTGCTTCACCTGTGCGATGGCGTCTTTGTCAGTCTCACCATTAGCAAATCCTTCGGTCGCATACTTGCCCGTGCCGGTCATCTGCTGATAGAGCCCCGCCATAAAGCTGTCGCCATGCTCCAGTTCGTCGAGGAAAGGCGCAAATGGGTTTTCCCACTTCAGCCCCAGCAGGTCGAGCAGACTGAAATTCTCAGCCTTTTTCGTGGCCCATCCTGTAAACTTGTCCCAGAGGTCATTGAGAGCGGGCTCACATTTCACCCAAATATAATCGAGAAGTTTGATGATAACATCGATCAGCGTGGTGCCTGCCGCATAAAGTGCTTCTCCGATGGCAGGTGCAGAAAGAACGATAGCAGAGCATACTGCCTCTATGATCTTGGCAATGGAAGTCGCCAGCGTCGAAGCAACTTCTGCCAGCCCCTTGATGATTCCTGTAATAAATTCAACAACCAGCCATGCCGCCGATTTCAAGGCTTCGATAAAGACCTGGAAATTAAGATTCTGGAGCAGAGTAAGACTGGATGCCAGATTCCCAATAAACATGGCTGCCGAATTGAGTGCCAGCAATGCACCGATGCTCAGTGCAAGAGCGCTGATAGATAACGACAAAGCCACAATGACCGGTGTCAGAGGAGCAAGGATCGCTGCAGCAACACCAAGGGCGGTGAATGCGCCCGCAACGGCAAGAAGCGCCATGCCCATTTCGTTCAGGCTCAGTGCGCCGAGTTCTTTTATCGCCGGCACGAGCAGGTTCACAGCCGCCGCCATCGTTGTCAGCGCAAGGGCTGCACCTAGAGTACCTTTCGAGAAATTCAATGCGACCACGAAAGTCCCGATACTGAGAGCCGCCGTTGTAAGCGCTTTTCCGATCTCGGTCCAGTCCATCTCCCCAAAGCTCTTGAAGGCTGATACCAGCACATTCATGCTTCCGGCCAGCATAAGAAACGCAGCACCGTTTCCGATGCCAAATTTCACGCCGTTCATAAGTTTTGCTGTTAAAACAAGAACTGCCGCGATCCCAGAGATACCCACAAGCCCTTTCGCCATTTCTTCCAGTTTCAGACCGCTAAGTGCTTTGAGTGCTGTGGTAAGAATGCCGACAGCCCCTGCAAAAGCGATAAGTCCGGTCGCCCCATTCAGAAATCTTGCTTCATCTTTGGAGAGTATAGCGCCTACGACAGTAAGCTCAGCCATCACTCCGGCAAGCGCTGCAACACTTGCCAGAAGGTTACTTTTATCAATAGTAGAAATGACTTTCAGTGCACCGGACAGCACAAGGACAGCAGACGAAACCGCCAGCATCCCTGCGCTGACAGCCATTAGTTTCAAAGAGCTTACTTCTTTCGAAATAAGTGCAAGTGCTTTCATCACACCGAACAGACTCAGAAAAACTCCGGTCATCGCTCCCATCGAAGCACTCAACCGTTCCGGTTTTATCATCGATACAACAGCAAGCGATGCTGCAATGATGCCGATAGATTTCGCGATCGTGATCAGTGTTTCCGATTTTTTCGCTTCTTTCCATGCATCGATCGCTTCACCGAGTGAATCGATAGTATCTTTAATGCCTCCGATAATACCTTTTGCACTTTCCCCGACAGACTTGATTCCGTCAAGGAAGCTCTTCACAGAGGCCAGAATACCGACGCTCAACCCTCCGGTGATAAAGTCTTTCATTCGTTCCGGATCGAAGCTATTGAAAGCGTCTTTTGCTCCATTTGCAAAATTAGAAAATACTACGTCAGCCTCTTTTCCAAAAGAAGAAAGCACCGGTGCAATGGTCTGGACAAAACCAGTGATCATCGAGCCAAGTGCTTCCAGCGGGTCAAGGCTTTCATCTACTGAGGATACAAATCCTCCGATGCTGGCAGTCATTCCAAGCAAGACATCGCCAAGAGGGACTGCCGCACTAAGAACATTTGCCGTTGTCTGTACGACGGTTTTCAGCATGTTCACGCCAACATGGATGACTGAAAATACACCCTCAAACGTCTTCTTGATGTTCGCCGCCGTCTTATCCGAGATGATGAGCTTCTGGGTCAGCAGGTCGAACCGTTCGGCGATTGTATAGATTCGGTCGCCGTCCGCAGGCGGGAAAATCTCGTTGAAGGCCTCCTTGATGGGCGTAACCAGCTTCCCGATGGCGTCCATGATGTTCCAGAGTCCCTGCATGAGGTGCTCCCGGCCAGATACTCGACCAATGGCCTTAGCATATCCTTCGAGGTCCAGTGTTCCATTTTGAACAGCCTCATTCAGTTTCACGAACTGGTCGTAGGCCTTCTGGATGGCGTCTTTGTCATATCCCTGTGCATCCAGCTCCTTGTCTCCAAGAGCCAGCAGCTTCTCGGTGCTGGAGATGGATTCGTCCAGTGCCTGCCGCAGAGTATCGGCTCTCACGCCGTTTTTCTGCAGGGCCTCGCCAAAGCTCCCTGCCTCCTCGATCTGCTTTTCCGTCAGAGCGCCAGTAGCCAGTGCTACCTGCTCCAGTGCATAGGTGTAGGCGTCGCCCTGGTCACCCAACTCGTTCGAGAGCATCTGCTGCCAGCCGGTGTCGAGGCCCGCTTTCATCCGGTCGTTCAGGGCGTCGATGGACGGCACAAAGATGTCATACAGCCGGTTCGCCAGCTCCGTCCAGGTGTCGGTTGCCTCTTCCTTGTTGCCAAAGAGAGTCTCGAAGACGGCCATCCATTTTGAACTGACGGCGTCTTTTGTGGAATCGATGGCTTGCGCGAAGCTGGTGGCCTGCTGGGCAGCGAGGGCGGCGCGTTCTGCCAGCTCTCCGTACTGCCCTTTCAGCTGTTCCAGCGCCTCCGAGCTGGTCATACCTTTGTTCTTCTGGGTCAGCTCATAGGCCGCCTCCATCATGGAAGCATACTTCCCGAAGGTCTTTTCCATGACCTCCGTGTTGGCCCATTTCTTCTGCAAGCTCGACTCAAAGCTGGCGATGGTCACTTCACCCTTCTTGATGACCCCCAGCTCCTCCGCAGTGTCGATAAGCTCCTGTTTCAGGGCTTTCGTCGCCGTACCCATCAGGTTCAGGCTCTTCCAGTCCTGTAACTGTAAGTGTCCTGCGCTGTAGCTCTGGGTCAGGTTCCGGATGGTGCTCTGGAACGCAAAGCCAGTCTTACCCGCATCTGCCGTGGCGTTTGCAATACCCATGATCATAGGGATCATCTTATCGATATTGCCGCCCGCCGCCGTCATCTGCGAAAGCGCGCTGGTCATCTCGCTGAAACTGTAACTGGTCTCGTCCGAATACCACATCAGCTTGTTCAGGTAGCCGTTCACCTGATCGATGCTCTTGCCGGTGGCGTTCATGATGGTCTGCACGTTCGAGGTCTTCTCTGCGTACTTATTCCATCCGCTGGTGATCTGATCCAGTGACAAGCTCTTCACCAATCGTTCGCCGGCATTCATGGCCTTGCTGGTAATGTTCACCAATACCGTGGCGGCCATAATATCCAGAGCCGAAAACTTCTGCTGCAAGGTGTCCAGCGAGCGGTTCATGGTTGCAAAGTCCACCTTCTCCGCAGCCGCATCCAGCTTCTCAAAGCCCTTTTCGGCCCCTTTGAACTGCAGTTTCTCCATCATCCTGTCGATGGAGTCCATGGACTTTTTTGTGTTTTTCTCAAAGTTCGTATTGTTGAACTGCAGTTCTACAACACGCTGGTCTACTTCACGGCTCATTCTGTTTTCACCTCACCCCATGCCCGCTCTGCGATCCTCTCAAAAACAGGACGCATTGCCGGATTTATGTAATCCACTCCCTCTACATATCCGCCGTTCCGGGTGCCATGTCCGTACTGCAGGATCACCGCAATGGGCACTCCATCCACAATATTGGAGTTGGACCATGTAATGGTGATGGCGTTCTCGTCCCGGTGTACGGCATAGCTCCAGCTTGCGGCGGTCTTTCCAGTGTCCTTCGGAGTAGCCCTCTCCAAAGCCTCTACACCCTCCCGGCCATACTGAGCCAGAATATTGGCCAGCTTCAGTGCCGAACACCGCTTCAAAAATCCCTTTGTTTTCTTCCAGTCGCCTTTCTGTCGGCACACGATCACCTTTGGCATTTCTTACCCCCTCGTGTGCAGCTTTGCTTTCCGCTGCTCATTCAGCATCCTCTGCTGAGCCATTGCCTCGGCCTTGCTCATTTTCCGGGGCGGGTTGTTGGCTTCCTGGCCCACCCGCAGCAGCGTCAGCAGCCGGTTCAGGTGCCATTTCTCACATTCCTTGGGGATCCCAAGCTGGAACATCTGGTAATACAGCACCTCCGCAGTGGTCTCTGTGCTTCCTCGCCTGGGGCGGGGCTTCTGCTTTACAGTCTTCCCGTTCCTGGGCTCGTTCGGCTTTGGCTCGCCCCGAAACCAGGTAGCGGTCATGGGGTCGTCCATATATATGTTAATGGCATTCATCTGTTCTCTCGTCAGCCGCCGGTATACCTCGGGGTCAACCCCCTTCGTCACGGTCATACAGCGGATATAGTCCATCTGCTGTTGAGCCGTCAGGTTTCCGACGTTCGACAAAAACGGAATATGCCATTTGCTTTCCCAGTTAGCCAGGGAGAGCAGACTGTGCTCTAACCTCAGCTCAACGGGCTCACCGTACCGGAACTCGGCCTTCTGTGGGTCCCAGCTCTGTGTTCCGGCTATTTTGATGGTCAGCATCGTCTGCTCCTCCTGGCATCAAATGTGTGGGCACCGTGCTATGCAGTACGCAAAGCACGGTTCGGTATCATCAGGTTACGGGTTCAGCACAGCAAGGCCGGGCTGAGAAACAGGGGCCTTAGCGGCCTCATTGGTCAGGTCTTTGGGCAGAATGCCGTTCACAAAGTCCTCGGCAGCCTTGCCGTCGCCGCTCAGCAGCTCGATGTACAGGTCACTGTAGGCCTGGGTAGCCATAAAGTCGTCCAGAACCTGCTGGTTCTTCACGAACTTCCTGCCGTCGGGGCTCAGCACACCATAGCTGGCGCAGATGATCTTCTTGAACAGGTGGGTCAGCTCAAGCTGATTCTTTGCCTCCACGATCTTCTTCACCGTCTCCACAAAGCCGCCGTCGGTGCAAAGCTGCATCTCCATGATCTCCGCCTTGGTCAGGTTGAAGTAGTAGTCTTCCGTTCTCTCGGTACCACCGAAATCCACGGTGGTCATCGTCTTCTTAAGCATTTTTCTTCTCCTTTGTCCCGTTATTAGGTGGCAGCCTCGGTGTCGGTGATCAACTTGATCAGCTCATCCGGGCTGGGCAGGGTGGCCTCGCTGGCAGCCTCAACACCGGAACCGCCGTCAGAGCCCCAGAGCTTGTTCTGGATCGCCAGCACGGTCTTCTCCTTCAGCTTGGAGCAGTCGATCTCCATATGGCAGGTGGGGCGATGACCCTTGACATTCACCGGAGAGGCACTGCATTCCCAGCTGAAAATGATGGCATCGGGGTTGTCGTTGGTGCTGGAGTAGCTCTTCTCGCTGGGCGAAGCAGTGCTGTTCCATGCCACGTGGATCTTCTGGCCGGCCTCGTCAGTGATGTCATTGCCCTTGGTGGTCACCCAGCTGAAGCCAAATGCCTTGCGCTTCTGCTGGCCGATGGTCACGCCGGGAGCCACCTGGGCAGAGCCATCGCAGGCCTCCCACTCCGCAGGGTAGGTATAAGCCTCGATGGTGTAGCCATAATCCTCGGCGCTGCGCAGGCTTGCGTACTTGATGTCATCGGCGTAGAGCTTAGTCTCCTCTGCACCAGAGGGGCTCTCGGTCACAGCGGTCAGGCCGTTCCAGGCGGAGCCCTTCTCGTAGGTGCCCTCAGCGGTCATGGGGTACAGAACGCCCATCTTGGTGCCCATTTCGTAAAATTTCTCACCAACGGCGTCCCAAATCAGTCTTGCCATAGTCATTCCTCCTTCTTAAACATAGGTCGTAAACACAGTGTGATATAAGTTTTCCGAAACAAAACAGCGGTCGTAGGCGCATTTCGGCAATACGCTTACGGCCGCTTTCAGTTTCGAGTCGGGGTCGTTATCCATCACCGTCACCGTATAATGGGGGCGCTGGATATAAACTCCGTCATTGGCGTGCTCATTCCGGATACGGCTTTCGCTGTACACGATACAGGGGTATTTCAGCTTGTATCCGGCAGGCGGCTGAAAGTAGAGGTTCTCTTTCCCGGTCGCCTCCCGCAGTACCTTCCGCAGCAAAGCGTCAAGCTTCAGGCGTGCTTCCATTCCAGATTCCTCCTAAGGTCAGCACCAGTCTTGGGTACTGCACCTTCACATTCGTGATCTTCCAGTGCTGCCCGCAAAACGTGGCATATCGCATGGCGTAAAGGTTGTTTTGTGCAAATGGGTCGGCTACAACGCTCAGTTGGTTTCCCACTGTAACATCCTCATTGATCTTGTCGCTCCCCTGCATCAGCCGCCCAAACTCCAGCACGTCGCCGTAATAGCTCCGTTCTATGATCCGCTCTGCGAATACGCTGGGGGCCGATTCTTCCGTGTCCTGCGCAAACCCGATCTTCCCGCTCCATTTCATTGCATCTTCACTCCATTTTGAATTTTGTCCGGCATGTAAGTTTGTTATTACTAACTTGATGACCTGATTTTTACTCTGCTGCCACGGTGCAGGTCGTAGCGGTAGTGCCGTCATACACCACCACACCGGCAGCCAGCAGAGCGATAGGCAGGTAGGTCTTGGCACCGTCCACGATCATCAGGCGGCCCAGCTTAAAGGCCTTCTCCACGTCATCCTTCTTTACCTGGGTCTTGTGCGCCTCGTCCTCGTACAGCTTCTTGTCGGTGTGCAGGTGGGCAACGTAGTTGGCCACATGCAGGTCGTAGCCAGTCTCGTAGTAGGGTTTCAGCATTATAGTTCCTTTCCGCCTGCCCTTTGTCGCAGGGCTCGGCATTTCATGTGATACGAAACCTCTCTCGTCTTATAGGAAGCTTAACCGCCCTGCCAATGGCTTCCCTGATAGGGGGAGCTGGCGAGCGGAGCGAGACTGAGAGGTTTAGGTAGCCCACTCAACAGCAATGGCGCTGTACGGGGTGGTCAGTGCGCCGGAGCAGCGGGTCTCGATCAGGTACTTCATGGCGTTGAAGTCGATGTCGAAGTCGTCGAACATGGAGACAGCACCACCCTTGTCTGCACCGACCGTGTAGTCGGAGAGGTTGACGATGATGCCGAACAGGTCGCCGCCCTTGGCACCCTTCATGCCTTCCATCTGAGGCACAGTCATGATGTTGGAGACACGCAGCTTGCGGGCCAGCGCAGCCTCGTCGGCATACAGAGCGTGGCCGATGGTGTCCTCCAGCAGGAGCATCTCGGTCAGGGCATCCTCGGTGGTGAACAGGGTGGGGGTGCCGGCACCCTTGTACTCCTTGCGGGAGCGCAGGATGCTCTTGATGGCGGCCTTGTACTTGTCCTCCACGGCAGTCAGACCGGTAGTGGACACCTGCACCTTGATGGTAAACAGGTCTGCGTCGTTGAACACCGGGCGGATGCAGTTCTCGTCCACCTTGTCCTCGCTGGCAGCGGGGCGGCCGTCACCGATCAGGATGGCACGGGCGATCTCCTCGTTCAGCTTCAGGCGCATCTCGCTCTTCAGCCATGCGATGACGTCGAAGCTGGTGATGTCGATGACGTCGTCGCGGTCCATCTTCTGCTTCTTGTAGACGGTGGTGGGGCTGGTGGAGCGGCGCAGCAGGCCGAACACCTGTTCCTTCTTGTAGTTGCCCTTGATGTAACCCTTGGCCCGTGCATCCTCCTCGGTCAGGTCAGCGAACATGCTCTTGAAGCGGCTGAAGGGGATGTGATGCACAGCGCTCATCACCTTGCCGACCCAGGTCTGGTCCTTGTCGATGATGCGGGGCGGGTTGTCCAGCACCTTGTCGTCGGGGAACAGCCACTCCACGTTGTCGATGCCGTGGCTCAGGTAGGCCAGCTCCTCACCGGTGATGTCCGAGTTCTCGAAAGCCGCCTTCATGGTGCCGCTGCTCTTGGCACCCTTGATAACAGCGTTGATGTCGCCGATGCTGTGCTTCAGCACGGTCTCGGTGGTATCATTGTCAAACACATTCTGCTTCACGGTCGTATCCTCCTTACCGTCATCGTCCTTTTCACTGGCCGCAACAGAACCAATGATTGCGTATACTACTTTTTTCTGCTTCTCCGTCAGGGTGTTGAACACATCCGCAACGGTCTCTTCTTGGCTCATGTTCTTTTCGTCCGCCATTTTGGCTTCCTCCTGTGTTGCTTTGTCGTCGGTCACGGCATTGCCGCTGTCCGCACTGTGTGTAAGGTCTTCAAGCGGGTTGCCCTCGGGGTCCATGCCATGGGTCAGGCTCAGGCCGTCCTCGTTATAGATAAAGGCCTCGCCGCCCTCGTAATCCTCATCGGCGCTGTGCTTTACCACCTCGTCGATGAGCGCACCCGGGTTGCAGCCTGCCAGTACGAGGCTCACTTCCCGGATAAAGCCGTGTTTCACGGTCTTACCCACCTTCTGCAGACCGTTGGCATAGATGGAAAAAGCGCTCAGGTCGCCGTTCTCCACGCAAGCCTTAGCCGTCCGCCCGGTGTCCGTATCGTTGAACTTGGCGTAGCAGTATACGCCCTGGGGCCGGTTCTTCAGCAGACAGTGGCCGATGACATTGTCCACGCTCGAGTGATCGTGGTTGTACACCATCGGCACGGTCTTGCCGTCGCACTCCTTAAAGGCGTCCGGCGCGATGGTCAGTCCATCGTAACAGCGGGTGTTGGCCTTCGTGGCCCATCCGCTGCAATCGTAATCGATAGCCATTTTGAAATTCAGCATCTCCTTTCCAAAGTTTTCATGTTCCTTACTCCGACAGCGCTCTGCCCACAGCCTCTCTGCCTCTCGTCAGCATCCTCTACTGCTCTGAGACCGCTTCGTTGGACTGGCTGATGTTCGCATTCCGCAGCTCATCCGCCTTCGGGTCCTTCGAGGGCTTCATGCCGATGGCCTGCCGCATCTCGTTCGAGGTCATGATCTCGTTGCGGGTAAACTTGTCTGCGATCTCTGCCACAGCCGACACCGGCGTCAGCTTGAACGGGTCGCGGAAGAACAGCACGCTCTCGCTCTTTTCGTCTCGCTGCTCTTTCGTCAGGAACTTCCGTTTGAACTCATCCACGGCGGCCGCCACGATGGGCTCGATGGTACGGTTCTCGTAGTTGGTCATCACTTTGTCGTCCGCAGTGCCGTTCATGATCTCCGGTGTGATACCCAACTGGCTGTATGCCATGTTGGTCAGGTATTCCACACTCTTCAGAACATTGTTTTCCAGACTGCGGTTCAGCTGGGTGATGTGCTCCGTACCGTCCGTATAAGCCACACCGTACTTCGAGCCTGCCAGCTGGTCTTCGATCTCCTGCCGCCGCTGCAGGGCCTGCTGTTTGCGGGCCTCGCTCTTCACAACGTATGGCAGCTGGATGATGAGATCAAGCTTCCCGGCTCCAACCTGCTCGTCGATGACATCCATGAGGTGGAGCTTCCGGGTCAGCTGCTGAATGGTGCCATTGGGCTCGTTCATCACGGCGTAGAAGGGGTTCTCGATCAGGGCCACCCGGTCCTTCGGCAGAGTCACCTCTTCCTTCTGTCCTGTCTTCTCGTTGTAGAGCTCTACCCGCACGTCGGCAGGGTACCACTCCTTCACCTTGCCCACCCGCATGGACTGGATGTCCATTTCGCCGGTCGCTTCATTCAGTTCCACGTCAACCGGCACCACGGCGATGACGCCCTCATCCAGCATGGATAGGAACATGTCGAACCGCATCCCCCGTCCGGTCTGGTCAATGTTGGCTGAAAGGTTTAGACAAGAATTAAGGCCCGACGAAATGGTTTCGCTGTAGCGTCCGTTTTCGTCGAGCCTTACGTGATTGATGGTAATGGCCGCAGCATCCATGGCGATTCGGGTATAGATGGCCGAAATGATGGTGCGGTCGCTTGTCCGGGTCATCCGCACCCGGTCGGGGCGGTAACTGTATCCGCCGCCATAGTAGATCTTCCCGGGAGGGTCCCGGTTCGTAAAAGCGTTCCACGCCCTCTTCAGGCGGGAGCCAAAAGTTTGCGCCATTTTATTTTTCCTTCCAAAAAGCGTCAGCAGATAAATCGGTGCGTCAATGCTCACTTAAACATCTGATTAACTTTATATCTTGTATATTCAAGTTGCGCACGACTTTGAAGTTCAGAAACCTTACGCCCCATGCACCTTCATCGTAGTGTATAATGCGCCGCTCACAACGGCATTTTTGAAGTTGTCAGAACTAACAATATTCTTACCGAGTTTCATAACGGCAGAGCCATTGTTATAGAGATTTATTATCGTCCCAAATGCTGTTGCGGCAGCTGCCGCAATTTTAACGGCTTTCTGGATCTTACCAGGACTAGCCGTGAGGTGTTCGTACTGTTGTTCTTTTTGCAGTCGATTGATACGGGAGTTAAGTTCGCTGTCACTCATCTCTCTGACACTCTTTTTGGTATGAACACGCGTGTAATCATCGTGGTCCTGAATATACCGCTTTTTCCCTTCGGCCGTTAAAGTTCCGTCCTTGTTCTGATAACGCCGCACGCCCCACTTCATCCCTTTGACACCCCAATGATAGAGTTCATCTTTGTAAACCTGCATCTTATCACCCCTTTTCTACGATTTACAACATTTATCTCCTGTGCTATACTCTTCTAAACTAGCATTTTGACAAGGAGAAGTTGTCTATGGAAACTGTTATTTGTCCTAATTGTGGTTCGCTCATCAGTATTCCTAAAACCATGCCCGTCAGTGTCACCTGTAAAAAATGCAGTGAGTCATTTGGCGTTGAATATGATTATGCCGAAGTTGGATTTTTTGGAAAAATCAAGATGAAATACAACGATTTTTCGGTAAAACATCCTAAAATCATAAAAATGGCAAAAGTCGTAAGTGCTATTGTAGTTGTTGCCGGAGCAGCTTATCTACTCCATCGGCCAGATGAAAACACCGTGGCTATAGACTCTACTGCTTCGTCTACTCCAGAAGAGCCGAGTGTTCCAGCTTCAACGGGAGGAGACAACTGTGATGACTATGACTGCGACGAGGAAGACGATTATTCCCCCAATGGTTGCTGTCGAACGTGCGGTGCATCTCTTGATGACGCTTTCTATACCATGCCATGGGAAGATGACGATAATGAATATGGTTACTGGACTTGCCGCAGATGTCACGCAAGAAATTATGATTGGGACAGCGGTGATGATTGATCACTCAAACGCATCCCGGTTCTCCTTCCACGCCACATAGGCGTCCATCATGGCGGCCACGGCGTCGATCTTCTGGTCCTGCCTCTGCTTGTAAAGCTTTCGGTTTCCATTCGTGTCCACCAGCGCCACGCAGTTTCCAATGGCAAACTGCATCAGCTTCTCGTCGAAGAGGAGCTTTCTCTGCTCACTCAGTTTCTTTAAGTCGCCAAGCGGCACGCTTTCCGTCCGCGCGCCCTGAATGACCTTGGTGATGCCGAAGTTGCCGTTCTCTGTCGCCCACCTCTCCACGAAATCCTTTGCGTTGTATGGGTCATACCCGAAGGCCCGGATGTCGTATTCGTTCTGCTGGATAAAGGCGTCAAGGTCGTCGTATACCTGCATCATGTCGAGGATGGTTCCGTCAAAGACGAACAGCGTCCCCTCCTGCATGAACTCCTCGTACTGTTGCCGCCGGGAGACGGGCAGTTGGCTCAGAGTGTAGCTGGTAATGTAGTCCCGCGTCTTTACCCCGAAATATCCGTTGGAAAGCGGAAACAGGAAGGTAAAGGCGCAGAAGTCGTCGCCCCGGCTCAGGTCAGCTCCCATGGCGCAGGGCATCTGCCAGTAATCCCGGTGGCGGTGGCACAGCGTCTCCTCATACGAGAAGAAGTATGTGTAGCCCTCCATGGGTAGGTTGAAGCGCTTGGCCAGAATATCATTCCGGGCGCTGGGTGATTTCTCCGCGCGTTCAACATCCAGCTGGTAGGTCTCGTAGGTCACGGTCTTCCCGAGGTTCGGGTTCGCCTTCAGCCACATCTCCGGCTTGCCGACTTCGTCAATAGAGTCCAGTTTGTAGTACCAGATGGAGACGTGGGGATTGATGTATTCTCCCTTCAGGATCTGCATCAATTCCATTTTGATGTCATCGCCGCAGCCGTTTCGTACCGTACCCTCCGAGCTTGCCGCCACGATGAGATAGTTCTCATTCTTGGAGGCACCCTGCTCGATGGCGCTGATGGGGTCCTCCCGGATGTCACAGGAGAGCCACTCGTCCACCGTCGCCACAGTATCTCGCCGTCCCTGCAGCTTCTCGATGGTCATGGGGCGTATCTCCAGCAGCGACCCGGTCACGAAGTTCTCGATGCCCTTCTTGGTAGAGGCCATCTTCACCCGGTCGGCCTTTGCGCCGGTGGTGTTCTGGAGGCTCCCCATAGTCATGAACTGCAAGACAGGCCCCTTCGCCCTCGCCAGTGCCGTGCGGAACGGGGCCAAAACCTCCTCCGCCTGCTTCATGGTCGGGGCGGTCGTCAGCTGCTGAGTCGTCGTGGTATAGGCGGTCATGAAATATGCCTGCAAAAATTCCAGATACATGGTCTTTGCAGCCGCACGGGTGATGATGAGATACTGTTTGGTGATGAGCCGCTTCTTGATTCGCCTGGTCTCGTAGTGGCCGCCTCCGTGTGCATCCGGCACAAAGACGCTCCGCTCCACGAAATAATACCAGCCAAATATCTCTTCAGCCCACAGCTTAAAGCTGTCAAGCATCTTCACGTCGCTGCCGTCGGTCAGGGTCAGCTCATCCTCGCAAAAGGCGATAAAGCCGTTCACCGCCTTGTCATCGTAATAGATGCCCGGGTTTGCGATCAGGTCGTCGATCCGGTTCATCTCCATTGAAATTTCCCGGCATACCGGTATCTCGCCACGCATCACGGCCTCCCGAAACCGGCCGTAGTAGATCGGCGTGGCCGTGTTCGAGAGTGCCATATTTCTAATCTCCTATTATAATAAGGTAGCGCTGTTACAGTTTCTTGCCTTGTAATACGGCCTCTTCGGCGTGTCAAAGCAGTCTTTTGCATTCGGGCAGTCAGCCGTATGGAACCGTGCGCAGGTCCGGCAGAGGCTGTAAGCGTCCGTCATGTTCCAGTTCACCGTTTCAGACGCCCATAGACGCATCGCTTCCTGTATATCATGCATATCATTTCATCCCTGTCTCCCTCATAGGGTGCGTTTGCACGTTTCGTTTCACCGCAGCAGGAGTCCTCGCCGATCTCTGTTATGACTCCGCTTTATCGAACTCGATGTTCAGCCGGAACTCCATTTCTGCAACGGTATTTTTCAGCGCCTCCATGGCGGTCGAACTCTGCGGCGGGTCGAACGCGAGCCTTACCTTTGCGCCTATGTAGGACGCAATGGCCTTCGCCCGCTCGTCTCCGGGCAGAAAATCGTCCCATACAGCACTTGCGTCCACGATGCCAAAGCCCTTCTCCGGCCCAACGCCCAGCTGCTGCAGCACCAGAAATACCGCGTTGATGTGCATGATGATGTCCGCATCGAACTCCGTGTAGCTCTCTGCTATCCCCAGCAGCTTCTTCACGCTTGTCAGGATACTGTCCATACTGCACCTCCATCAATGTGCGGTGTTTCCGTCAGCAATACACTGCTTCTCCCACTTCTTATACACGTCAAGGTAGGTCTCCTTCTTGTTGCCATTGTGGGTGATCTCATAGTACATGCCGTCAGATACGGTGGTACTCACAAGAGCCTTCCAGTCTGCAAGGTCTTCGAGAACTATACGATGAACACATCCTCCATCGTCAGCTTCTTGTCGCCGGTCGCATCCACATGGGCGTTAAAGTAGTCCACCACCAGCTGCTTTGCGCGGTTCATCATTGCTTCGTTGTCCATTTTGAATCCTCCTCTGTTTTTTCTTTCGTTGTCAGGTAAAGCGGCCCATCATCGTTTGGAGCCAATCGCTCGAGCCTCGTTGTTCATCGAATTGCAGATCATCGTGAATATATCGGATATATCAAATGGCCTCTCCAGACGAATCTCTTTCGGAATATCGATGAAGCTTTCTTTTTTCATGACCGGGGCAGACATCATCGCCCACGACTGTTCAGCCGCTTCCGATGCTGTGCTGCTCTCGCAGTCCGTGCTGATGCCGGCAGCCGCGATTGCTGCGTTCGCCCATAGCAGTGCCTCGTCCAGCTTCGTCAGTGAAAGGCTTCTTTCCCGGCTTGGGTTCAGTTTCAGGAGCATCGCCTCTGCTTCTTCCAGCTTCCGCCGCAGAAGGGCACTGTATTCCGCTTCCCGTTCATCAAACTTTTTTCTTGCGTACATCTTATCCCTCCATAACCTGTTCCCAGTCGTCGCAGCAGGTCACGTTGAGCATCATCCCCATGTCTTTGACCTTCCGGAAGTTGACCTCTTCGCCGTCTTCCTTGTGGATCAAAAGCTCCGTGCCGGAAATATGCCAGTAGGCGTCCTTCCAGCCCCGCCGTTTCACTTTGTGCCCCTGCTTCATGGTAAGCCAAGCCGTCGTCCAGTTCATCCTATTTCCTCCAAGGGCAGGTATCCCCTGCTGTTCTCTCGCCATCCGGCATCTTCGGCCCGTCCCCGGTGCCGTAATGGATGGCCTTGTGTGTCGCCGCCGAAACGCAGATGACGTTCTCCGGGTCCAGCAGCTTTTCGCTGTGCCCGAGCACATCCTCCTTCGTAATGGGGTTCAGGTGGTGGATGCTGATACGCGGTCTCACCGGCCTGCCATCCCGCAGCACCCAGTCCGTGATCGGGTGGTCCTTGCATCCGAGGTCGCATCCCATATCCCGCGCAATGATCCTGTCTCGGAACTGCCTCCACTCTCTCGATTGATAAAAGTCCTGGTTCAACCATCGGTCAAACCCGAAGGTATCTTTACCAACCTCTCCGTGTAGCTGCAGATATGCCAGCCGCTCTTCGTATGTGGCGTAGCTGCATAATTCGGTATAGCTCTTCATACAAACAGCTCCAGTATCTTGCAATGTGCAATGATTATAGACAGTGCCCACAAAATATGCAGCATGGTCGTACTTACAGCATTTTTGGGATGCTTTCCGAAACACACCGCCAGCATAAAGATTATAAGAGCCGCAATCCACAGCATAGCTAACGCCGTCTTATAGCCCATCATTTTATCAACTCACCTCAGCAGACCATTCTGCTGGAATACCGCATACAAAACCAGCATTCCGCACCATAGCAGTGCAGACATACCGAAGTACGCAAAGAGTTCCATTACATAACTCTGCGTGTGTTTCTCTGCCCACTCTGCAAAGAACACCGAGCCAAAAACAATTACGACAAGCCAGAACATAACAAATGTCAACTCAGTTAAAGTCATACTCGTCGTCCTCTCCAACACCGTTGTATTTTGCCATAGCTTTCAGCACCTTGTCGTACATCTCCTTGGAGTCCTTGGCAGCCTCAAGCGTCTCGGTCTTTGCCCGCAGAAGCTTGTTCTCTTCCTCCAGCTTCTTCTTCTCAAGGTCTGACTTCATGGTGGCCAGCTTCAGAAAATGAGTGGTCTCTGCACTGGAGGCCGTTCCTTCCACCAGTCGTTTTTCTACAAGCTTCATTGCCAGATTTATCATGTAGCTTTCTTGTGCTTCCGGAGTCATCGCGGGCCTGACCGCGGCGTCCATGCTTCCGGAAGCATTCTTTTTTGGTCGCATATGTCACAGCCTCTCTTTTTATGCCTGTTTAGCTTTTGTAAGGGTTCATGGGTCCGTAGCAGCTTACCGTATAAAGGGAGAAACTCATGTTCATTTGGAGGTTGAACAGAAACTCTTTGTTGCAGAAGGAACCGTCAATGGAGGAATTATTCAAGAGAACGAAAAAGCTTCAGAAAGTCTTAGTCTCGCACCGAAACTATTCGACATTTTTCGCCCATGAACCCTTACAAAAACCGCCGAGGCCCAGTCTACTCCCTGAAACCTCGGCAATCGTTCTAAAGCCCAAATATCAATTTTCCCTC
>ERZ1026846.315-NODE-315-length-38562-cov-7.069546_pt1 | contig 38562 bp, 42 predicted proteins | sample MGYA00380153_ERZ1026846 | MGnify/ENA primary metagenome ERZ1026846 (study PRJEB33269, sample SAMEA4719789) | human gut metagenome | biome: human-associated habitat; feature: organic feature; material: feces | place: Cameroon | collected 2013-10 ...
AGTCGGTAGAGCACTTGACTTTTAATCAAGTTGTCGGGGGTTCGAATCCCCCGTGCTTCACGAAAAAAAGAGACCTCAACAGGTCTTTTTTTATTGCCCAAAATTGAGAATAGATTAAAATTGTCATGTTGTAGGACACGAAATTTTATTGTATAATGGCTCTGCATAAGATTTGGGAGAAAAATAAACATGAAAAAAAATCAATATGCGAATGAATATTTATTTGCTTTTACAGAGACCATTCCTATTCCTTTAGGCTACATTTTTCTCGGAATAGCCTTCGGACTTATGCTGCAGGATGCCGGATATAATTTTATTTGGGCTTTTTTTATGAGTATTTTTGTGTATGCGGGAAGCATGCAGTTTATGCTTGTAACCTTGCTTGCAGGAGCACAGAGTCTGATGAATACGTTTGTCATGACATTGTTTATTAACGGACGGCATCTTTTTTACGGTCTGTCCTTTATTGAAAAATTCAGGGAGATGGGAAAAGCATTCCCTTATATGGCATTTTCTTTGACGGATGAGACGTATTCCGTTTTATGCAGCCTGAAAGTACCGGAAGGGTTGAATGAAAAGAAGATATCTTTTTTGATATCTTTATTTGACCATATATACTGGATTACCGGCTCGGTATTGGGGGCGCTGATAGGACAGTGGCTTTCATTTGACAGCACCGGAGTTGACTTTTCCATGACGGCATTGTTTGTGGTAATCGTGGTAAACCAGTGGCTGGAAAATAAGAAACATTTCTCCACTCTGACAGGATTTTTAACGGCGCTTCCGGCATTGGCGCTGTTAGGACCGGATAGCTTCCTGCTGCCGGCTCTTGCATGCAGTACCATATTGCTGATTGTATTCCGCAAACAGGCGGACGACAAGCCGAGAGAAGAGGAGGAAGCAAAGGCATGACACATTCTATTTTAATTATTGCGGTAAGCGCATTGACGACCGTGGCAATCCGTTTCTTCCCTTTTTTAGTGTTTGGAAAAAGAAAGGTGCCGGAGATTGTACAGTATCTGGGACGGGTGCTGCCCTGTGCCATTATGGCAACACTGGTGGTATATTGTTTAAAAGGAGTGACATTATTCTCCGGTAACCACGGACTGCCGGAGCTGATTGCCGTGGCACTTGTGGTAGTTCTGCATCTTTGGAAAAAGAATACACTGCTAAGTATCGGCACGGGAACCATTGCTTATATGCTTCTTGTACAGGTAATTTTTGTGTAAAGATTGATGTATTTAGCTATGTTTTTAAGATAAGAAATGCTATAATATGCCTATGGATAAAATAAAGACGAGAAACGCACGCCGTGCGGAAAAGTGGAAACAAAATTACATAAAGCAGCGAAATCTTTACCGGGAAATCCAAAAGAATGCTTCCGATATTATCCAGTCGAAAAATTTTAACCGGACGAAGTTTCATGTACAGCACGGAGATATGACAGTCAACAGTCATTGCATGAATGTGGCAAAGTACAGTCTCGCCATCAGTGACAAATTAGCGAAAATGGGGATTTCCTGTAAGCGTAATGAGCTGGTGCGAGGTGCCCTGTTACATGATTATTTCCTTTATGACTGGCATAAGCATCCACATGTCGGAATTACCAATCTGCATGGATTCAGACATCCACAGAGGGCACTTGAAAATGCCGAAAAAGAATACAATCTGACACCGCGGGAAAGAGACATTATTGTAAAGCATATGTGGCCGCTTACCGTTTTGCCGCCCACCTGCCGGGAGGCGTGGATTGTGACAACGGCGGATAAATGGTGTTCACTTCTGGAAACTTTCCGTATTCTGAAAGGGCATGGAGCCAAGAGAAAGGATAAAACGCAGGAAAATGAGTGAACTCTTTGAAAAGCTTTCTGCCTACGGGGCATCGGATTATTATCCATATCACATGCCTGGGCACAAAAGAAGACTTAAGACGGACACAATGCGGGAGCTTGCTCAGATAGATATTACGGAAATAGACGGCTTTGACAATCTGCATGATGCACAGGGCATTTTGAAGCGGATACAGGAAGAAGCAGCGGCGGCTTACGGTGCAGAGGAAAGTTTTTTTCTGGTAAACGGCAGCACCGCAGGGATATTGTCGGCAATCAGTACGGCGGTCAGTCCCGGTGGAAAAATACTGATGGTACGTGGTGCACATAAATCCGCCTACCATGCGGCATATCTGCGGGACCTGCAGATAGCATATCTGTGGCCGGGAGTTCATCCATTGTTTGGCTGCAATCTGCCGGCTACAGCAAAAGAAGTGGAAGAAGCTTTGCAGCAAACACCGGATGTGCAGGCTGTTTTTATAGTAAGCCCCACTTACGAAGGGCTTGCTGCGGATGTGAAAAGTATTGCGGAGGCGGCACATAAAAGAAATATTCCTCTGATTGTGGATGAGGCCCATGGGGCACATCTGGGATTTGACGGCAGGTGGCCGGAAAGCAGTGTAAAGCAGGGAGCGGATCTGGTGATACAGAGTCTTCACAAAACGCTGCCGGCACCGACACAGACAGCTATCCTGCATGTAAACGGAAAGCTGGTGGACAGGTGCAGACTGCGGAGATTTCTGGGGATTTATCAGACCTCCAGCCCATCTTATATTTTTATGGCAGCCATGGAAGATGCCATTGCGACAACAAGCGCAAACCGGGAGAAACTATTTGGGGATTTCTGGGAATACTGGAAAGGGATGACAGAGAGCCTTTCTGCATGCCGAAATCTGATTTTTCTGAAAGAGGAAAATTCCGATCCGGGAAAACTGGCAGTCATGGATAAAACCGGTTTTCTGGACGGAGAGCAGCTCTACGAAATGCTTCTTCATAAATATCATTTGCAACCGGAAATGGCGGCTGGCAGGTATGTGCTTGCCATGTTTACGATTGGTGATACGAAGGAAGGGTACGAGCGGCTGACAAAAGCGCTATTGGAAATTGATGAGTACATCACTGCGGAGCGGAAGCAACGGACGCAGGAGAAGCTGATGGAAAGCAACGAATTATCTGCCGGGGCGCACGGGACAGCAGATGCAGCCACACAGCCCACGGAGAAAGGCAGGACAGCAGCTACAGCCACACAACCCGCAGAGGGAAACAGAATGGCAGATGCGGTCACCCCGGTTTGTATACAGAAAAAGACGCAGGCGGTGACTGGCATCGGACGAGCCTGGGATACACCGAAAGAGTGGGTTCTGCTTAAGGATGCGGAAGGGAAAACCGCAGGTGAATATGTGAATTTATATCCCCCCGGGAGCCCCATTATAGTACCCGGAGAGATATTTACAAAAGACATTCTGACGGAAATTGCTGCTTACAGACAGCAGGGATTTCATGTGCAGGGTGTAAAAGAAATAGAAGATGACATATATGTCAGTACAATCGTGTAAAAAGACAAAAAGTGAGGAGACAGAACATGAGAAAAACAAAAATTATCTGTACGATTGGTCCTGCCAGTGAGAGCGAGGAAAAATTACGGGAGCTGATGTTAGCGGGCATGAATGTGGCTCGTTTCAATTTTTCCCATGGAACGCATAAAGAACAGCTTGCAAAATACAACCGCGTATTAAAGGTACGTGAGGAGTTGCAGCTTCCGGTAGCTACCCTTTTGGACACCAAGGGACCCGAAATCCGTCTGCGCGATTTTGAAGGCGGTAAGGTAGAATTGAAGGCAGGTCAGAAATTTGTACTGACAACGGATGAGATTATGGGTACGGCGGAAAGAGCCACTATTTCCTATAAAAATCTCAAGAATGATATTGAAGTCGGTATGACAATTTTAATTGACGACGGACTGATTGAAATGGTTGTGGAAGAGATTACAGGCAACGATATTGTATGTAAAGTCATAAACGGCGGTTTTGTTTCCAACCATAAGGGTGTCAATGTGCCGGGTGCCATTTTATCCATGCCCTACATCAGCGACGTGGACAGAGACGATATTATTTTCGGTATTGAGCACGGCTTTGATTTTATCGCGGCTTCCTTTGCCCGTACCAAGGAAGATATTTTACAGGTACGTGAAATCCTGAAAGAGTATAACAGTCCCATGCAGATTATTGCAAAGATTGAAAATATGCAGGGTATTGACAATTTAAAGGAAATCATTGATGTATCCGACGGTATCATGGTTGCCCGCGGTGATATGGGCGTAGAGGTTGCCATGGAAGAGGTGCCGGTACTGCAGAAGAAGATGATTAAGATGGCAGTGGAACAGGGCAAGCACGTTATTACCGCTACCCAGATGCTGGAGTCCATGATTAAAAATCCCCGCCCGACCAGAGCGGAAGCAACGGATATTGCCAATGCCATTTACGATGGTACGACCGCTATCATGCTTTCCGGAGAAAGCGCTGCCGGTCTGTACCCGGTTGAAGCGGTTAAGACCATGGCGCGTATTGCGGAGCGTACCGAGCAGGATATCAACTACCGCTGCAGAATTCAGAAGCAGCAGCTTACCGACGACAGAACACTGGACATTACCACTGCTATTTCCTATGCAACCTGTACAGTAGCCATGGACCTGAATGCGGCAGCTATTATCACCGTTACCATGTCCGGTTTTACGGCAAACATGATTGCCCGTTACAAGCCCGGATGCCAGATTATCGGCTGTACCGTTGATAAGAAGGTTTGCAGACAGCTTAACTTATTATGGGGTGTAAACCCGGTACTCATTAAAAAGGAAAACACAACGGATTCCTTATTTGAAGAAGCTGTATTCAAGAGTAAGCAGGCGGGTCTGGTAAAGCCGGGTGACACGGTTGTCATTACAGCCGGTGTGCCACTGGGCATTGCCGGCAAGACGGATATGATTCATGTAGTGGAAGTAGTATAAAAACACACGGAACGGGCGGAGCAATGGGTAAAATCTTTTATATTATGGGGAAAAGTTCGACCGGAAAGGATACGATTTACAAAAGGCTGCTGGATGACAGCAGCCTGCATCTGAAGAGTATTGTTTCATATACAACACGGCCGATAAGGGTGAATGAAACAGACGGTGTGGAGTATTATTTCACGGATGAGGACGGGTTTGCCGGACTTATGGCAAGTGGAAAAGTAGTGGAGCACCGGGAGTATCGCACCGTTCACGGGTTGTGGCGTTATTTTACGGTGGACGACGGACAGGCGGATAACGGGGAAAGCAATTATATTTCCATTGGCACCATCGAGTCCTTCCTACATATCCGGAATTATTTTGGCGGGGATAAGGTAAAACCTGTACTTATTACACTTGACGACGGCGAACGGCTGCAGCGGGCGCTTGACAGGGAACGGAAGCAGGATGAGCCGAAGTATGAAGAAATGTGCCGGCGTTTTTTAGCGGATGCAGTAGATTTTTCCGAAGAAAAAATAAAGGACGCCCGCATAGAGCGTACTTTTGTAAACGATGATTTGGAACGCTGCATTAAGGAAATTGCAGATTACATCAGAACCGAAGGGGGAGTGATGTATGGAGATTAAAGTAGACCGTACGGGACAGGTACAGCAGACACAGCCGACAAAGGATGTGCAGCAGAGTGACGGCACTTTCAAATTTACACTGGCAAGCCGGATTGAAGAGTCGGAGCTGCAGACAAGAATACAATCCCTCATGGAAGAAATTACCATGCAGGGTGACCGTTTATATAAGAAGAGAGACATACGGGATATGAAACGATATCGTGGTCTGATTAAGGATTTCTTAAACGAGGTCGTTTACAGGTCCCATTCTTTTTCCAGAGAGAATTTTCTGGATAAACGGGGACGGCACAGAGTATACGGTATTATCCGGCTGATTGATGAAAATCTGGACGAGCTTGCACAGGAGCTGGTGAAGGACGAGCAGGACAACCTTGCCATTTTGAATAAAATAGGAGAAATCAAGGGACTTCTGCTGGATATTTTCACCTGAGGTTAAGCAGAACAAAAGAAAGGACGGGGAAGTATGGCAAATTTTAAGGATATTATTGGACAGGAGCAGATTAAAGAGCATTTGCAGATGGCTCTTTCGTCGGGAAAAATTTCCCATGCGTATATTATCAACGGTGAGAGGTTTGCGGGAAAAGAATTTATCGCCAAGATATTTGCCATGGCGCTGCAGTGTGAAAAGGGCGGAACAGAGCCTTGCGGCGAGTGTCATTCCTGTAAGCAGGCGCTTTCGGACAACCATCCCGACATCATCCGTGTGACCCATGAAAAGCCCAATTCCATCGGTGTGGATGATATCCGTACCCAGATTAACGGGGACATTGCCATTAAACCGTACAGTGGTCCCAGAAAGGTATATATTGTAAATGAAGCGGAAAAGATGACGGTTCAGGCGCAGAATGCTCTGTTGAAAACACTGGAAGAACCGCCCGCTTATGCTGTAATTATTCTGCTGACCACCAATGTGAATGCCATGCTGCAGACGATTTTAAGCCGCTGCGTGGTACTGAACATGAAGCCGGTTCCGGGAGAACTGATTAAGAATTATCTGATGAAGGAAATGCAGATACCCGATTATAAGGCGGAGGTCTGCGTAGCGTTTGCCAGAGGAAACGTGGGCAAAGCAAGACAGCTTGCCATGAGCGAAGATTTTGATAAGGTGAAAGAGGAAGCGCTTTCCCTTTTGAAGTACATTCAGGAAATGGATGTCAATGAAATGGTGGCTGCCATTAAGAAAATCAATGAATACAAGATGGATGTGAACGACTACCTGGATATTCTGTCCATCTGGTACCGGGATGTGCTTCTGTTTAAGGCGACCAACGACGCCAATCACCTGGTATTCCGGGAAGAAATCCAGAACATCAAGAAAGTAGCGGGCAGAACCTCCTACGAAGGAATTGAGAAGGTTATCAAAGCCCTGGAAAAAGCTAAGAAGCGTCTGGAGGCAAATGTCAACTTTGACCTGACCATGGAACTGCTGCTGCTTGACATGAAGGAAAACGGTTAGTATTATATTCTAAGACGGCTTTGTGCCGTTTTGTAGAAAGTGAGGTTTATAGATGGTAAAAGTTATAGGTGTGAGATTTCGTACAGCGGGTAAAATTTATTTTTTTGACCCTCTGCAGTTTGAGATAGAGAGAGGCGGCCATGTAATTGTGGAAACCGCCAGAGGTATTGAATTCGGTACGGTAGTAAGTGCACCGAGAGAAGTAGAGGACGACAAGGTAATACAGCCCTTAAAGCCTGTGCTCCGTATTGCCACCCAGAAGGATATTGAGCAGGAAGCGGACAACAAGCGTAAGGAAAAGGAAGCGTTCCGCATCTGCCTTGAAAAAATCAAGAAACACGGTCTGGAAATGAAGCTGATTGATGCGGAATATACTTTCGACAACAATAAGGTTTTATTCTACTTTACTGCGGACGGCCGTATCGATTTCCGTGAGCTGGTAAAGGATTTGGCAAGTGTTTTCAAAACCAGAATAGAGCTGCGCCAGATTGGTGTGCGTGACGAGACCAAGATTGTGGGCGGTATCGGTATCTGCGGCAGACCGTTGTGTTGCCATACCCATTTATCGGAGTTTATTCCGGTTTCCATTAAAATGGCGAAGGAGCAGAACCTTTCCTTAAATCCTACCAAGATTTCCGGTGTATGCGGCAGACTGATGTGCTGCTTAAAGCATGAGGAAGATACTTATGAAGAGCTGAACCGCAAGCTTCCCAACGTGGGGGATTTTGTTACAGCGGATGACGGCACCAAGGGAGAAGTGCAGAGTGTCAACGTGCTTCGTCAGCTTGTTAAGGTGATTGTGGATGTAAATGATGAGAAGGAAGTCCGTGAATATAAGGTAGAGGAGCTTCAGTTTAAGAGAAAGCACGGTAAGAAGGAGAAATTGGATCTTTCTGCCGAAGAGTTAAAGGAACTGGAGAAGCTTGAGGAGGAAGAAATCAAGGAAACCGCTGAGGAGAATGCGGATCTGGAAGACAGAGACGGTGGAAAGAGCGACAACCGCCGTGACAGGAGAAACGGACAGAACAGAGGATCCCGCAAGGACAACCGGAACCGTCAGGAAAACGGCAGGGGCGACAGAAGCGAACGTTCGGAGAGAGCCGACAGAGGTGACAGAGCGGAGCACGCAGAAAGAGCCGACAGAGGTGACAGAGCGGAGCACGCAGAAAGAACCGACAGAGGCGACAGAGCGGAGCGCGCAGAAAGAACCGACAGAGGTGACAGAGCAGAGCGTCCGGAACGCACTGAGCGCTTTGAGAGACGTGGCGAACGCCCGGACAGAAGAGAACGACAGGACAGGGATTTTTCCAATAAGCCGGGTCAGGACAGGGGCAGCAGACCGCAGAAGGCGGACAGAAACAGCCGTCCCGAGAATGAAAGACCGCAGAATAACAAGAGTGACGACTTCAAGAAACAGCAGAAGTTCTACAGAAACCGTACTTTTAACAGAAATGGAAAGAAAGATGGAAGACAAAACGACAACAGTCATTCTGAAGGATAAGGAGCGTCTGGATACCCTGCAGCGAAACGGGTATCAGATTATACAGAACCCGGAGAAGTTCTGTTTCGGTATGGATGCGGTGCTGTTATCCGGTTTTGTGAAGGTAAAGCCCGGTGCGACGGTGCTGGACCTTGGCACCGGAACCGGTATTATTCCGATTTTACTGGAGGCAAAAACCAAAGCTTCTCATCTGACCGGACTGGAAATTCAGGAGGAAAGCGCCGATATGGCAAGACGGAGTGTGGCGTTAAACGGTCTTTCTTCCAAAATTGATATAGTGACCGGTGACATCAAGGAAGCAGGCAGTCTTTTTAAGGCTGCTTCTTTTGATGTGGTTACTTCCAATCCGCCGTATATGATAGAAGAGCACGGACTGCAGAATCCAGATGCACCCAAGGCTATTGCACGGCATGAAATTTTGTGTACGCTTAAGGATGTGGTTGGGCAGGGAGCGCATGTGCTGAAGCCCGGCGGCCATTTTTTCATGGTGCACAGACCCTTCCGGCTGGCGGAAATTTTTGCCGTGATGCAGGAATATAAAATAGAACCCAAGAGAATGAAGATAGTGTACCCTTATGTGGATAAGGAGCCGAACATGGTTCTTATAGAGGGGATAAAAGGAGCAAAACCGCGCATGACGGTGGAAAGTCCACTGATTGTTTATGAAAAGCCCGGTGTGTATACACGCGAAATTTACGATATATACGGGTATTAAGGATAAGACAGAAAGGTTTGGAAATTATGGCTGGAATGCTTTATTTATGCGCAACACCCATCGGCAATCTGGGAGATATGACGCCCAGAGTCATAGAGACACTGCAAAATGTGGATGTGATTGCGGCAGAGGACACCAGAAACAGTATAAAACTGCTGTCTGCGTTTGATATTCATACGCCCATGACCAGTTATCACGAATACAATAAGGTGGAAAAAGCAGACCAGCTTATCGTACAGATGCAGGCGGGAAAAAATATTGCGCTCGTTACGGATGCCGGAACACCTGCTATTTCCGACCCCGGAGAGGTTCTGGTGCAGAAATGCCAGGAGGCGGGAATTAACGTTACCAGTCTGCCGGGACCGGCTGCGTGCATTACGGCGCTGACTTTGTCGGGGCTGCCTACCAGACGTTTCTGCTTTGAGGGTTTTTTGCCTGCGGATAAAAAGGAGAGGAAGGAAATCCTGGCGGAATTGGCGGAAGAAAGCCGTACCATGATATTGTACGAAGCGCCCCACCATCTGGTAAAGACACTGACAGACCTGTCAGAAACATTGGGAAACCGTAAAATCACGCTTTGCAGAGAACTGACAAAGAAGTTTGAAACGATTTTACCTACAACCATAGCGGAAGCGCTTCAAAAGTATGAGACAGAGGACCCGCGCGGCGAATATGTGCTTGTGATTGCAGGAAAAAGCCGGGAGGAAAAGAAGCGGGAGCAGATTGCGGCATGGGAAGACATGAGCATTGAGGAGCATATGGCTTATTATGAAAAGACCGGAATGGACTCCAAGTCAGCCATGAAGCAGGTGGCGAAGGACCGCGGCGTAGGAAAGAGGGAGATTTACGATTACCTGCATAAGGGCTGAATGTGTGCGCAGAATAGAAGACCGATGCAAATAAAACGAAACCTGCAGCAGGATGCGCGGCAGGGAACGAGGAAGGACAGAGAAAAGATGCAGACAAGCTGTGATACCTGTGCAAATTATGAATACGATGATGACGAAGAGTACTATACCTGTGCCATCAATCTGGATGAGGACGAGATGTACCGTTTTTTGAGCGGCAGCAAATTTGAGTGTCCTTACTATACAAACGGGGACGAGTATGCGGTGGTACGTCATCAGATGTAGAAAACAGAAGGAACGCAAATGAAAGAAAACCGGTTGCAGCATATTACTGTAGCCGGTTTTCTTATTTGGATGTATTTACTATTGAATAAGAAGTCTGTTATTTCTGAAGCATTTTGTCGAAGCGTTCCATAGCTTCAATGGTATTTTCCTTGGTGCCGAAGGCCGTCAGGCGGAAGAAGTATTTGCCGTTGTCACCGAAACCGGCGCCGGGAGTACCGACTACCTGGATGTTGTTTAACATATAATCGAAGAATTCCCAGGATTCCATTCCCATAGGACATTCAAACCATACATAGGGAGAGTTGATACCGCCGAAGTAGCGGATGTTGTTCTTTTCCATGCAGTCTGCGATGATGCGGGCATTTTCCTGATAATAAGCGATATTGGCACGGCACTGTGCCATACCTTCCTTGGAGAATACCTCTGCGGCGCCCTTCTGTACGATATAGGAAACACCGTTGAATTTGGTGGTCTGTCTGCGGTTCCACATAGCATTTAAGGACATTTCCGTACCGTTTGATGCGGCAAATTTCAAGTCCTTGGGAACGATGGTGTAGCCGCAGCGGGTACCGGTAAAGCCTGCGGTTTTACTTAAGGAACAGAATTCGATAGCACATTTCTTGGCGCCTTCAATCGCAAAAATGCTGCGGGGAAGGGTTTCATCGGTAATAAAACATTCGTATGCGGAGTCGTACAGGATGATGGCATCGTTGGCAAGTGCGTAGTCAACCCAAACCTTTAACTGCTCTTTGTTGTAAGCGGCGCCGGTGGGGTTGTTGGGGGAGCAGATGTAAATGATGTCTGCATGCTGTGCGGGATCCGGCATGGGCAGGAAGTTGTTTTCCGCATTGGCGCTGATGTAGGTAATGTTTCTGCCGTTCATGATGTTGGTGTCCACGTAAACAGGATAAACCGGGTCGGGAATTAAAATGACATTGTCCTGTGCAAACAAATCGGTAATGTTGCCGGTATCGCTCTTGGCACCGTCGGAGATAAACACTTCGCCGGCATCAATGGAAACACCGTTTTCCGCATAATAGTTTACAACGGCATTGCGCAGGAAATCATAACCCTGTTCGGGACCGTAGCCTTTGAAGGTAGCGGCATTGCCCTGGGCATCCACACCCTCGTGAAGGGCTTTGATAACGCTGCTGCCGATGGGGCGGGTTACATCACCGATGCCGAGGCGGATAATTTTCTTGTCGGGATTTTTTTCCTGATAAGCCGCTACACGGTGTGCAATCTCGGAAAACAGGTAGCTCTGCTTCAGGTTTAAGTAGTTTTCGTTTAATTTAGGCATGTTTTATTCCTCCATTTATAATAATGTAATCATGTGCTCCACTAATTTTGCGGAATGCTTTGCTGCTTCTCTTTCAAAAGTGGGGTAATCCATTTCTGCGCTGTCATCTGCCTTGTCGGAAATGGCACGGATGATGACAAAGGGAATTTTATTTAAGTAAGCGCTGTGCGCAATGGCAGCGCCTTCCATTTCGGTGCAGTCGCCCTGAAAATCCGCAATCAGGGTTTCTTTTTTTGCTTTGTCGGAAATAAACTGGTCACCGCTTAAAATACGGCCGACCTCTACGTGAATATCGGGGTTGACTTCTTTGCAGGAAGATACGGCGGCTTCAATCATGGCTTTGTCTGCCTTGAATTCGCGGCAGCCCATCTGGGGAACTTCGCCCAACTGATAGCCAAAAATTCTGACATCCATGTCATGATATAGAGCATCCCTGGAAATAAGGATATCGCCGATATCTAATTTGGCATTTAAGGAACCTGCCACACCGGTATTGATGATATGGGTTACCTGAAAAACATCCGCTAAAATCTGTGCGCAGAGTCCGGCATTTACTTTGCCGATGCCGGAGCGGACAATGACGACATCCACACCCTTTAAGGTGCCGGTGTAAAATTCCATGCCGGCTTTGTCTACGATACGGCTGATCTGCATTTCACCCTTCAGGTGCTCAACCTCTAAGTCCATGGCACCGATAATTCCGATTCTTTTCATGTGGTAAATTCCTTTCTAAGGTTATTCCGGGTATACAAGACGGCTGTTGTCAATCTTGTAAAGTACGTTGTCAAGAAAGCGTCCGGACAGGAAATTTGCCATGGGCAGGTTCATATCCAGGTAGTTGCCGCAGTCCTTGGGAGAGGCACCGGGTACTTCGCCTTTATAGTCTCTCATGAATTCAAACATTTCAATCATAAGGGGAACGATATCGGATGATTTGTAATCCCCGGCAAGCAGCAGGTAAAAACCGGTGCGACAGCCCATGGGCCCGAAATAAATGGTTTTGTCCTTATAGCTTTTATGGTTTCTAAGAAAGGTAGCTGCCAGATGCTCGATGGTGTGAACTTCCGCCGTATTCATGACGGGCTCCTCGTTGGGGCTGGTCATACGGATGTCAAAGGTGGTGATGGTTTCCATACCGACTTTATCCTTACGGGACACATAAACACCGGGCTGCAGCTTTATATGGTCAATCGTGAAACTCGCAATTTTTTCCATTTTGCGTCCTCCGTTCAGTAGTAATATCCAAACTTTAGAATAGAGGATTTATGCGGAAAAGTCAAATCCTGTTTGCGGTTTTGAAAGATTTATAATTTTAAGACAATCTTTTAACAGAGAAAGTGATATTTGAATAGCTTTATGTTATAATTCAAATATTGTAGTTCTGATAAGAGAGGCTTGAATATGGAAGTCAGAGAAGCACTGAAAAAAAGAAGGAGCATCCGGAAGTTTACGGAGACACCGGTTTTTGAGAAACAGATAGAAGAACTTTTGCATGCGGCAATGTCCGGACCTAGTGCATGCAACAGGACGCCATGGGAATTTTATGTGGTAACGGATAAAAAGATTTTGGAAGAACTGCAGGGAGCATCTATGTTTTCTAAGGTAAAAGCGCCACTTGCCATTATAGTTTGCGGTAATTTATTAAGAGCTTTGCCGGGAAAACTGGTAAATTATTGGATTCAGGATTGCAGTGCGGCCACGGAAAATATTTTGTTGGCTGCCACGGAAATGGAACTTGGCTGTGTATGGTGTGGTATTTATCCACAGGAGAGAGCGGAAGAAAGGGTAACAGCAATTTTAGGGTTGCCCGAAAAGCAAATTCCGCTTAATATTATATACATTGGACACCTGGATGAAAAATTAGAAGGACGAGATCAGTATCAGAGAAAGAGTACACTTTATAAAGTAAAACTGCGCACTAATTTCAAGAAAGGATTTTTATGACAGAACACAAAATAGTATTTGGTGACAGTCGGTCACTTAACTTGATAAAAGATAAATCAGTACAATTAATTATTACTTCGCCACCTTATTGGCAGCTAAAGGATTATGGTACTGAGGACCAAATAGGATTTAATGATAGCTACGAAGAATATATAAACAATCTGAATCTTGTATGGAAGGAATGCGACCGGGTTCTTGCGGATGGTTGTAGGTTATGTATCAATATAGGGGATCAGTTTGCACGTTCTGTTTATTACGGAAGATATAAGGTTATTCCCATCAGAACAGAAATTATCCGTTTTTGCGAATCATTGGGGATGGATTACATGGGGGCTATTATCTGGCAGAAAACTACCACAATGAATACATCTGGCGGTGGAGCTATTATGGGAAGTTTTCCCTACCCGAGAAATGGTATATTAAAAATGGATTACGAATTTATTTTGATCTTTAAGAAGCTGGGAAAGGCTCCAAAACCTACCGTAGCTCAAAAGGAAGCTTCTGCCATGACGAAAGAAGAGTGGGGACAGTATTTTTCCTCTCACTGGCATTTCAGCGGAGTAAAACAAATGGGACATATTGCTATGTTTCCAGAAGAACTTCCTAAAAGATTGATTAAAATGTTCTCGTTTGTGGGCGAAACAGTATTAGATCCATTTGCTGGAAGTGGAACGACTACACTTGCAGCAAGAAAATTAGGCAGAAATTCCATTGGATATGAAATTAATAAGGATTTTGCACCAATTATACAAAGTAAAATAGGAGCAGGGCAACTGACAATGGGAGATGATGCTAATTTTATATTTACAGAAGATAAAGTTGGGAATGTTTCTTCGTTTGATCAATTGCCCTATATTTTCCATGATCCACATAGAATGGATAAAAAAGTAGATGTAAAAAAACTACAATTTGGTTCTAAAATTGATCAATCGGAAGCAAAACGGGTAGAATTATATAATGTTAAAAGAGTTGTTGCTCCAGATAAAATTGAGTTGTCCAATGGGCTTATGGTACGTTTATTAGGAATACAGTCCAATCATGAACATGTAGATGATGCAATCAAATTTTTAGAAGAGAAGTTTCACAAGAGAAAAGTTTTTTTGAAGTATGATAAAATTAAATATGATGCAGAAGATAACCTGTTGTGTTACGTATATCTTGACAACAAAACATTCATAAACAATCATTTAATCCGAACAGGATATGTTGATGTTGATATGTCGCTTGATTATTCGTGCAAAACTAAATTTCTTAATTCTGTACCAGTGTAAAAAAGAAACAGGCGGAACTATCTTCTGCCTGTTTCTTTGATAGATAAATTAATCCTCCACCTCAATGAAAATACCGGTTTTCTTTTTGGTATAATAAATCATTTTTACATTAATAGTTTCTGACAAACGGGACATGGTTTTATAGGAGTCGGGTTTTACGGAGTAAGGTGTTTCACCTACATAGCCATCAATTCCCTGTGCTTCTTCTTCCGGACTGGCAAGTCTGTAAGATGTCCTCTTTTTTTCAGCTAAAGATGCTAAAATTGCTTTTTGCACATACAATCCATTGAAAGTTTTCTGAATAACGAGATCTTCAACCCAGTGCTTCACCATCTCATGATTAATCTGCGGAATGGCCTCTTTTAGATTTTGAACCTGTGCATATATTTTTTCTGTAGCTTTTTCTATAGCATCCGGATATCTTTCAGTATACCAGTCATGCCAGTTCTTGATAGTAATATCGGTTTCGGAATTCATAAATTCTGGAAATAGTTCGGACATTTGACCGACGACTACAGGGCGTGTCCCCTGTGCATTCTGATTTGCCCAATTAATCAACTGGGAGGTATATTTGGGAAAGTGGTAAATGGTACTTTCGTTATAGCTTGTTATTTCCTCATTTTTCATGGAGTAATTCATTGCTGCGTATCCTCCTCAATATAATATTCAATATCTGTTGCATTGCCATAAATCATAACTGCTCTGTAGTAAACCATGGCAGCATTTATTGTTTCTATATTTTGAACTATAGAATTTTTGTATGATTCATTTTTTTTATACATTATTTTCTCCTTGTTCCATAAACAGTTTATAGGTTTCTATTCCAAGGGCATCTGCGATTCTTTGAATGTTTTCCAATGATATGCTTCTCCGGTAACATTCAATGGCGCTGATATATGTTCTATGGAGACCGCATTTTTCAGCAAAAACTTCCTGAGATATTCCCAGAGTTTCTCTATAATGTTTAACATTCGTTCCGAAAACTTTAACAATATCCATTTCTATTTCCTCCAGTATTATGGTATAGACATGAATACAATAAGTCTACATACAATAAGTATCATTTTGGAAATGACAGAATAAAGACGTATGCACTTGTGAAAAAGGCGGAAATGGCTTACAATGGATAATAGAAATGAGGTATAAAATGCGTAAGATATGTAAAAGTCAAAATAGTAAGGACCTGACGACGGGTCCGATTGGAAGGGGGCTGCTTGCATTTGCAATCCCGCTTTTTTTAGGCCAACTTTTGCAGCAGCTTTATAATGTGGCGGATGCCTGGGTTGTAGGAAATTTTGCCAACAACAACGCCTTTGCGGCGGTCAGCTCCACGGGCAGCATGATTTTCCTGATTATCGGTTTTTTCAGTGGCGTGGCTACCGGCGGCGGGGTGGTGATTTCCAAATATTTCGGCGCTAAGAATATGGATGCCGTAGATAAGGCGGTGCACACCAATTTCCTGTTCGGCATCATTGCTTCGGTGGTTGCAACCGTACTTGGACTGCTTTTGGCTCCCTGGCTGCTCCGGGTCATGAAGACACCGGAAGAGGTTATGCCGGATGCCCTGATGTATCTGCAGATTTATTTCGGCGGCGTTTCTACTATTATTATGTATAACATCGGCATGGCAATCATGCGGGCTCTGGGCGACAGCATCCACCCGCTATATTATCTGATGCTTTCTTCTGTTCTGAATGTGGTGCTGGATCTGCTTTTTGTGGCAAAACTCGGCTACGGCGTGGCAGGCGCCGGTGTGGCAACCGTAATTTCCCAAGGTGTCAGTGCCGTTCTGTGTATTATAAAAATGTGCCGTATGCAGGATGTGGGCAGATTGAGATGGAGATCCATCCGGTATTATCCGGACTTCATGGGTGAGGTTATTGTGCAGGGGCTTCCCAACGGCATCCAGAATTCGGTTATCAGTATCGGCAATATGGTGGTGCAGACCAACATTAACTCTTTCGGCTCCTATGCTATGTCCGGAGTGGGCGCTTACAGTAAAATCGAGGGCTTTGCGTTCCTGCCGATTACCAGCATGTCCATTTCCCTGCCCACCTTTATCAGTCAGAACCTTGGGGCAAAAAAATACGACAGAGCCAAGAAGGGCGCGGCATTTGGTATTATATCCGGGGTAGCTCTGGCGGAAGTGATTGGTCTTATTGTTTACATATGGGCACCGCAGCTTCTCCGTTTCTTTGTGAACGTGAAGGAAGCTATTACCATCGGACAGGGACATGCCCGGATTATCTGTCTGTTCTTCGGACTGCTGGCATTTTCCCACTGTGCGGCGGGTGTGCTGCGCGGCTGCGGCAAATCCATTGTGCCCATGATTACCATGCTGGCGTTCTGGTGCGGCGTCAGAATTATCTATGTGACCATGACTCTGCATCTTGTGCCCAGATTCTCCGTAATTTCCTGGGCATATCCGCTGACCTGGTCGTTGAGTTCCATAGTATTTGCTTTGTTCCTGGTAAAATCCGACTGGGTACATGCTTTTGAAAAACAGACAAAGCATGTGTAAGCGGGGCAGCTTACGGAGTTTTATTGCTGTAAAATGACATAAAAGAATAAGGAAGGATTGGAGTCATTATGTTATATATTATGAGACACGGAAAAACGGATTGGAATGCCGTGCACAGGCTGCAGGGCAGTGAGGACATTCCTTTGAATGACGAGGGCAGGAAGATGGCTGCGGAAGCACGGGAAAAGTACAAGGACCTTTCCTTTGATATCTGCTTCTGTTCTCCGTTGCAGAGGGCACGGGAAACAGCGGAAATTTTTCTGGCGGGACGGAATACACCCATTCAGGTAGACGATAGACTGCGGGAAATGAGCTTCGGAAGCTTTGAGGGCATGGAGGGAGTGCTGGAGAACCCGGATTGTCCGGTTTACGGGCTGTTTCATGACCCGGCGCACTATAAAGCAACTGGCGGAGCGGAAAGCCTGTCAGAGCTTTTTGCAAGAAGCGGTTCTTTTATCAGGGAGGTGCTGACACCGGAGTTTGTGCAGGAGAAAAATGTTCTTCTGGTGGCGCACGGCGGTCTGAACTGCAGCATCATTGCACAGTATGAGAACACTCCGCTCGCGGATTTCTGGAAAAACCTGCAGGGCAACTGCGAAGTGAAGCGGCTGGTGTAAACACAAAGAGCTATGATACTTTTTGGTATCATAACTCTTTTCTTTTTACTTATGATTGCGATTAGCTGCAGGGTACATTATTTGCCGGGTGCATACTCAAAGGTAATGGAAAGGGTTTCCATATGGGTCAGGTCTGCATTGTCAACGATAACCGGAGAGATGCCGGTGGTGTCGCCATCCGGGGTACGTGCATCGTCCGGAACCTGTGTAACCCATTCGTTGTAAAGGTTTACACGGGTACATCTTGCATCGTCGGATGTGGTGTAAGGCTTTGCAGTCAGGGTATAAGGCTCGCCGTTTACCAGTACTTCAGTAATGTTTACCGTATAGCCGGGATAGAGAAGCTCACCGTTGCCGATAGCCAGTGCGGAGAATGCCATACCGTTTGCATAGCCGCCCGGAACACCGGTAAAGTCAAGGGATACGGTGTAGGTGCCTTCGCCGGTGATTTCCACATCGGTAGCAACCAGACCGTCTGTTTTGGCGCCGGGGTCGTATACGTCGCCGACACTGTACATAACATTCCAGTCGCTGCTGTTAATCATAATCCATGCAACGGAAGTGGAGTCATCCAGATCAATGGCATCGTCATCAAAGGCAGCAGGCGCATCCGCATATGCCTGGTCCATTTCCGCTTTAATCTTGTCAGGTCTTGCTGCTTTTTCCTCATCGGTCATGGCAGCTTCGTTTGCGTAAGCTCTTTCTTTATACAGAGCGGCAATTTCATCGTCGATAATCTTGCAGTCCTGCCTGTTGTATAAGTTGTTGCAGTCCCAGAGAAGAGGACAGAAATTATAAAGGTCGCAGTTGTCTAAGAAATTCTTGTAGTACAGGGCGGTATTCTTTTTCAGGGTGCCGTCGCTCTTTACCAGTACACCGTACTCACCGATGATGACGCCGTAGCCCTGGTCGGTAAATTTGGTCAGGGATTCCAGCAGGCTGTTCATTTCGCCGTAGTTTCTTTTGGTGCCCCACAGGGAAAGGCTTTCGTTGCCGCAATAGCCCCAGGGTGTGTAGTAGTGAACGGAAAGGATCAGCTTGTTTACTTCGTTTGCAGGGTCTGTAGGCATGATGTAACGGTCGTCGGTGGTCATGTCCACGTCAGTGTTATAACCGGCAATTAACAGGAAACGGGATTCGTTGTTTCCGCCGGTGCCGCGCACGATGTCTACGAATTTCTGGTTGATTTTCAGTGTCATTTCGTAGCATTCATCTGCGGAAAGTGTGCCGGAGTCGGCAGCTACGTCAGTATCGTTTAGACGGTTGCCCAGCTCTTCGTTGGCGGACTCAAAAATCAGATAATCGGAATATTCTTTGTATCTTTCGGCAATCTGTGTCCACATTGAGGTGTATAGATCCCAGGCTTTCTGTCTGGTTTCCTCGGATGCGGAACCGAACATGCCCCACCAGCTTCCGTCCCAATGGTCGTTTATGACAACATACATGTTTTCGTTGAGAGCGTAGTTGATGATTTCTTCCACACGGTTTAAGTAATCCTCGCGGATGGTGTAATCCCCGCTTTCGTAATCCATGGCATTTGTCCATGCAACAGGAATACGAAGGGTGTCAAAACCGGCGTTTTTCATACCGGTAATCATCTCCTGTGTGGTAACTGGCTGACTCCAGAAGGTTTCATAGCCGGAAACCGCAGCTTCGGTACCTAAAGAGATGCGTCCGTAAGCTTCCATGGTGTTTCCTAAGTTGATACCGTTGCCCATAAGAACGGTGAGTTCGGATGCGCTTAAATCCTTGCGCATATAGCCGTTGTCCATGGTTTCAATGCCGTTGGCAGAGGTATGTAAAACCCGTTCCTTCTCCTTTGCGGAGCCTTCTGCGAAAGGTCCTACCTTCAGCACCATTAAGATCATGATTACCAAAGCAATCAGGGCAATGCCGGCTACTGCAAAAAGTACAACCGGCAGAGCGTTTCCTTTTTTCTTTTCCATAGAATGTGTAATCCTCCTTTACAATCCCGGTAAGTTTATAAAATCAACGATTGTATTTCCATTGTAAAGGGAAAGCGGAAAAGGGAAAAGCCTACTATTTAGTGGATTTTTACCTGTTTTTTTACAGTTTCATCTGCTTTAAGGTGTTAACTAACTCCATATCCCCGGGCTGTACCTTTAAGTTGGCATTGTAGGTTTTGCCTTCGGGCGTTTTTACTTCGATGGAAATAATGGTGTCTTCCGCAATTCCTTCCTTTGCAACAGCGGATAAAAACAGGGGGAAACGGGGATGGTTGGCACAGAACTTGTCCCACATACTTTTAATCTGAAAAAGCTGCATAGGATTCATAAGGTTTCTCACTTTCTTTTGTTGATGCAGATAGTATACCACGTCTCCGGCAAAGATAGTGGGAAATTTCATTGAAAATCGGAAATGTTTTGTTATACTGAAAAGTATGAATGAAGCATTTGAAACAGCAAAAAACAAAATAATCGGCGCAGACAGGGAGCGGCATGGCATCGGAACCTTATCGGAAAAGACGGTGCATGCCATTCTGAAAAATTATTATGCGCCGGATGAGGACATGCACGAAATCCCCATAGAAAATTATGTGGCGGACATTTACACCGGAAAGGAAATCATCGAAATCCAGACAAGGCAGTTTAACAGGATGCGGGATAAGCTCCGGGCATTTCTGCCGCTTTATCCGGTAACGGTGGTCTACCCCATTCCCCGGTATAAGTGGCTTATCTGGATAGATGAAGAGTCGGGCGAGCTTTCCGCACCCCGGAAATCCCCGGCAAAGGGCAGCGCCTATCAGGCATTTAAGGAGCTTTATAAAATAAAAATGTTCTTGAAGGAACCCAACCTGCACTTTAAGTTTGTGCTTCTGGATATGGAGGAATACCGGCTGCTAAACGGCTGGAGCAGGGACAGAAAAAAGGGATCCTGCCGGTATGACAGAATCCCGAAGGAGCTGGTGGAGGAGGTCAGTGTTGACCGCCCCGAAGACTATATGCAGTTTATTCCCTATGACTTAACAGAGCCGTTTACCTCCGCCGATTTTGCGAAAGCGGCGCATATCCGCCGTCCTTTGGCACAGACAGTGTTAAATATCTTAGCGGAGGTCGGCTGCGTACAGAAGACCGGGAAGCAGGGCAACAACATTCTGTATACCTCTGCGGAGTGGTAGCTGTTATTTTGTGCCAGCTTCCTTTTGCAGTTCAGCGGCATTGCTTTTCTGTGACTCTGCTGTGATGACCTTCTGTGAGGCCACAGCGGCTTTCTTCCGTTTCCGGTATCGCAATATGGCGCGGATGGGCAGGAAGAACAGCAGGAATACCAGCACAAGGATGACAATTACGATTAACACGATGATAACTGCATATTTATTGGGATTTTTCACCAAATCCACAATGTTTTTACTGTCCAGGACCTCTTTGCGGTTCTGGGCATTTTTGTAGCTCGCCGGCACATTGCCGATGCCATCGCCGTCGGTGTCGGGCAGGGAGTCCAGATATCCGGCAATGGCAGCCCATGCCTTTAATTCTCTGCCGTCCGCCGTGGTGATGATGGCATCCTCAATGTTTTCAATAGGGGTTCCGTCTGCAAATTTGGGCTGGATGGAAAGAATGCCGTAGGAAACATCCGTAACGGCGCCCAGCATCTGGCCGCTGTAAAGGTCGCAGACCACGCGGTACAGTTTGTCATCCTGTAAGTCGGCTTCGTTTCCGGAAGCATCGACGATTTTTACCTTTGTCACCTTATTTAAAATAATACGGTGTGGGTTGAAGGAAAAGTTCAGACCGCTCATGTATAATCTGGCTGAGGGCATAAAATCGGATACGGAAGCATCGATTTCCGCAGCGGTCTTCAGTTCGGCGCCGGTCAGATATACGCTGATTAAGGGATAGCCGGGCACTCCGTCCAGCCCGATACCCAGGGAATAGGCGTTGAAGACGTCCTCTACGGTAATATCGCCCTGCGCAAAAGTATCCCGGACACAGCCGGCGGGAACGACTGCCACATCCGCAGGGTGGTCATCGCCGGTGTCGGCCGAATTTACCGCATACAGGAAGGAGTCCGATAACAGATTGCCCAGATTGTGGTCGGTGTGAATGGAATACAAATCAGGTGAGGTGGAGAAAACCACATCATTTTCCGCCAGCACCTGGGTACGGGTGTAACCGAACTGCTCAAGGTAAGAAGCATCTACCATATCCATGAAGGCGTCGATTTTTGCCTGGGTCGTTTCATCAAGGGGGATGGCGGGGGTAATGGTACGCAGCCTGTAATCGGTCATTTCCCAGCGGCCGTCCGCTTTCTGCACCATGGAAAGGCTTCCCAGCCGCTTGCCGTATTCCCCGCAGGAAACAATGTAGGTGTTACCATGCAGGATGGGAGTTTCGAGAGTGGTGTGGGAATGACCGCTGACAATCAGGTCGATGTCCGGCACATTTTTCGCTAAAATTTCGTCCTCGGACTTGCTTTCGTTTTCATTGGTGCCGCTGTGGGAAATGCACACAATCATGTCCACATCTTCCTTGGCTTTGATGTCCGCTACGGTTTCCTTTGCCGCTTCCGAAGCGTCCCGGAATTTCAGAACGCAGGTGGGAGCGCAGGCTAAGGAGTCTACGCCGAAGATGCCGAATACGGCAATCTTTACATCCCCTTTGGTAAGCACCACATAATTTTTCATACCGTAATCATCGAAAGCATCCTTTAAGAGCTGCTGCTCTTCGGTGAGGCCTTCGGCTTCCATGGTGTCCCAGTCCAGATTGCTTAAAACCATGGCGGGAATGGGGTCGCCACTTTCCTTTGCCGCCTGCAGGGTGCCGGCAAGACCGGCGGAGCGGTAGTCAAATTCATGGTTTCCGAGGGTGGTCACCTCACATCCGAGGGCACCGAGCATACGCAGCTCTGCGGCCTCGGAATCGTAAATGGTCTGCACCAGAGTACCCATGGAAAAATCGCCAGCATCCAGAACAAGGGTATCGGGATTTTTCTCCCGGGCCTCATTAATCAGGGTTTTGATGCTGGCAAAACCGCCCACCTCGGCAGCCTGTCCGTCTTCTACGGTGAGAAAGCTGTTTAAGTGGGAATGGGTGTCATGCAAAAATAAAATATCGGCTTCTTTGCCGGTGTAATTTTCCGCTGCAAGAGATACGGAGCCAAACAGCAGGGACAGCAGTAAGACGCCGATGCAAAGACAGGTATAAGACCGGGAAAAAAGTCTGTGTTTCTTTTTTTTCATTTGTGTTCTCCTTTTATGGCAAGATATCTGCATCAAAGAGGGGCTTTTGCCCCTGACATCATTATATAGTGACATTCAGAAAACCGCAAACTCTTCTTAATGAATTCTTAAAGAAAACTACCGGGAATGTGAAAAATTGCCGTTTATACTGTGTTTACAGAACAAAAGCACGGGAGATAGCAGGCGGATGCCACCACAGTGCGGAACGGGAGAAAAACCATGAGGGTAGTTTGCAAAAAGAGAAATCTGTTTCAGAGAATATGGAAGAAAATCATCATCGTGATTTTGGGAGCCTGTGCGGCAGCAGGACTTATGGCATGTTATCCGGAGATGAAGCACAGTGAAATTTTTGCCGTGCCGGTGCAGCAGGAAACGAAGGAAGCCATACAGACAAGGCTGGAGGAGCTTTTGGAGAATAATCCGGAGATGCAGGATTTTGTGGACGGTTATACAAATTCTGACGGTAGTGTCACAGGCGGAATTGACGAAGAAGAAAAGAAAGAAGACAGTCCGCTTTTTTTACAATGGGATGAAAGATGGGGCTATGCGTCCTACGGGGACAGTTGCATCGGAATCAGCGGCTGCGCACCCACCTGCCTGTCCATGGTGATTTTTTCCCTTACAAGGGACGAGACGGCGACACCGGATGCACTGGCAGACTATGCCATGCGGCATAACTATTATGTGCGGGGAAAGGGAACCCTGTGGAGTTTTCTTACGGATGCGGGCAGCAAATACTCCGTGCAGGGGACGGAAACGCCGCTGGATGAAAATACCATGAAGGCACAGCTGGACGAAGGACATCCCATCATAGCCTCCATGCGTCCGGGGGATTTTACCACGGAAGGACATTTTATCGTGATTTACGGTTATGATGAGGAAGGCTTTCTGGTGCATGACCCCAACAGCAGGCTGCGCAGCGAAGAGGAATGGACGTTTCAAACCCTGTATCCGCAGATTAAAAATTTATGGGCGTATTCCATGGAATGAGGCGAAATATCATTTTGTGGTGTAAAATCAAGCATATTAAATAAAATCAATACCTTTGATTAAAATTACCCCTTGCACATAGATGGCGGATGTGCTACTATTGTGCTTAGCTTCAACAAGACCGGATAAAATAGGTCAAATAGATAGATTAAATGAATAATTAAAAGCAAAGGCGTTGAAAGGGAAGAGTATCTGCGAGTGGGATACAGAGAGCTGCCGGTTGGTGTGAGGCAGTCGAAGCAGACAGAGAACTGGCCCCGGAGCTGCCGGCTGAAGGAAAATCGGAAAGCCGCTGTCAGTAAGACAGCAGATGATTTTTTGTGTAGGGCCGGACGGGAGCCTACCGTATAAGGAGGCAGGCAGACATTAGGATGTGCCAAAGAGGGCATGGAAAACCATGAAGTAGAGTGGTACCGCGTAAATTTACGTCTCTACGAAAGTGCAGAAGCATTTTCGCAGAGATTTTTTATTTGCAAAAAAGGAGGACAAAGAAATGACAACAGAAAGCATTAAGGAAAAGTATGAGAAATCTTACTTTATGCCCCCTGTCGTAACCTACGACTGGGTAAAGAAGGACAGCATTGAAAAAGCGCCAATCTGGTGCAGCGTGGATCTGCGAGACGGCAATCAGGCGCTGATTGAGCCCATGGGCTTACAGGAAAAGCTGGAATTCTTTAAGATGCTTGTAGATATCGGATTTAAGGAAATTGAAGTGGGCTTCCCCGCTGCTTCCGAAACCGAATATAACTTTGTAAGAGAGCTGATCGAGAGAAAAATGATACCGGATGACGTTACCATCCAGGTACTGACACAGGCAAGAGAGCATATCATCCGTAAGACCTTTGAGGCGGTACAGGGTGCACCCCATGCCGTTATCCATCTTTACAATTCCACCTCAGTGGCACAGAGAGAGCAGGTATTCAGGAAGGGAAAAGAAGAAATCAAGCAGATTGCCGTTGACGGTGCAAAGCTTTTGAAAGACCTTGCCGATGAAACCGATGGCAATTTTACCTTTGAATACAGCCCGGAAAGCTTCTCCCAGACAGAGGTTGATTATGCTGTGGAGGTCTGCAATGCCGTTCTGGATGTATGGAAGCCGACCAAGGACCACAAGGTTATCATCAATATCCCTACTACCGTACAGGTGGCAATGCCTCATGTATTTGCCTGCCAGGTAGAATATATTCACAAGAACTTAAAGTACAGGGATGCCGTTTCCTTAAGCGTACATCCCCATAACGACAGAGGCTGCGGTGTCAGCGACGCGGAATTCGGTATTTTAGCCGGCGCCGACCGTGTGGAAGGTACTCTGTTCGGAAACGGTGAAAGAACCGGTAATGTGGACATTGTTACCGTAGCGCTTAACATGGTCTGCCACGGTGTCAATCCGGGACTGGATTTCTCCCATATCATGAAGACAAGGGAAACCTACGAAATGCTGACCGGCATGAAGGTACCGGAAAGATCTCCGTATTCCGGCGATTTGGTATTTACCGCTTTCTCCGGTTCCCATCAGGATGCGATTTCCAAGGGTATGGCGTGGAGAAACGAGGGCAAGAGCGGCAAGAAGTGGACCGTTCCGTATCTGCCCATCGATCCGGTGGATCTGGGCCGCGAATACGAGTCCGATGTTATCCGTATCAACAGCCAGTCCGGAAAGGGCGGCATTGCCTTTATCTTAAAGCAGAACTTTGGTATTTCCTTACCCGAGAAGATGAAGGACGAGGTACGTTACTTAGTAAAACATGCTTCCGATGAAAACCACAAGGAGCTTTCTCCCGCAGAGATTTATCAGTTGTTTGAAGATAATTATGTGACCAGAAAGCCTGTTTTTGATATTCCTCTCTGCCGGTTCGAGCAGGCGGACGGTATCCATGCGGAAATTACCATCGAGCAGAACAAGGAGAAACGTGTTATCGAAACTTCCGGTAACGGCCGTCTGGATGCGGTAAGCAATGCCATCAAGGTTTACTTCGGAATTGACTACGAACTTACTTATTACGAAGAACATGCGATTTCCAAGGGTTCTTCTTCCAAGGCAGCAGCCTTCGTAGGACTGGTCTGCGACGGCAGAACCTACTGGGGCGTCGGTATTGACGAGGATATTATCAAGAGCTCCATCGCCGCACTGGTAACCGCAAGCAACCAGATTGCCGAGAGCAAGCATGCGGTAAGCGGCAGGGAAGAAAGAATTGTGGATATTCTCAACTATATCCAGATGCATTACCAGACCGTAACACTGGACGAATTAGCTGACAAGTTCAGCCTCTCCACACCGTATCTTTCCAAGTACATCAAGGAAAAATCCGGTAAAACCTTCCAGGATACCGTAAAGGATATCCGCTTCGGAAAGGCACGCCTTCTATTAAAGGAAACTACCCAGACCGTGGAGGCGATTGCAACGGAAGTAGGTTACGAAAATGTAGAGCATTTTAACCGTCTCTTCAAGAAAACCTACGGCTGCACTCCCATGCAGTACCGCAGCGGAAAACAGTAAATAACGCTGTTTTGCCGGAAAATAAGAAGGACCGTATCGCGAGGTGCCCCTCATAGTCAGACTTTGATGGGTTACCTTACGATACGGTCCTTTTACTTTGAAAATATAAAACAGGACAAATGAACCTTGCATGGTTTATAAATATACGGTATAATACGTCCATAAGCAGTTACTTCTTTTTTCTAACTTTCTTTGCCGGCATCGCCGGTGTCTAAAATTCAAGAATTCCTGCTTAGAACCCAAGAAATAAAAATAATCTAAGGAGGAAAACGTGATAAGACAACAGAAGAAAGAAACCCCGGAAATCTTTTATGTGAGCCGTCAGGTTTCTTCCCAGAAGGAAAGGGACTTTGTAAAATCCCATTATGACGATATCAAGAGTGTGTATTCCATCTGGATCTGCATGAATATGGAGGAGAACAGTTTGTGCCATATTCACCTGACCAAAGAGGATATCATCGGAAATAAACAGTGGGGCGGCAACCTAAAGTTGTTTAATATCATTATGATAGGAATCGGGAAAGAACTGCCGGAGCATAATGAAATCTATGAACTTCACAGACTGCTGGGAACCTTGTTTTCAAAGGAGCTTGGCAGAAAAGATAAGATAGGGATTTTAAAAGAGGAATACGATATAACAGAAGACGATAATCTGAGAGAGGATGTGAGCGAAATGTGTAACTTAAGCCAGGGAATCAAAGAAGATGGTATTGCAATCGGAGAAACAGGGCTTATTCAAAATATGCATAAAAACGGTTTCACTGCGGAGCAAATAGCAGCAGCCACAGACAAGAATCTGGAAGAAGTAAAAACGATTCTGGAAACATGCAAACGATAAAAGTATGCATTCATAAGCAAATACTTTTTTCCTAACTTTCTTTGCCGGTATTACCGGTGTCTAAAATTCAAGAATTCCTGCCAATAAACAAAATTTTTCTGGTGACAGACTTTAACAAAATGTTTAATCCTACATTATATGGAATATTATTTTCAGTATGTGTTTTTTATGTGGAAATGTTTTGGAAGAAGAAAATGTTGTTCATGTCGTTATATATGCTGTTTGTGTTGTTTTGATAAGGGTGTATTGCCTGAGATATGAAATTAGTTTATAAAAAAAATAAGCAATTTAACGGGCCTGTATTGCTGTACAAAAGAATGAAGGAGGGTATTATGGACGCATGTGAAACAATCTCTAATATGTTAGAAAGCATGGCACATTTAATTGCAAAGGACAGTGCATGCTCGCTGCTGTGGGGAGAAGTTGCAATGCCACAGTGCTTAAAGGACGAATTACAGAAACAAGAAAACCAGATGAAAAAGGAGAACACACTATGAGAAAAGTAACCAAAAAATTAGCCCCTATTGTTATGGCAGCAGCAATGATGTTTGCGGTGGCACTTCCTGCTAATGCAGAGACAGTCTGTCCGCCTCATGTACAAGGTTCTACTAACAGAACCGTTATATCGGCATCCAATGCGGGAACACACCAGCATCCGTGGATTAAGGATAGTAACGGAAATGTAATTCTGTATAGAACATGTACGATTACGGTATACAATTATAAATATGAAACAAAATGTAAGATTTGCGGAATTGTGCTTAACTCTCATACACAATCAGAAGTATCCCACAGTGTGCAGTAATTAGAGACATGCAATAAATGATATAAACGGATTCGAAATGTAACATTTTCGAATCCGTTTGCACAAAAAAATCGTATCATAGGAGAACGAAAATGAAAAGGATGAAAAGCAATCTTAAAGTAACGGTTTCCCTGCTTACGGCAACGGGTCTGCTGCTTGCGGGCTGCGGAGGGAAAGAAAACGGAAGCAGCGGTAATTCCCAACAGGGAGCAGACGCGGAGAATCTGGGTATTTATTATTCGGTGGAAGAAGAAAGCTTCTTTGAGCCGGAGGATTTTCTGCCCCTTGAAGCAGGAGAATTCTGTGACAGGGAACGGGCTTTTCTGACAAAAGACTATGTATCCTATTTTTCCTGGGTGTTGAATGCAGACAATAGCGGACTGTATAGTTACCTGCAGGTCTATGACAGGCAGCAGAAAAACTGGGGACTCTTTGATGAGAAGGGAGATTCCGTCTTTTACGAAGGGGAGTCGTACCGGATAGCAGCCCATACCCCGCCCTTCGGAGGACTTGACGGAAGAATGTACCAGGTGGTGTACGGGGAGGAAAAATCCTATCTGGCTGAAATAAACGGAGAGAAAATCCAGAGGATTGCGGGGGAACTTACCGACAAAGAGGAAACTCTGTGTATACAGGCGGAATCCTATAAATATGCGGACCGGGAAGGAAGATTTTATCTGGCGGATAACGATAACCTGCGTCTGTACTGTTATGATGCGAACATGAAGCCGGCAGACGAGGTGGCGGTGCCGGGGATGGTTTACGGAATCCTGCAGGGGAAAGAAGGAGAGGATGTCTGCTGGTACGGCCTGGATGCCAGAAAAAATCCGGTTGTGAAGAGGGTGACGGACGGGAAGACCGTGGCGGAGAATATAGAAGGCATCGGGACGGAATACCGGGCAGCCATGGCAGAAGACGGAAGCCTTTATTTTGCCGATACCCAGAATATGTGGAAATATACGGACGGAACCCTGCAGAAGGTATTTGCCTTTGTACAGAATGACTACCTGCTTTCGGAAATTTACGGCATGGAATGTACGGAGCAGGGAGATGTGGAGCTTCTGACAGATATGGACTCGGAGCTGGTGCTGCTTACCCTGCATCAGGCAGATTCCCTTCCCGAAAAAAAAGAAATCGTGCTGGCGGATTACTCTCCCACAGTCCAGCTGCAGAAGCTGATAGCCCGGTTTAACAGACAGAGCAGGGAATATTATGTGACCTGCCGGGTACCGGATGAAGGCCAGGAATGGGCAGACTTCCAGCAGGTCATCAATCTGGAACTGAGTAATGGGAACGGACCGGACATGTTTACAAGCGGACTGCTTCTGGATGTGGAAGATTATGCGGAAAAAGGGTATCTGAAGCCTGTGGACGAACTGGTGGATGACCCGGAGCAGTTTGGAAGCGGAGTACTGGAGGACCAGAAAATAGGGGACACCTTATATGGGATCCCTTACGAATGCAGCTTTTTCTTAAGCAGCTACCGCATGGAAGATTTGGGGGACAGAACCGCCATTACCCTGCCGGAATTTACGGAGCTGGTGGAAAACTCGGATGCGGATATCATAGAAGAAAACATGGGCGGAGTGGATCTGCTGGTATATTATATCCTGTATGACAACGACGATACCACCTATATTGACTGGGAGGAAGGAAAAAGCCATTTAGACAGTGAGGAATTTTTAAGGATGCTGGAGTTCGCAGAAAAATATGCGGATCGTGACAACACGGACAAAAAAGCATTTGCCATGAGCAGCTCTATGACAGATATTTCTACCATAAAAACGATCTACAGCAGTTTCCGCGGCAACGCTTCTCTGATAGGTTTTCCCTGCAAAGACGGGAACGGTATTTATGTAAGCACAAACGCCGTGTATAAAAATGCAGCCACGAAGAATCCGGGGGGTGTGGATACTTTTCTGCGTTTTCTCATATCCGAGAGGGAACAGAAACGGTATGGCATGTACAGCAGCCGGGATATGATAAAGGATGGCTACGGCAGTGTAACTCTCGGAGAATTTCCGGTACGGAAGGATGCTTACCAAAAGAAAGTGACCAAGGAAGTGAGGGAGTCCTATCAGAATGATTTTTACGGCACGCAGATACCTTATACGGATGAAATGACAGACTGGATTTATTTTATACGTGACCATGCCAAACCGGACAATCCCCATATATATGCAGTTTACCGGATCCTTCTGGATGAACTGACCCCCTATTTTGACGGAAGCATTTCCGCCAAGGAAGCAGCGGAGCATCTCCAGAACCGGGTGCAGCTTTATCTGAATGAGAGATAAGCTTTACGGATAATTGTCAGGATGATAGAAGAAGCTATTATATCTGTAGGTTAAAAATCATCCAATAGTTACCGGCGTGTTCTATGCAGTCTGCTCCTACGGTACCCTTTTTTCTGGTGACAGACTTTAACAAGTTGTTTAACCCTGCACCATGTGGAACGTTATCCCTTTTTTCAATAAGTGCTTTTGTTGTGTAACCGTTTTTAAAGAAATTTGTTATTTCATCAGAACTGATAAACTTCGGTACCGGGTTTCTGATTTCAAACTGAGTTTGACCATCGGCAGAGGATAAATGAACATAAATTTTATCTCCTGGTGAACATGCTTCAATAGCATTCTGCATTAAAATGCTTAAATAGTCTGAGAGGTCAACTTCACTGGCATGGCTTTCTAATTTGTCAGATACTACATCAAACTGTATGCCGATATCTTTCTTCTCAGCTTGACAGGAAAGATTATACAAGGTCGCAGCTAAAAGAGGTTTGTCAATCTGTAAGAGAGGATAGGCGTGCAGGGGTTTGCTGTATTCATATGTATAAGTTTGGATGCATTTTTTTAATTCATCATAATTGGTGCAGGTACTTGACAGAGTCTGAAGATTTTGCAGACGGTTGGAATATTCATGCTGGCTGTTGCGGATTTCGTTTATTAAAGACTCGTAAATAGGTAAGTTTTTTTGATATGATGAGAGCTCGTGCCTTTGCAGATTCATTTTCTGGTCGTAATACAGGACAATGGCATTGGAAACAATGAGTATAAAAGTAGTAATTATGATGGCGCTTATATTTGTGTAAAGCCTGTTTGGGTTTGTCTTGAGAAAGAGGAGAATACTAACCAGAATTAAGTGAGTATTCAATAATACAAAGCGAAATGGTACAGCAGCTTCTGAAATAAATGAGAATATCTTAGCAGGTTTACATAAGCACAGAGGCAGTGAAAGGCACATCACAAGAAAATTCCCCCAGATTCCATGGTATGGAGAATTTATAACAGCGGGAAATAAGGATAAAAGGAGTGCCGCAAAAAACTGTATGGCGAGAAGGGTATCGTAAGTGAGAATATATAGAAAAAGGTTGTTAAGACCTTTGCTGTTACGATTGGCGCAAAAGAAATAAAAAATGTATACAATTTGTCCGATTATTAAGGAAGCGACGGCATAGTCTTCCGGTATGATGCTTAGAATAAGAGGAATTATAATGGCCGCAAAAAGATCAGTTTTTGTGGGAATGTGGGATTTAGAGACATATGCCTTCATGAAAATATAATAACATATGAATTCTAAAAATGATGTAATATATGAAATAAACATAATCTATTCCCCTTTCATGCACAACAGGCACTCATCTACTTTTTTTATATAGGTTCTTCCTATGGAAATGGATGTGCCATTTATTCGCACATACTGTGAGATACGATCGTAGGATTGCACGTAGTCTCTGTTAATAATGTATTTTTTATGGCATCTTATAAAGTTGGAATCCAGTATGGAAGCTAACTGTACCAAGGTATATTGCCTGGTATTGATTTTACCCTTTGTGGTAAAAACAAGAAGGGTATGAGCTTGTGACTCGATATAGTAAATATCCTCTGGAGATATTCTGTGAAGAATTCGATTGGTATCGGTCAGTTCGAGAGTCTGATTCAAATAACCGGTAAGAAGCATCTGCTCCAGCTGAAAGAGAATATCGTTGTCTGTATAAGGCTTTGAAATATAGTTGTAGCAGTGGAATTCAGAGAGAGCAAAGGATTCTTCATGGGAAAGTGCAGTAAGAAAAAGGATGGGGACACGATAATAGCAGGGGAATCTACGGGCTGTTTTTGCAAGAAAAAAACCTCCGCGATCCGTACTTCCGCCAGACAGTTGGACATCAAGCAACAATAATGTAAAAGGGATGTTTAAGGAAACAGACTCGTTAAGTAGATGCTCTGCAGCATGATAACTGCAGGCGGACTGCACAATCCAGCCCGGATATTCTTTTTTTATACATTCACATAACATATTAAGCTGTATAAGATCATCTTCTACGATTAGGACGTTTTGCATAGAGTTACCCCATGTACATTTCTTGATGATGATTTTAACAAATTATAAAGAAATAATCAAGATTATAAAGATTGCTCTATAACATTGTTTATTTATCAGCTTGGGAGGGAATATATTTGCACGTATTTTTATTGTGGGATAGGGCAAACAACTTCTTAGTCTCGCTTCTTATGTCAAAACTGAAGATAGATAAAAATGACGAAAAGAAATCAGCACTTATACTATATAGTTTATCCTGCCTCTTAAATGAAGCAGGAAAAATAGCAGTGCTGACAGTCTTTTTTGACGTTTGAAACTATAATTCTTTTATCCGCGAAGATTTCCGTTAATGGCTATACATTTTGTCCTATACTCCTTTTGGGATTATTCCTGATCTGGAAAGAGCTGCCTTTGATTTCGGATCAAAGAACAATCTATGGAGAAGCACAGTGCATGAGATTTAAAAGCAAATCCCTTACAGTCTTTATACAGGAAGTTTCAGGGCTCTTCTTTATAATATCTTCCGCACATCCCGCAGATTATCGATGACCCAGTCAATACTGTCCGGTACCTTTATCCCCGGATTTCGGCGATAGAAGCAGGTCTTCATGCCGTAACGAAGTCCTCCCTCCATGTCAGAAGTTAAGGAATCGCCGATGATGACAGCATCGGAAGCAGTCAGAGGATGAGAGGAAGACAAGCCGTTTTCTGACTGATTGACTTCCCGGAAAGCATAGTCAAAAAATCCGGTGGCCGGCTTGGAAACACCGACCTTTTCGGAAACAAAGATGTAGGAAAAGTATTTTCGCATATCCGCTATCTCCAGACGGTGGAGCTGCTGGGCATATGGGCCGTTGCTTGCGGCACATAGCACATACTTCTCCTTAAGATAAGAAAGCATGTCATAAGCACCGTCTATCGGAATCGCACTGTCATAGATAGCTTTCCGGAAATAGTCTTCAAAGACAATACCGTCAAAAGAAATGTGCAGGGAATGAAAAATATTGCACCAGCGTATGTTATGCAGTTCATCAAAAGTAAGGGTACCCTGTTCAATCTGATGCCACAGTCTGTTGTTTTCCTCTGTAAAGACTTCAAACATGTATGGTTCATAAGGCTTTAATCCAAAGTGGGCAAAGCCGGTCTGCATGGTCTGCTTCACGTAGGCATCAAAATCAAGCAGGGTATTGTCAATGTCAATAAAGACCAGTCTCATAATTTCTTCCTTATCCATAAATCTTATCCGTAAATACAGCTGAATTCGCGGAAGGCTGCCTCGCCGGCTACAGCATAAAGTCCCATCACTACGCCGGTAAAGCCGCTGGCAACTTCGCTTGAAAGATATTTGGTGAAGCCTTTGCCAAGGTAAACGGTGGCATCGTCCGTAATCACATAGAAGCGGTATTCCAGTGCATCCGCTTCCACGGAAAGAGTAAATTTGTCACCGTATACAGGCAGCATGGTTTCCACATGGTGAATGCCGCCGATATTTAACCGGAGCATAGCCTCCAGCCCTTTTTCCGTCCGGCAGAGCGCCAGCTCATAATGCTCGTTTTCATCCATATAGAGAGTGATGCCGGCTTCCCCTTCTTTCAGATCCACCTCTACGGAAAGGTTCATAATAAAATCACGCTGTCGTAAACCGATAAAGGTGGGAGATTTGGTTTCATTTAAGGTGGTGGAGGTGCCCCTCAGGGTAAGTCCGTTTTCCGGGAAATCATAGTTTTCCATATGCGGATGCCGTAAATAGCACCAGTCTAAATTCCAGTCCGTATTGTCAAATGTGTAGCGTTTCTTTTCATGCTGGGTAAAACTGCCGGGAATTTCATAGGATTCGTCTGTTGTACCGTCATTGCCGGCGGTGAACCAGCCGTCCTCATGGAAAGTTATGGGGGTTAAAAAGACTTCCCTGCCCAGATGATGATAAGGCTGCCATACGCCAATCTGGCGGAAGCCAAGGGTTACTATATACCAGTTACCGTCATGATTTTGTATCAGATCACCGTGACCGATGCCCTGGATGATGAAAGGAGCCTTGTTACGGTTGGTGAGTACCGGATTTTGCGGATAATTTTCAAAAGGTCCCCATATATTTTCTGCTCTTGCATAGGTTACCATATGTCCGTATTCGGTGCCTCCTTCGGCTGCCATAAGATAGTAATAGTCTCCGATTTTATACATATGGGGGCTTTCTAAGTAACGGCCGCCGCTGCCGGACCAGATGGGACGGGATTCACTTAATTTTCTGCCGGTGGCAACTTCAATTTCACACTGCATGACACAGCCCTTGCCATTTTCATCATTGCCGTTGCTGATAAAGAAGCAGCGGTTATCTTCAAAATAGAGAGAGGGGTCAATGCCGCCCTGATCTACTACGATGGGGTCGGACCATTCTCCGTGAATGTCATCGGTATATACATAGAAATTTTCCTGGGTGGTATTGTTGTTGGTTACCATGTAGAAACGGCCCATGTAGAAACGGATGGTGGGGGCAAACACGCCGCCGGAGCTGTTGATGTCCTCCAGCATAACCTGACCTTTCCGGGTGAGAACATGTCCGATCTGCGTCCAGTTTACCAGATCGTCACTTTCAAACAGGGGAACGCCCGGGAAGAACTGGAAGGAACTGCTGACAAGGTAAAAATGTCCGTTTGCCGCGCAGACGCTCGGGTCGGGATAGAAGCCTTTGATGATGGGATTTTGATAGCGCATAAAATATCCTCTCTTTCCTATTTATATAGGTAGATAATGGTAACGTTTTTATTTTTACTCTAACATAAAACTCCCGGAGAGTAAACCAAAGGTTTGCATTTTTAAGAAAGGTGTGCTACACTTGCACGGTACAAAAAATAACACGAATATGGACGGTTTCAGGTGTCGGATAGGAGCGGATGCTGTTTCACCGTAAGGGAACAGATGGCGGAGACGGTAAGCTTCGGATCCGGTGAAAAGGGAAGCAGGTGAGAGGCCTGCACGAACTCGTCACTGTATTAAGGGAGTTCCGCACGGCAAGGCTGTAAAACAGGAAGCAATGGGCTTCATGGGTGCTGCAGCGTGCAAAGTCACTGGGCGAAAGCCTGGGAAGACGGATGCGGGGCGATGAGCTTAGAGTCAGGAGACCTGCCTGAAATTTGGTACGAAATAACCACGAGGAATTGGTCAGGTACACTAAATTCTCCAATCCCTTCTGCTCATGTATGAAGGGTTTTTTGTCATTCTGTATTCGTAAAAACGCCAAGGAGGAGAAGAAAATGGCAGAACAAAATAACAAATCAAAAAAGGGTCTTATTATCGGAATCGTGGCACTGGTAGCCGTAATTGCGGTTTTGGCAGTAGTATTCTTTGTATTCCGTGAAAAGCCCACCAAGGGAGCAAAGGCAATTACCATTGAAGTGGTAGATGACCAGGGAACCAAGACAACTTATAATCTGAACACCGATGCGGAGTACTTAAAGCAGGCAATGGAAGAAGCTGACGGTCTTACTTTCTCAGGCAGCGAGAGCGACTATGGTCTGTATCTGGAAACCGTAAACGGTCTGACCGCTGATTACAATGCAGACGGAGCTTACTGGAGCATTTATGTGAACGGTGCTTACGGCAACTACGGTGTGGACAGCCAGCCTGTTGCAGACGGTGATACCTATACTCTTCAGTACGAGAAATATACAGAATAGGATTTCTCATTAAATGGAAAAGAAAAAAAATCCATTTCAGGTAAGTGTACGGGATATTGCACTGATTGGTATGATGACGGCAGTAATCGAGGTTAGCAAACTGGCGCTGGCAGCAGTGCCCAACGTGGAGCTGGTTACCTTCTGGATTATCATGTTCAGTCTGTTTTTCGGACCGAAGGTGATTTATTCCATACTGGTGTTTATCCTGATTGAAGTGAGTATCTACGGTGTGAATGTGTGGGTCATTATGTATTTGTATATCTGGCCCACACTGGCACTGCTGGTGCTGCTCTTCAAAAAAAAGGACTCCATGCTGGTGTTTGCCATTTTGTCCGGGTTTTACGGTCTTTTGTTTGGGGCATATTGTTCCCTGCCCTATATCGTAATCGGCACTGTGGGAGGCGGCATCAAAAGCGGTCTTATCATGGCGTTCAACTGGTGGGTGGCAGGCATTCCCTACGATATCCTGCATGGCATTTCCAATTTCTTTGTCATGCTGGTGCTGTACCATCCTGTGCATAAAGTCATGCAAAAGATAAAAGTGAGTATGATATAAAAAGAAGAAGAAGTAGCCGGAGGCGATGTCTCCGGCTCCTTCTATAATATCGGAAAATAAATATGAACGCAGAACCTTCCGTTTTCTTCAAATAGCATTCACTAAAAAGCTTTTATTTGGCTGGGCAAATCCATGGTGCGTATTTTTCGACCTTAAAAGAGAAAAGATATGTTAATTTTGCCTATTTTATGTCATATATGCCAGATTGTTGCAGACGTCACCTGAATTTGTTATGAATAAGACAGGTAGTTTGATACAAAACGGGGGAAAACAATAATGGAAGACTGACAAAGATTGGATGGAAAAGTATTGCACAAAGATTTTTCAGTAATGCCAAATCAGGGAATTGTACTGGAAAATGCAGGACTATATCCTAACTTGACAGGAAAGCAAAATTTACTCTATCTGGAAAATATAAATCATAAGGTGGGGGAAGAGGATGTAGTAAAGACCCTCCAAAGAGTCGGCCTAAATCCACAGGATAAAAGAATATATCAAAAATACTCACTGGGAATGAAACAACGGCTTATTATTGCACAGGCAATTATGGAGAAACCGGATATTATTTTTTGGGATGAACCTACAAATTCTTTAGACGAAAATGGAGTTAATGAGATCAGGACTATTATAAAACAGGAAAGAGACAGGGGAGCATTGATATTGTTGTCAAGCCATAACAATGATGATATAATGGGATTGGCGGATAAAGTCTATAAAATGGAATCAGGTGAAATCAAAGAATGGAATAATGAAAAATCCTGAAAAAAACGTGTCCAAGGAAGTGAAGGAGGCTCGTCCGAAACATTTTGGCAGAGGAGGCTATCATGAAGAAAATCACTTTATGTATATTGTGTGTTTGTGCTACCATCATAGCAGGATGTGGAATAGAAAATGATAAACCTGTGAAAAACACAGAAGAAAGCAATACGATAGAAAGTGAAAGCGGAAATCAAGATGGGAATACGGAAAAACCAGGAGGGGAGATTTTAAATAGCGAGTCAGAACCGGAGGATAATAAAAAACCACTTACAGATTATTCTCTGGTAACAGGGGAACATGATGGATATAATGCAATTCTGGATGTAAACGGATATCAGTATTTCTTTCTCATGGCAATGCAGCCGGAAAATATAGAATTACAATCTCCGAAAGAGAGAGAAGAAGAAAGATATGGCGAAAAGGTCAAGGTATTTTCTATCGTTGTGTCGGACGGAAAGTCAGAAGAAGAATTAGGATATATCTATGGATTTTTATTTACACCTACATCTGATTGTTATGTAGAACCGGAATTCCAAAAGGGAAATAAAATATGTGGTAAAATTGCATCTTGCGAGGAAGGAAGAGTATCCCTATACAAAGCAGAAGAAGTAGACAGGGATACCTATATAGAATTTATCAATGTTTCTGAGAAAGAGTCAGAATATACTATATCACAAGATACGCAGTACATTATATTGGATGGGAATTTTGCAAGTACATCTGTAACATGGGAACGTTTTCAAGAACATCTTACAAGGGAAAAAAACATTTTCTATTATTTTATAGAAAATGAGGGAGTAATCACTCAGATTTGGGAGCCATATATTCCATAAACAAAACAGAAGTGTCAGAGGTAAAGTCTTAAACCGGATAGCTTAAGGAACCTTTACCTTTGACATTTTTTAATTTATTGGTATGCAGGCTTTAATTAAACAAAATAAACCTTGCTTAGAGAACTGAAGATTGCAGTAAGCGCTTCCGGGAAAGAAGCGCAGTACGATGA
>ERZ1026846.318-NODE-318-length-38225-cov-9.544538_pt1 | contig 38225 bp, 27 predicted proteins | sample MGYA00380153_ERZ1026846 | MGnify/ENA primary metagenome ERZ1026846 (study PRJEB33269, sample SAMEA4719789) | human gut metagenome | biome: human-associated habitat; feature: organic feature; material: feces | place: Cameroon | collected 2013-10 ...
GCGCTCTCGGGCGGCGGACATGACCGTTTGTGCCCGCTGGCGGGCAAAAGTGCTGGTTTGCCGGTGCGCAGACGGGCGGGAAAATTTGCTCGTTTTGTGCTCGCTGATGTACAGATGTGCAAATGTGCAGGTATGCAAATAAGCAGACGCCGAGGAACACGGGGAATGTTACTATATATACGTATACGCGCGCACACACACGCGCGCACGTCTTGCATTTTGAGGCGATATTGTGTGCATTCTACACTAACGAAGCGTTTCTATATGATAATCAACGCATTTAGGTGTGTAGGCAGATGAAATTTTTATCTACACGGAAACTACACGCGGCAGGTGCGGAGTTGCAAGCACAACTACGGGAGGGCGGATTTCCGGTATAGGGAGAGAAAATGTTTGGCACCTCCGACAGAATTTTCTGCCTGGCATGATAGATTTTTCCATCGGCCGTTACAGAAAATACATACTCATGCGTGCTGACAATGCAGGTTGTGAAACCGATGACTAAAGCGCAGGCAGATATGGTGTAGGCAGTGCAGACAAAGTGCAGACACTGTCTACACACTTTTTGTGCTGATATTCAGCACATTACGAACAATAGTGCAGAATGCAGACGAAGTAATAGTGCAAATAGTGCAGGCAGCGTGCAGATACTGTCTACACGCTTTTTTGCGCTGATATTCAATACATTACGAACGAAAGTGTAGGGTGTAGACAAAAATGCACGTTTAGCTTATATGTGATATAGCCTGGATTATTACCGTGCTGACATTGGATTCTGAACTTAATCACTTCTGTCACCAGCGTTTTAGCAGACAGCAATAATTTTGTTTACAACTCCTCCCCCCTACCCGCATGATGCAGCCAGTCAATTTGCGATTGTCTAAAAAACCAACTATCTTTGCACTGATACTATTCTTGCATAAATAACAACGTACTCAACACGATGATAAAGGCTCATTACCACCCCTATGCTATTACCCGACTGCTGATAGTCGTAACCCTGCTTATGTCTGCCACATTTGCGGCCGACGCTGAACGGGTTGACCACCAAAGGGCTGCAAAAATTGCCCAAAAGTATATTACGCTGCGTAACAACAAAAGCATTAAAGCACAAGCGGAACGACAAGGACATAGCACCGGCAATGTACCTTATTATATATTTAATGATGCACACGGACACGGCTTTGTAATTGTTGCAGGCAATGACGCCATGGGCGAAATATTGGCTTACGATACCGAAAACACGCTTGACACGCTGAATGCTAACCCTTGTGTAAAATGGCTATTAGAGGGGTACAGACAAGCATACTATGACATTGAGAGCGAAAAGGTGACTACGCAAGCCAGCCCTCGCGCAGCAACTTTCAGCCAGACAGTGCAGCCTCTGCTCAAAACCAAGTGGGGACAGTCGCACCCCTTCAATGCTCAAACGGGGTATCCGTACAGCGGTTGCGTGGCCACTGCCGTGGCACAAATGATGTATTACTACCAATGGCCCGCACACGGCTTTGGCAAGCATGAATATACCGTTACCTACGACCAAACTACCAAAAGTGCCGACTTTAGCCAATCTTATTACGATTGGGCTGATATGCTGCCCGACTACCGCTATCCCGTGCGCGCCACCGCCACACAGGAGCATGCCGTGGCACAACTCATGAGCGATGTGGGCATAGCCTCATCTATGCAGTACACTCCCAGTTCGAGCGGCACACAGGGGCTTTTTGCATACCAAGCCCTGCAAAAGCACTTTGACTATACTGCGGCATACGTGACGAGGGCTGTGGAGGGCCCAAGTCGCTTTGCCAGCATATTGCGGCAGGAGTTGCTGAATGGCTGTCCCGTTTACCTTGAGGGGCGCCCTGCCAATACTGCTTCGGGACACGCCTGGGTGGCCGATGGCTTTGACGAGAATGGCCTTTTCCACATGAATTTTGGCTGGGAAGGGCAAGGCGATGCTTATTATTCGCTCACCAATCTCAGTTTGTCACAAACCGGCGGTGAGTTTCAGGGTAAGCCCCTGGCCTTTAACCGTGCCGTAACGGCCATTCTTGCACACCCTAACAATGGTAAATATCCCGATATTGACCGCGGGCTTTTGGAGGGTTCGCCCCAGCTCATGTTTAATGAGGGAGGCTCTGTCACGCTCAAGGGTGCTGACGACAAGAGTTTCAGCACCTCACAGCCCCAAACCATTGAGATTAACTCATTTGTAAACAGAGGCACTCCCTTTAAGGGCGACATTGGCATAGCCGTTTGCAACGACAGTGGCAAGTTTGTGCGCGTGGCCTATTCAGACGACCATGACAACGGCGGATTTACGGAGCGCATTTATGGGGCAGACCATGATGGCTTTATGGGGACTGACTATTTGGTAAATCAGCCACAGCACGTGCAGATGAGTTTGGCCGGCCTTGCCAACGGATATTATAGCCTTACCCCCGTGTGTGTGGCACGTAACGATGATGGCACATGGGGCGACCTGTTCAGAATGAAAAAAGCCCCCATCATTGAGGTGGAACTGACCGATGAGGCAGGTCGCGTGTCTGAGGTGTGCTCCGACGAGGCTCACTTTCAGCTCATGGCACAGCCACGCCTCAGCGGTGCGGCCGAACAGGGTGGCAGGGTGCAGGCATTTTTCACTATTAAAAATCTGAATGGTGTGCCGCGCGACTGCTACATGAGGGTGCAGTTGCTTGATGAGCACCAGGCGGTAGTGTTAGACTATCGGGTGGACGAATGTACTGAAATAGAAGGATTTTCTGAGGCTGAAATTCCCATCACGCTTTCACTCCCCGCCAGTCTTGTGCCGGGGCGTTACGAAGCGAGGTTGCTGCTTTCGGCCGACGCAGAGGAGTCTCTGTTTTACCCCATCAATAATATACACGACAAGGAGGTGCCTTACATTGATGTAGCTGAAGCAGAGGACAAACCGCTCATGGCTAAGGTTGAAGTGTTCATGGCCGACGACTCTAACGACAAGATTGAGAATGGCAGTGTTGACCTCTCGCAAACGTCTCTTTTCAAACTTGCAGTGTCGTTGCGCACATCAGAAGACAAGTGTTACAGCGGACATATTACGATGCTGGCCGAAGACACTCAGACGAAAGAAAGGACTTATGTGAAAGGCATTGATGACGAGGTTGACGTGTCGTCATCTTACGACGTACCATTATTTAGCTATTGGCTGCGCAAGGATAATTTGCCATGGTACGATGGCCACACTTATCGCCTTATAGTTATGGGCCAGCTTGACGGGCAAGACGTTGAGCTGAACAATCCCGAGGCGGCCCCCTATTACCTGAAACGCGAGGGCGATGTGCTCACGCTCTTTCAGCAAGATGTGGTGACAGGGGCTTCATCAACCTCAACTTGTTTGCCCACTACTAAGCCATTCAGTGTGAGGCGCAAGGGTGACGATTTTATTATTTCGGCCCACGATTTGTTCGGTGTGAGCATGTACAACGTAAGCGGCAGATTGGTTAAGCGTGCTTTGTCTGCTAACGGACGACAGGGCGTGCTATCGCTCCGAAAGTTGGAGCGGGGTATTTATTTGCTGCACATTGAGTGTGACGGGGGGCGCCATACTTACAATGATATCGTTTTGGTGAAATAAAGATGTGGCTTTTAGGGAGAGGTTTGTTATACATGAAGTAAACAAGTATGCGCTTCGGCCATAAAAACGTAAGTCTTTAAGCCTTTCGTTTTGTATTGCGCTCGGTTTGCACTATCTTTGCATAAGATAGGCTACACCTCAGCATAACGTTCAAGCAAGCTTGACGTTCTGCATTCGGTTTGCACTATCTTTGCATAAGATAGGCTGCACCTCAGCATAACGTTCAAGCAAGCTTGACGTTCTGCGCTCGGTTTGCACTATCTTTGCATAAGATAGGCTGCGGTTCGGCATAACACCCAAGCGAGCCGGACTCACATCATATAATATACGTATATTACTAACAACAACTGCCGTTGAGGCACTTGCCCATGAAAATCATACTCAACCCTAAATACGAAGCTCTGCGCGACTATCTGAAAAACATCGAAGAACACTTTGAACACGAAGGACGCGACATTCACTCAGGACGCAATGTGATACGCAGCCTTAAAGTGAATGGACTGACCATTTGCGTGAAACGCTTTGGACCGCCCTCCTTCAGACGCAAAGTGCAACAAATGTTTTACAAAAAGTCGAAGGGTAAACTGGCATATCTGAGTCCGCTGCTGCTGCGTGAGCGCGGATTTGAGAGTCCGGAGTCGATAGCCTTTGTGCGCTGCCGCCACGGACTGTTGCGCACAAACACTTACTTTGTGAGTCTGCTGTCTACTTACCGCTACAGCATGGACACGCTGCGTAATGAGACGGCTGATGTGCAGCACGAGGTGATAGCAAACTTTGCCCGCTATGCGGCCCGTTTGCACGAGGACGGTTTTTTACACCGCGACTTCTCATCATCTAACATTTTGTATGATGTGATAGACGGGCGTTACCATTTTTCGCTGGTTGACACTAACAGCATGAAGTGTGGGTCGGGTGTCAGCATTGAGGCAGGTTGCCGCAATTTGGCCAAGTTGTCGGGCGATGATGCGTTTTTTGCCCAGTTGGCAGAATGTTACGCCATGGAGCGCAAGGCAGACCCCGTGCGCTGCGCCACGCTGATAAATGAGGCGAGGGAAAAGTTGAAAAGGCGACGCGAAGAGGTGTGACTGGGCTAACCCAGAACAAAGCACATTATCCTTTTATTAAGAGCATAAGCACAGACTACCTGTATAAGGGATTGGGAATATATCAAACGACAATAAGAGACAACGAACCATGATGTGCCCCTACAAAGGCACAATGGACGTTGTCTCTTATTGTCGTTTGTTGTAGGCAGGATTGTCTGCTTTTTACCTCACAACGTGAATGATTCCTGAGCCATTGCAGCGGGCGCAAGTATAGACATAGCCATTATATCCTTGCACACGTCTTTTACCATGGCAGCGAGGGCAAGTTATAAAATTGGCACGCATTGATGCCCTTAGCGTACCATATTGCAGGTTCTTGTTTTGGAGAGTTGTATTTACTATCTTTTCCGTATTTTGCGTAGATTTATTTACACATTTCTCAGCAACAACTGTACCTTTTCTCGCACAACTACGAAATAATGGTACTGCTTCTTTAGCAACTACTTGGCCACAGCCAGCTTCCACCTTTACAGGCCAATCTACGATGGCTGCCAATATCACGACAACCGCAAAAGTTTTTTTGATAAGTGATTTCATGAACTACTTATATTTAATGGTTTTACAATAGAGCTTTTATAATCGTTACTACAATGAAAATAATTACGATAATGTAAAAACAGCCTAAGAGACTGAATTCATCGTTTTGCGGAACAGGGTTCGATGGTTGTGGTGTCGGTTGTGGCGTCGGTCGTGACGTCGGTTGTGGTTGTGGGGTCGGTGGTTGTTGCGGGGTCGGTGGTTGTTGCGGCCTTTTTTCCTCTCTTGGCACATTGATTGTAACCTCGTGATCTTGGATTGTAACATCTTGATCTTGTGCTGACGGATTTTTCAACCATTGCAAAATGTCGTCCACACTTTGCGGACGCCTTGTCCTATCGGTGTTCATCAACCACACAATAAGTTGCTTTGTTTCATCAGAAACATTCGGCATTGGCAATGCGATATGTTTGTCACGAGTATGATCTTCATAAAGACTTGTGTATGTCGGTACCACCCTATTCGTAAGCAAACAATAAAGTGTTGCACCAAGAGCATAGAAGTCTGACCATGGCCCTAACTTATCGAAACTGCCATCCACTTGTTCTGGAGGAGCATATCTTTCAGTTAGTGCTACGCCCGTAAACATAGTAGCTCCCACGCCTCCTATATAATCTTTGCTTGCACCGAGATCTATCAACTTTACATAGCCGTTCTGTGTCTTCATGATGTTGGCTGGCTTGAGGTCGAGGTGTAGCAAACCTTTTGAATGGATTGCTTTCAAACCGTCGAGTATCTGCTTCAGATAGTTGTATACGGCGGTTTCGGTATAGGGCGCATTTCTTTTTCTCAAATACTTCTCCAAATTGGTGCCCTCTACGAAGTCCATCACATAGTATGCCGTACCATTCTCTTCAAAGCAATCGTACACTTTCACCACATGCACATTGCTTATAAGTCTTAGTCGCTCATACTCTTTTCTGAACTTCACTATTTGCTCACCAAATTGTTGCGTATAATTTCTGTTTGTGCTTACCGACACGCCGTCCGCGTCACGAAAGTTTGCCGCTGTCATGAAGAACTCTTTGATGGCAACCTTCGTGTTCTGCGATCTACACACGGCAAGATAGGTTTTTCCGAAGCCACCCGATGAGAGGTGGCCTCGGATTATATACCTGCCATTGAGCATAGTCCCGATGGGGAGCATTGATTTATCGTTTGTCATGCTTAATGAAGTTTACGGCTTTCAGTTCGCACGCCATCCTTATCTACAGTCACACATGTAGTTTCATTTAAGATTACTATCTTACTTGAATCTTCGCCCATCATTTCTTTTTTCAAAGGTATAATCCAATCATAATACAAGCGTTTCTTCTCTGAAGCTACAAAATCCCGTATTACAGATTGGTCATCTGTCAGGTTTTCTCCCTCTACCGACAAATCCGTAATTTGTATATCTACATCCGTAGTATTTTCATTGAAAGTCTTATCAGTTATACTCCATGTGCCTTTTGTAGTACAAGACACCGTTACAATTTCTTGTATTCCATTTCCTGTATCAAAAACAAATCTGATTGTTCCTTTTGACGAACAAGTCTTGTCCTCATTGTAATCATCATATTGTTCTCCAGTATAATCAAGTCCACCAACACTGTCTGATACATGGTTAAGCGACGTATACCATTTTCCAACATTCAATCTTTCCGAGGGATTGAGTGAGTCACAGCCTGCCATCATTACGATGGCAAACAACGCTACTAATACATAAAAAGTTTTTTTCATTTCAGTCAGTTTTAAGAGTTAATTTCTAATTAAGGTTGGGGATAGTAGGGGGCGTCATTATAAGCAGCCAGTGTGTCAGTGGCTGTTGAATCAGAAAGCGTTGAGTCAACAACAGTTGAGTCAACAACAAATGAATCGTCAATTTCTCCATTTGTACTATTACCGAACCAACTCCATAAAAAACCAATTCCTATCGGCACAACAATCCCGAATATGATCCACAATATGTTATTGCCACTATGATCTGACTCTGTAGCTGTGCCTTGGCCATACTGGTTGTTCTGTTTCTCACCTTCAGCAAAAAATAGTAACACGTTCCAAAATGGGACGAACATCCATGCGCTCGACTTGCCTAAATCGTGGCAACGCTTGGCGCATTGAGCATAGAGGAACCAGAAAAAGGCTACTGTACAAGCAAGAAATAACAAGAATATATTACTATTATACTCTAAATAATATAATACAGGCTCTGATAAAGCGAAAATTGCAAACCAAGCCACAAAGCCCACTACATACGAAAGTATTAGTTGCACGCGCCCTATTCTGCCCTTGAACGAGAATGGGCGGAAAGAGTCTCTTTTTCTCCAAGCTTCTACGTCCTCGGTTTTCGGCTCACTATAAGTGTTCCCCAGCTCTCTTGAACTCTGTGCAGAACGCTCTGTAGCCATAGCATTGTCTATTACACGCTGCGTCTCAGACATGCCATGCGCTAAGATATAATTCAGAGCTTCTCGCAAGGGAACATCGAACGTTTCACTATACTTCTGAGCCAAGAGACGTTTGGGTTCCGTATTATCTGAATCACTATTATCTTTAACTGATGGACCTCCTACAATGGTCTCCTCATCTGCCGTAAAGTTTTGTTCTTCGTTCTCAGCACTTTTACTTTCAGCTACAGAAGGTACAGCGTCCAAAGACAATTGGTTCTTAAAATCACGCACTGTCTGTGTACGCTTCTTCACATTCGGACACATTGCCTCGGTTACCACCTTAATAAGATTGGTTGGTACACCTTTTTCACGCAGATTGTCCTCTACCAATTCATCGTCGCTCACAAGTTCGGAAGCTGCGGGAGGCGTTTCGCGGGTGAGGAGTTTGTAAAGTGTGGCACCAAGGGCGTAGACATCGATGGTGGGGCGGAACTCGCCGCTCTTTGCCTGATTACCTTGCTCTATGGGCGCATAGCCAGCCGTGCCGAGACCGATGTTGGTGGAGGTTTCGGGTTGACCGTTGGCATCGTAGTGCTTGCTCAGTCCAAAGTCTATCAAGAAAATGTGGCCATCGCTTGCACGGCGCATGATGTTGCCGGGCTTGAGGTCGAGGTGAAGCATGTGGTGTGTCTCATGCATATAGATGAGCGCATCGGCCACAGCCTTGATGATGTTGGTGGCCTCATCGGCACCTATCGGACCCGACTTTACATAATCGTTGAGGTTCTGACCTTCGATGTAGTCCATCACATAGTAAAACGTTCCATTCTCATCGAACAGGTCGGTTACACGCACAATATTGGGGTGCTCAAGGTGAGAGAGGTTGCGCGCCTCTTTTTGAAACTTACGGCAATAGTTGTACGACAGGCTGCCGTCGGTCATGCCCGTAATGCTGCCATCTTCGCCACGCGAGTTGACTTCCTTCATAAAGAACTCTTTGATGGCGACTTTCTTGCCCAAATGTACGTGTTCGGCAAGGTAGGTAATGCCAAATGCGCCTTGTCCAAGGACACGCTCTATTCTGTATGCCCCCTCACGCAGAAGGGTGCCGGTTGATAATTTCTGTTGCATGGGTTATTTAATGGGATATTTAAGGTTCTGTTTTGTCAATCATTCGCATATTTACTTTTTTGAGGTCTTCTGTTTTTTTCTCTAAATTCTTCTGCCACTCCTCAGCGGCCTTTTCAGTTCTTGATTTAGGAAGATATTCTTTTTCTCTGACACACTTATTTATTCTTTACGTTAAACTTAGGAGTTTGCTTCTCTTCTTTTGGAGAGCCTTTTCTACTCTTGAAAATCTCGCTAACAATGTGTTCGTCCTCCTTTGCGTCCGGTTTGTCGTCTGCAACCCTTTGCGGCTTTTCCTGCTTAGTTGGTTTTGCAGGCTTGCTGCCCACCCCCTGTGGTTGTCGTTCGGCAGAGGCCGATAAAGATGTTTCACGTTGAGTGGAAACAGACTGTAAAGAGGTGTCCTCTATGAGCGCATCGCTATTTTTCTTCTCAGCAGACCGGCCCTTGGCAGAATCCATTTTAGTGCTATCGGGCTTTGCGCTCTCATTCTCTTTATTACCCAAAATGAAGTACGAAGCGCCAACAGCTATAATGACTAAAAGCAACACGACCAAGAGCCACGGCAACAGATTACGGCGCTTAGGCCGCGGAGTGGTGGCAGGGAAGTCGGGAATAACAAACGTGCCCTTTGGCTCTTGTTGGCGAGGCGGAACTGGGGCTTGAAGGGGATTAGCACCTATTACCTTTTCAATATGTATAAGGTGCGCCGTGTGGTTGTCCTTGTTTTCCTCAGTCACACTGCGTAGCATCTCAAGCTTCTCCTCATCGGTGGAGTTTGGTTTGGTTATGATGTTGAGAATATTCTCGTCGGTAGACTGCTCAAGCATGCCGTCGGAACACATATAAAAATAGTCGCCCGGCTTAATGTCGGTGAGGTGGGCAATGTCGGCTCTTGCGCGCTGCTCCTGACAGGGCTGCATGGCACGCGTGATAACATTCTTCTGCGGGTGGTGCAGCGCCTCCTCCTCTGTAATCTCGCCTATTTTGACAAGGTCGTTGACGAGCGAATGGTCGCGCGTATGAAAGACGATGCGCGCTGGCGAATGCTTGGTGGCGGGACGCAATTGGTAAACGCGGCTGTCGCCAATGTGAGCCACTGTTGCGCCATTGGCGTGCAAACAAAGGAAGGTCATTGTAGTGCCCATTTTGCGTTCAGCCCCATCGTCCTTGGCATCGAGCGCGTCGTAGGCTGCGGCAAGGGCTTGACGAAAGAGGTCGTCGCTGAGGGGTTCGCCGGCATGCCACTGGCTGAGTATCGTACGACTAATTTGCTCGCACACCGTGGCCGAAGCCACCTCGCCTTTTTCATGTCCGCCCATTCCGTCGCACAGTACGAAAAGGCGGCAATCTGTTGTAGACTGTCCTAAGGCCGGAAAGAGTGAGTCCTCTTGATTGGCTCGCTGCCCAAGCTCCTGCAGGTTGTATGCTTTAATTTGATATTTCATTGAATGTGTGTTATACTGTAAAAGTTAACTCCGTGCTTCCCATTTTAATGCGGTCGCCGTTATTAAGAATAAGCTGGTCAAACTGGTTGATGAGCGCACCGTTCAGGTAAGACGGATTCTTGTTAGCGCCATTTTTCAACAAATGCACAATCTGCCCGCGTTGATTATACACTTCAATAATGGCATGGCTACGACTCATGGTGCGGTCAGTAGTCTGTATCTGCACGGTGGCCGACGATGTGGTAGCCTTCCGCCCGATGGTGTTGGAACCTTGCTTCAGCTGATAACATCGGCCCATGGCATCAACCAGTTTGCCTGTCGTTCTATTGGGAGCAGGACCCACGGTGGTCACGTCTGTACCGCCCGACGCTGCTTGTCCTGAACGCAGCTGCGTTTCCTCGTTACCGGCTTGTGACGTACCTGCGCCGCCATATTGCGTTTCCTCACATTCTGAGGTCTGGGTGGGCACATAGCGCTGACATTGGCCAACAACGTGCTTCTCCTTACATACTGGGCATGTGAAAGTGGCTGCATTGATATTTGGCACATTGTTCAAGCGGAGTATCTTGCCACAAGTGGGACATTTTATTCTTATCGTATTATCCATTGCTGCTGTATTATTTTAAGTAGTATTACCACCTCATCACGGGCATATCATTGGGAAAACGTCCCCACATCACGGGGTGTTGCTGGTTTCCCGACAGGCGCTTCACCCTTGCGCTGACATAGTCAAAGAGTTCCTTGGCTGTAATGATGCGGTTGTGGTTGGCGTCGGCACCGCCCCGCAATCCGTGCTGCAAGGCATAGGTAAAGAAGCCGTTGGTAAGTTTTCTTGACTCAATCGAAACTTCATTGCCGCGGCACGACAGAAAGAGCATGACGTTGCTATTCTTTCTCACGCCTCCGCCTTGATGTCTTGTGTTGCTGTTCTGGCGCATAGCTCCCGCAAAACAAGCATCGGCAAAGATCATCTTGTTACGGCTCTTGCATGCCGCCATGGCCGAATAGATGCTTCCATAGCTGAGTATGCCGTCGTAGCACACAAAACCACCTGGTACACCGTGGCCACTGAAAAACAATACCACAATATCGTTGGCTGTAGCCTTTGCCACCATATTACGCAAGGCAACTTTTACGGTTGCGAGTTTTGCCTGACTGTTAATCAAGAGTTTTGTTTGGGCGTACTTGTTCTGCTGATACACCCACTGCATGGTGGCGGCATCGTTGTGGGGCAGGCGAAGGTCATTCTGGCTGCCAGGGTAGTCGGATATGCCCACCGAGAGGAGGTAGGTCTTTGCCTCTCCCGGCAAGGGCACTGCCAACAACACCAGCCAAAGCAGCAAGCTCTTTATTGCCTTAGGCATCTTGAATGTCGGCATTGTTGTTGTAGTCAGGCTGATCGTCGCTTGCATTATAGGCCAGATGTTCTTGCTCTTGCTGCATCATGTCCTGCTGCTGCGCAACGTGCGCATCTTGAAAATCCTGCATCTGAATATTTTCGTTGGACACATCGAACACCTCGCCTTCTTCAATCTGCTGGTTTTGATTGTAATCTACAATAACGGCATCAGCCGTACCATCGTAATCCGCATCTATCACAGCACCAATATAATGGCCATCAGTAATTGTGGCCGTCTGCATCATGCTTCCGTCTTCGTTTTGTACATCATACACGCCTAACACTTGTAACTGATCATCGTGCACGCCCATACCATCGTCGCTGGCAGTTTGCAGATTAGGATCATCTTGCGCCACAAAGTTGCCACCGCCATGACCAGTATAGTCGCTCTCGCCATTTGATGTCACATCGTCAACGGTTGCATTCACATCGCGCGGCGCCTCGGATACGTACTGAGGTTGCTCGGTCTCGACAGTGTCTTGAGTATCTGCCGTTGCCTCTACCTCTTGCGACTCTGCAGCGTTGTCAGTCTGTGTTTCCGCCGTCTGGGCATTGTTCTCCCCCTGGTCGTTGTTGCTTTCATCAATCACGGCTTCTATGCCCAACGTGGCTCCGCTGCCAACGGCAGCACCTGCAACGGCTGCGCCAGCCATGGCTGCACTCCTTTTTCCGCGGGTTTTCTTGGTTTTTGCGTTCGGTTCGGCAGCCGGTGCTGCTTGGTTAGCTTTAGGGTTATTGCCACTCTGAGGCTGCATGATAATTGTTTCTTCGTTGTTCATCGTTTTTGGTATTTATTGAGTTAATGATGACACAAAGTTATGCCGCCAGCCATGAGTTGTAAAGACATTTTTGAAAGATTGTAGCAACTATCCCGTTTATTGTACAAAATGTCAGTGGGTGTACTTACACCCGCAGGAGATGCACTGTTTGTAGTACTCTATGTTGCGATAGGGTATGTTTCCGAAAGGCTTGCCACATTGGGGGTTAGGACACTTGTATTTCTTGGCAAGCTCCTCGTTAAGGTCGTGAATTCGTTGCGCCACGCTTTCCTCGTTTTTACCCCGGCAAAAGAAATATACCGCCAGAATCAACGCACTAAGCACAATAATAACACGCACTGCCACACTGATGCCAGGAATCAAGCCCACGCACACACCAAGCAACGACAGTATACCCTGCAAACGCTGCTGGTTGGCTTTCTGAGAGGCTTTATTTTGTATGTCGAGCACTTGCTGCTCATATTCACTCCATACAGCCTTCAACGGGCGTAACGAGAAAGTAGGTACTTCTTTTGCAGGCTGGCCGCCCATTGGTGCCGACACACCATTAACCAGCTGGAGTATTTGCCGCAGGGGCAACATAAAGCGGTCTTTGCCAAGCTGCACACGGCTTGAAACCGTCAGTGCCTTGCTGAATATCTGGTTGCCGTCTACGTATGTTTCATTTTGCAGGTTTAGGTTCTCGATGTTGATGTGGCCACCATTTATCGTAATGCGGCAATGCTTGCGGCTTACCGAGAGTGGCACCATGCCCACAGAGCCTATGTTGAACTCTCTTCCGTCTACCATGCAATGAAGGCGGCGTGCGCCCTCTTCTCTTCCTATTATTATTTCCATAAATGCGATATTCGGTTTTAAGAACCACCCTAAATGTACTACTCTATTTTAACGGGCTCCTTCTCTGCCGTCGAATTCGTTACACGCATAAGGAGCAAGTTTTTCAACTGCTTGAGCGCCTCCTTGGATATGCCCAACTTGAAAGCGAAGTTTACACCATCAGTCAGCACGAGGCTTTTTTGCAAGGGTTGAACCTTGTATACAAAACTAAGGTTTACGATAAAGCGCTTGCCTATGCGCACAAAGAAAGAGGCTTGCTCGCGCAAACTTTCGCTCACAAGTTGCTGCATGCGCGACAGGTTCATACAGATGGAGTGCTTCTGCTTGTTGACGAGCACAATATCGGTGTAATTGCCATCGCCCACCATGTAGACCACTTTGGAACAATCAAGTCGCACCAATTCGTCGCGAGTGATAATGTAAATATATCTGCTATCCATATAGATGTATATAAGTTAACAACGATGTTCTGAACTCACACAAGGGTTGTAATTGTATATTAAGGTTAAGAGCCAAAAAAGCGTGGCACCATCGCCCGTTGCTGAAATAGAGGTTGTGGAAGAGACCTATTCAGTATGCAACAGACAATAGTCCACGCTTGTACAAAGGTATTTGTAGCACGCACCGCCTCACGCCATTTGCTAAAGAATGGTGTGAGGTGCGCACGTAATGATACCATAATATGCGTGAACGATATTGTACGTTTTGCCTTACTGAATATCGAAACTTCCACATTTCTATTTCAAGACAACGTTCAATACGCTCATTCATCAGGGTCTTCACTGCTGTTGAGCATTTCCAACAGCTCTGACCCTAAGCGCAAAGTTAAGTATTTATTATTTAAGGGTGGTTCTAAAAATTCTGTTTTTTGAGTTCAGCTATTCTGAAATGTGATTTGCACACTCTCGGAAGTGTCTTTCTGAAAGCTTGTTCGGTCACATAGCCCGCTGTGCTCCCTCTCAAACTTTCAAAAAAAACACTTCTGATAGCGCACAAATCCCTATTTCAGAATTATTAGAACCACCCTTATGACAATGCCATTTTCTACCATAAAATTTAGGGGTTAGAGTGATGCATACACTAAGCATATAAAAAGGCATCAAACAGTACCTCAACTGAAAAATAAGAACTTCCACATTGCTATTTCACGGTAGCTGCTCAATGCCTCTATTTTGCTTACTTTACTTGTCATTATGTATTTTGACGCTGCAAAAATACAACTCTTCGCACTCTGTCACAAGCATATTGGCGTTGATTGTACAAAATGTGCGATTATTGTATAAATTGCTGCGCTGGGAGCGTTAACACCAAACACAAGCACCAAACGCTACCTCTAAACGCAAGCACGAAACGCAGCCTCTAAACTCAAGCACCAAATGCTACCACCAAACGCTACCACTAAACTCAAGCACTAATGGGGGCGACGCGTCTCGCGTCGGGAAAATGCAATGTCCATACACGAAATAGCATTTGTCTTGATGCCCGACGCGGGACGCGTCGCCCCCATTAGTGCTTGAGTTTAGTGCTTGCGTTTAATGGTAGCGTTTAGTGCTTGAATTTAATGGTAGCGTTTGGTGGTAGCGTTTGATGGTGGCGTTTGGTGCTTGATACCGCTCGAATGTTTATGTTCCATCGAACAGCGCTAATTTATAAAAGAATCAAGACGAGAAAGTTGCACTTGGAGCCAATTCTATACTACAAAAGCTTTACTAATCGAGTATCTTACATCTTACACTAACACGTTGCAACTCATTGGCTATCAACGCTTTACTTAGTGTAGGATACTGCTAATGTTACCTACACACAACTTACACAACCTGCACACCACACATACTGCCACACGGCACAAGCACGGGTGGAGGTTATTACGGCATAGGGGAGCAGAAAAGTTTGTTGCTCCGATAGATTGTTCTACGTCCCTATGGCGTATAACCCACCACATACGTGCATGCCGACTGCGAGGCAGCGGGGTGTGATGTGTAAGATGTGTGCAGGGGTGTGTAAGATGTTTTGAAGTCATCTTACACTCTTGAAACCCTTGTGTATCAACTTGTTACGTGCAAAAAGTGTAAGATGGCAGTAAAAGTACACACACTCATTTATAAGGGGGCTGACGGGGAGGGGGCAAATATTACACACATGTCTGTAAGCTTATGACTTGATTTCCGCGGTACATACTCAAACACTAAACGCAAGCACTAAATGCAAGCAAGCACTAAATGCAAGCAACAAACGCTACCTCTAATGGGGGCGACGCGTCTCGCGTCGGGCATTAAGGCAAAGGTTCATACACCCAATAAAGGCTCACACGCAGCGCTAATTACACGCTTGTCTGTGAACTTTTGCCTTAAAATCCCGACGCGAGACGCGTCGCCCCCATTAGTGCTTGCGTTTAGTGGTAGCGTTTTGTGCTTGCGTTTAGTGGTAGCGTTTTGTGCTTGCATTTAGTGCTTGCATTTAGTGCTTGCGTTTTGTGGTAGCGTTTTGTGCTTGCGTTTAGCACTTGCATTTAGTGCTTGCGTTTAGTGCTTGCGTTTAGTGCTTGCGTTTTTCTTGACTTCATTGCTTTTCATCTGCACTTATGTCTTAGCGGTAAGCACCACAAGGGCGAACAGCCCTTAAAGCACAGGACAAGGTTTTCCGCACACCGGCCTCAGCCTGGACTTTTGCATAAAAGAGAGAAGAGCAAGGTGGGCACATTATGTTGTTGTGCTAACCTTGCTCTTCTCTCTTTAATGTCTTGAATTATTACTTGTGCAAGCGGTTTATGATGCGCTTCACACGACTCTTCTTCTTGTTTTGTCCGTAGCCATAGCCATAACCGTAGCCATAACCATAGCCATAGCCGTAACGCTTGTCGACATTGACATCGTTAACCACAACGGTAAGGTTGTTGAAACGGTGTTCCTGATACATGCGTTCGAAGTCGGGCAGGAAATCGCGATTTTGCACTCCGGCACGCAACACAAAGATGGTGATGTCGGACTCGCGGTTGACGATGCTGGCATCGGCCACTGAGAACATTGGAGTTGAGTCGATGATGATGTGGTCGTACATCTGGCGCAACTGCTGCATGAGTTGGTGCAGACGGTCGCTCATGAGCAACTCTGTGGGGTTGGGCGGCGTTGGTCCCGACGGCAAGAAGTCTACGCCCTTTACAACGGCATCGGTGCGAATGAGGTCTGCCACCTGTGTGTGGTCGTCTGAAAGGTAGGTGGTAAGGCCGAATGTGCGGCCAAAACTCTCGCTCAGTGTGCGCTTGCGTATGTCGCCGTCGACTACAAGCACCCGTTTGCCTGCCATGGCCAAGATGGCGGCCATGTTGCGCGCAACGAAACTCTTGCCCTGACCGGGAGTGGTTGAGGTGGTCATCATCACCTGCGTTGAATGGCGCATGTAGCCAAGGCTGAAACGTATGATGCGGAATGCCTCTACCACGGGGTCATCGCTGCTGAGGTCGGTAATGAGCGACTTGTTATTGTTGGCATTCTTCATGCGGGGTACCTCGCCAAGCACCGGTATGGTGGTTGCGTTTTCAACGTCCTTGCGGCCATGTATGGCTACATCGAGCATATAGCGGAGCCACAACACGAAGGCTGGTATGCAGAGTCCGATAATGAGGCTCACAAGCAGAATGACAAGGCTGCGGGGGCTGACTCGCTGATTGCCAATGGGGCCTTCAACCAATCGCACATTGGCCTCGTTGATGGCCTGCTGCAAGGCTACCTCCTCACGCTTGTTGAGCAAATAGGTGTAGAGTGCTTCCTTGAGCGACTGCTGGCGCTGTATGTCGAGGCCCTGCTTTTCCTGTTCGGGAGCACCTGCCATGCGACCTGTGAGCATGTTTTCGTTGGCACGTGCAGCCTGCAAGCGCACTTCGAGCGAATTAACATAACTGCGCAACGACGAGGCTATGGCTTGACGCATCTGTGCAAGTTGGCGGTCCATTTCGCGCACCACGGCCTGGTTTTCGCTTGAGTTGGCCACCATGGTGTTGCGCTTGTTCATTTGGTCGTTGTAGGCCGCAATCTGGGTATTGAACGAGGCGTCTCCCACATTGAGGGCGGGTATGAGGTCGTGGCTGTTTGAGTGTGTGTGCAGGTACTCGTCAAGGTATTTGGCCACATTGAGCTGCGTTTCAGCCTGCAGGCTCTGCTGGCGGGCGGTTGAGCTCTCGTCGATCATGGCCTGCGGTGTCTTGTCGAAATCGACAAGCTGGTTGCGCTTTTTGAAACTTGCCAGTTGGTTTTCGACGCTGCTGAGTTCGCGACCAATGATTTGTATGCGGTCGTCGATAAACTTGGCAGTGTTGAGTGCCACGCGGTTTTTGTTTTCAACCACGTCTTCCTTATACGTGTCATAGAGTGTGGCCAGCACCTGGTCGGCACGCTCTATGTTGGTGTCGTTGCAGTTGAGCACAATGAGCGATGTCTCTTTGTCGTACTCGCTGGCAGAGAGCATTTTTAAGAAACGCGCTGCGGCCTTTTCCTTCGACAGGCGGTCAACCTCGATGGTCTCGTCTGTCCAACGGCCGAAGCCCGGGCCGCGCACTACGCACAATGGGCCGTAGGGCGTTTGTGTCATCTGGCCGAGTTGCACATCAACATCGGGCACATCGTTGCCCATGCGGTCGGTCATGCCTTTAAGGGTGACGGTGTTGCTGCCTTTCTTCACCACGTCGATATGCTGCCCGCGCTTGCCCCTGTATTGCTTTTGGAATAATACCTGGAATGGCAGTTCCTTGCCATACAGCGTGATGCTGTGCAAATTCTCCTTGGTGGTGTAGTCTACATCAAGACTGAGTTTGTCAACCACACGCGACATGAGGCGCTTTGACGAAATAATGAATATTTCGTTTTTAAGGTTGTCGCCTACGCTCACGCCATTAAGCTCGAGCAGGGTGTTCATGCCGCTGTTCTTTGATGAACGACGCAGACCGCCTGTTGACGACCCGTTGGAGTCCTCGATGAGCATGACGGCTTGACGCTGGTAAACGCGGGGCTGGCACTGCTGATAGTACCACCCTATGCAACCGCACACAACGGCCGATAAGGCGAACCATGCCCAATGGTTGATAAATTGGTGGTAACACAACTTCAACAAGGGAATAAGCTGCATCTCCTCGTCCTGTTGCTCTTGCGGATTGATGGATTTTGTCTCCATGTTATTGTTACTTGTTTTTCAATTACTATATAGTGTGTAGTAACTATTATGGCACTATATGGCACATAGTTGGTACTTTATGACGAATAATCTCCCCACTTGGCGCAGGTTGTCAGCAATATTGGGAGATTACGCTTTAACTCAAGATAGGTTTGGCTGCGAACAGGTAGCGCAGCCAATGTATCCTTTTATTGTGCAAAAATAGCTCAAATATATATATGCCACAAACAAAAGTCTGAAAACTTTCATTTGTGGCACTCTAAGTGTTACCTGTAAGTTTAATTTTAGGCTGCTTCCAACCCGTTAACCCCAATATGATGGAGCGATTTTGCGCACTTTCTGGACTATTCGTCACGCCAAAAGGCAGGTGTGAGCGGCAACAATAGCGAGAAGATTTCAAGGCGTCCGGCAAGCATCAGAAAGGAGTTTATCCACAGAGTGGCGTCGTTAAGCACTCCCCACGAACCCAACGGACCTATCAGGTGGCCGATGCTCGGACCTACGTTGCTGAACGAGGATATGGCCAGCCCGAAGGCATCGAGCAGCGACAAGCCCATGGCCACCATGGCAAAGGTGGATAGCATAATGAGCATGAAGTAGACTACAAAGAACACGAACACGGTGCGGGCGGTTTGCGAGGTGATGACCGTATTGTTGATGCGCACCGGCAGCACGGCATGCGGGTGCAGCATCTTTTTGAACTCGGCCTTGGTCAGGCGCCACACCATGAGCACACGCACACTCTTCAAGCCGCCACTGGTTGAACCGGCACAAGCACCAATAATGCTTATCAGCGAGAGTATGAGCCAAATGGTGGGGTGCCATTTCATAAAGTCCTCGTCGCTAAAACCGGTGGTGCTCTGCAATGACGCGGTGTTGAAGAATGCGCTGCGCAGAGCGGTGGCAAAGTCCAAGTGGTCGGCATACATGAGTATGCCCATTATGCTGAATGCGGCTACAAAAAATATGCCCAGGAAGCAACGCAGTTCGTCGTCGTGCAACACATCGCGCACACGGCGCTTGATAAAGAACAAATAAAGCAACGTGCTGTTGACACTGGCCAGGAACATGAACAGGGTGACTATCCATTGCAAACGTGGCGACTGGAACCATGCTATGCTGTCGGTGTGGGTGGAGAAACCGCCCGTGCCAATGGTTGACAGGCCATGGCACAACGCGTCGAACAGCCCCATGCCGCCAAAGAAATAGGCTGCCATGCACGTGATGGTGAGCAACGAGTAAATGCTCCACAACCAGCGCGCGGTGGTGCTGATGCGGGGGTGGAGTTTGCCTATTTTCAAGCCTGTGGCCTCTGCCGAAAAGAGCTTTACATCGCCCCCGCCCATGTTGGGCAACACGGCTATGGTAAAGAACACGATACCCATACCGCCTATCCAGTGGGTGATGGAGCGCCATAGCAAGATGGAGTGCGGAAGGGCGTCAATGTCGGCAAAGGCTGTGGCGCCCGTGGTAGTGAAGCCGGACATGGTCTCGAAAAAGGCGGCTGCCACACGGGGCTGGTAGCCGCTGACTATAAACGGCAACATGCCGACTAATGAAAACACCACCCAGGTGAGCGACACTATCAGAAAACCGTCGCGCCGCCCCATGCGGTTTTCGGCATGGCGCCCAAAATAGAGCAACAAGGCGCCTATCACTGCGGCCAGGGCCGAGGGCAGACCGAATGTGAGGTGGTTAACCTCGCCAAAATAGAAACCCATGCCGAAGCACAAGCCAAGGAGCAGTGCCTCGAGCAGCAACAGTGTGCCAAGGGCTTTATATATAATAGGTATGTTAAGCATGACGTTATTTTAGCATATTTAACTGCGCAATGTGGCATTCTTACTGCCATGCCACACTAACGGCTTGCAAATATACACATTTATCTGCGGCAGTGATGTCATGTGCGGGCACATTTGAGTTTACACGCCCAATAAGCTGGCTTTAACCATTAGTTTATTGCATCATCATATCGTGGCCTCATCAAGCACAAAATGCTGGCTGAAAGAATGGAACTGCCGCAAAAAGAAACGACCATGGCATTGCTCAACAGAACAAGGCCATGGCCGTAATACCTTTAATTCATCGCACGCATTTTAGCACGCGATATTTCCAAACCGCTGATTATCAGTGCTTCTTTGTGGACCAGGAGGGGCTCGAACCCTCGTCCAAACGGGGAAATAATATGCTTTCTACACGCTTATCACTGACTTGATTTTCGAGTGCTGGCAAGACCAGTGCCACCAACCAGCACCTTATCCTCTAAAAATCTCGCCAGAGTTGCAAGGCCAACTCTGACCAGCGCCGATTTACCTGCACCACCTTGTCAAGACGCTTCGGAGCAACAGCTCTTGGGTGATGTCTCGTTCCAGCACCTTGTGCCGGAATAAAGCCTATCTACTGTACTTCGATCAGGCAGCGAGAGCAAACTTGTTTTCGCCAGTTAAATTGTCGAAGGCCGATATTTAAGTGCCCACCTCCAGGCGCACTGCGTGCTTACATACCACTCCAACCCGCTGTCAAATCCAATCTGGCCCGAAATCTGGATATCGGTATGTGGCCGCAAAGGTAGCAATTCGGCGCCAAATGGCCAAAACGTGCGGCCTTATTTTGAGCAAATATCGCATAAAACAAGCCACGAGACCTGCCTTTGACAGGATTCTTGGTTAACGGGGTAACAGGTTGACAAGTATGTTTGCCATACATTACTTAAAGTCTGAATAGTAAGGGGACTTAAAAAGGGCCTAAAGGGCCCCAAAAGCGCACTTGCATGCTCTCACACACCGCATAAACACGCCATTTTGACTCATTTTTATAAAAAAAGCACCGAATTGCTTGCACCATTAACCTCCATGCCCTATATTTGCCATGAAAATGCGCACAAAGCCCCATTAACACACGGCAAGTGGGCATTTTTAATAGTGGAAATGCCATCACGCGCAAGTCCAACGAACAGATAAAATCATTAAATAATTTTACACAGTATGAATAAGACTGATCTCGTAAATGCCATTGCAGCCCAGGGCTTGAGCAAGGCAGATTCTAAGAAAGCACTCGACGCAGTGCTCGATGCCATTTCAGGTGCTCTCAAGGAGGGTGACAAGGTTGCAATCCTCGGCTTTGGCACATTCTCTATCAACGAGCGTCCTGCCCGCGAGGGTATCAATCCCGCAACCAAGGAAAAGATCACGATCGCTGCCAAGAAGGTGGTTAAGTTCAAGGCTGGTGCCGAACTTGCTGCTGGCGTCAACTAATCAGAATTTCCTACCTGCTTGTTCAGGTAAAAAGCTATCACTCCCGAGCGATGCCTCACCTGGCAATCGCTTTGGCGTGGTAGCTTTTTTCTTTTTACCACCTCCCCACCCTTGCCACGCAGCAAAACGACACTTCCGTGCCCAATCATGGCTAAGTGCAAAGGCATTACCACAAAAAAGCAGGCAAACTATTTTGCATTTACATAAATATTGTTACCTTTGCACTCGCAAAACGATTAAGAGCAGTCACTTCTGCACTAATCTTGCACGGGGCGTAGCGCAGTCCGGTTAGCGCACCTGCTTTGGGAGCAGGGGGTCGTGGGTTCGAATCCCGTCGCCCCGACATTTACTTAAACCGCTGATTATCAGGTAATTAAACTTGATAATCGGCGGTTTTTTGCGTTGTGTTAATACTACTGTTTAAACCTTTTTGTTGACCTCGGTGTGGGCAATGGCTACCGCCCGAGCAATGGGGGCGACCTACACTTTCCGGGCAAGGCATACCGCAAGCTGCACCACCTTGGCGAGCTGCGAAAGCGCAGGTCGTGGTTCAACAAGTCGTAGTACATCAGCATCGAGGTGCTCAAAAACCACATGGCGCGCATCATGGGCGACGAGTTCGGCGGCGCCTTCGACACGCTGACGGAGCGAGAGAGGGGGTGAGGTCTACAAATATACGTGGAGACCTGTAATACGTGGAAAAACTGTCAGACACTCGTATAATCAAGGGTAAAGTGCTATATTTGCCGCACTAACCATTCTAAAAAACATCATATTATGTGGACTATTTATTGGATAATAGTTGCCACCATAGTAGTGGCTCTAATAATTAAAGCGGCAAATTACGACAAAGCGCACCCCAAACAGCCGCAGGCAAAACCCCAAAACCGCTGCACACGCAACGATGAAATGAACCAGCAGACAAAGCAACTGAAAAGGCTCTACAACCTGATGTGGTGGCAGTGGTTTGCGGGGAATGCAAAAAAATAAGAATATAAACACACTATATACACACTACGCAGCATGCTCATCATTTTCTGGTTATTAGTTGCATTCATTATATGTTTCTTTCTCTGCGCTTTCGTGATAGGTATCATTAAAGGTATTGAAATGACGCCCGATGAGTGGCGCGACTTTGTGGAGGACTACCGAAGGGAGAAAAAGCAAAGGAAGGAGAGCAAACGACTATATAGGAGCATTAAAAGCCGAGCCATTGCCAAATACCCCGGCCGCGCCAATTACAGAAAAAGGAAAGCCTACATAGACAAGCACCTCTAACCGCCCCGCGTGTCTTTTAACACCCCATCAAGCCGTGTTACTTTTAGATCATCACACACCAAAAGTAACACGCTTTTTTTATGAATAACAACGACATCAAGACCGTAACCCTTACCATCAACTCGGAGCAGGCACAACGCAAGCTCGACGACATCAACCGCCAGCTGGAGCAGGCACGCCTCAAACGACAAAAAGCCGTTGATTATTAAGTACATTCACTTATAATCAACGGCTTTATTCGTTGTATGCGTGCAGCCATTGCTGCCCGGTAAAACACAAAATAGCATTGAGAGCCTATCCGCAATGTCCACAAACAGGCGTTGCGGACGATACTTTTGAGAAAGTTAGTCCCATTAGTGGTTGCGTTTGAGGCTTGAGCCAATTCGCATGTTTATGTTTTACCGAACAACAATAGCTACTTATACTCCGTAGGATTAACACCAAAATACTCCTTAAAGCATTTGGCCATGTAGCTGGGCGATGCGAATCCTACCTCATAAGCCACCTCGGCCACAGTCATCTCCGTGCGGCGCAACAATTCGGCAGCCTTTTTAAGGCGCGCTATGCGCAACAACTCTACCGGCGAAAAGCCCATGAGCGACTTAACCTTACGATAAAGCTGCGTGCGCCCTACGCCCATCTGCGCCGCCATGTCCTCAACCGAGAAATTCTCGCTCGACATATTCTTCTCTATCATGTCGCGCAATCGCGCAGCAAAACCCTTGTCAAGCTCACTCACGTTCGAGGCCTTGAGCGATGTCTTGTCGCCAAAGAAAGCCTTCAAACGGCGGCGGTTATCAATAAGATTGCGCAATCGGGCCTTAAACATATCCGGACTGAACGGCTTGGCTATGTAAGAGTCGGCACCGCAGTCAAATCCCGCCACACGTTGCTCGTCGAGGGTGCAGGCCGTCAGCATCATCACCGGAATGTGCGAAGTTTGCCACTCGTCCTTCAATCTGCGGCAACACTCCCAGCCGTCCATCACAGGCATCATCACATCACACACCACCGCATCGGGTATGAGTTGGCGCGCCTTGGCCAGGCCCTCCTGCCCGTCGGCAGCCGTCTCTACCACATAGCCGTCCGCAAGCAGCAAGCGCAGATATGAACGTATGTCCTCGTTATCGTCAATCACGAGCACTGTGGGACGCGGTTCGGCAGCACCGCCCCTTGCCTGTGCGGCATCAGCCGAGGCAGTCAACGCGTTTGGCACCGTGTGCACTCCCTCGCCCGCAATGGCATCAATGTGCGGTGCCACCACACCGGCCCCGTCGGGTTGCATGGCGTCAGGTTGTTCATACACGTGAGCCGCTGCCACATCGTGCTGACAGGGTATGCGCACCACAAAGCGCGTGCCGCTGCCACGCATACTCTCGGCACTCACCGTGCCACCATGCAGTTCGACATAAGCCTTTACTGTGGCCAGCCCTATGCCCGAACCATCGTGGCTCGCGTCGGCCTGATAAAAGCGGTCGAATATGTGGGGCAACTTGTCGCGGTCTATGCCCTGTCCGCTGTCCTCAACCACAATGCTGAGCCACCGGCCCTGTTCGGCATCATCGGTTATGCTTGGCGTAACCGTTATTTTACCCCCTTCGGGCGTATATTTGAAAGCGTTAGACAGCAAGTTGTACAACACACTCTCCATCTTTTTATCGTCGAGCATCACATCGAGCCATGCCGCATCGGGCACATCGGCCTGCTGCACATGGTAGCGCACCATCTTTTTACGTGCCAGGGCACGGAAGGGGTCGCACCACTGCTTGAGGGTCTCGTTCAGCTGCACCGTCTTGACATTGAGCCTCAGCTGACCCGTCTCAAACTTGCGGAAGTCGAGTGTCTGCCCCACCAGTCGCAGCAATATGTCGGCATTGGTGCGCACCACTTGCAGCAGTCCGCGCTGCTCGTCGGTCAAGTTGTCCGCCCCCTGCAGTTGCTCAACGGGCGCCAATATGAGGGTAAGTGGTGTGCGCAAGTCGTGCGACACCTCGGTAAAGAAGGTGAGCTTGCTCTGCGTGGTCTCCTCCAGCTCCTTCGACATTTTTACCAACTGGTCGCGCTGCGCCTCAAGTTTGCGCTTTTGGCTGTCAAGTTCCTCGTTGCGGCGTATGGTCACATAATACGAGCGTATGCCCATGGCCATCACGACCCCAATCAGCACTATAATGGCTATGCAAGCAAAGAGCAGCATCTTTTGCATGGAGTAGCGCGACAGGAATTTGTCCATCTGCGTGCCAAGCTGGTCAATGCGCTGCTCGCTCTCATGTACCTGGTCGCTCTGTATGCGGAACAGGCGTGCCGTGGTGGCATTGATTACGGCCGAGTGCAGCCGCGTGTCGCGCTTGAAAGGCTCGTGCCGCAATATGCGCATGGCCGTTTGTATCACCTTGTCGCCGCCTGTGGGATAGACGAATGTGGCTGTGAGCACACCCTGCTCCACATTGTCAAGTCCGCCGCCCTTGGTCGACAGGCCGTCAACGCCAATCACCTTCACTTCGGGGTGTCCGGCTGCCACCAAAGCCTGGTGCACCTTCACGCCGGTGCGGTCGTTGGGGGCTGTAATGATTTGTGGCACAACGCCGGCCGCAATCAAACTGTCAATCTGCTGTGGCACGCGTGGCCCCTCCCACCCCACTTCTACACTGGCCAGCACCTTTATGCCCGGTGCCTGTGCCAGCATGTGGGTCAGTCCGGCATGACGCTCGCGTGCTGCTGTGCCGGCCATGCGGCCAGTCAGCTCCACCACGGTGCCATGCCCCTTGAGCTCCTGCACCACACAGGCGGCCATGTCCTTGCCTATGCTGCGGTTGTCGGCCCCGATATATGCCGTGTATTTGTCGGAGAGTGTTTTACGGTCAACCACTATCACCGGTATGCCACGGCGCATCACACGCTCCACCACGGGGGTGAGTGCGCGCGCCTCGTTGGGGGACACCACCAGCAGGTTGATGCCCTCGTTTACCAAACTGTCTATCTGTTTTATTTGCAGTGCATTGTCATCGTGAGCCGAACGTATGTCGAGTTTTACATTCTTGTTGTAAAACATTGTTTCACGCTGCATTTCGCGGTTCATCTGCTCACGCCACGCATCTTGGCTGCACTGCGACACACCTATTTTGAACGTGTCGGCCTCATGGCCCTTGCATGCTGCCACAAGCAGCACAAGCACCACAAGCACAATGTTGAGTATATGCCTCTTCATAAGGGGGAGAACTGTGTACACCGGTGTAAGCAGACATTCGACGAACCATAAAGTTATGTTCTTGTTTTGCTGGTATTTCATGGCGCAATGTTACGGGCCATACTGCTCGCGCAGCCGCTGTGCCCGTTCATCATTTCATGTTTCACAACAACGCATTACGCCAATTCGTTCCAAGCCTTTTACCGAACATCTGCTTAGGCAAAGGTTGTTTGTTAGAAGAATTGATGCAAAGTTAAGCTTTTGCCCGCATAATTGGTGTAAACGCCTTCGTAAAAAATGCAATATCATTTATTGCAGCTTGATAAAACAATTCTGAGATTATAACTCACGGATCGCACCGATCACACGGATTCTTTCGCTACGTGTTACGTGCCATCAGCGTGTTCTGTGTTTCCCGACTTCGTCAATGCGTCACCCAATCAAATGACGCAACGCATCGTTTTTCAACATGCGCCATTCAATGGCACAAAAAAATATACATACTTGTACACAAATATTTGCACCCTCCCCGTCTACCTACATATAAATGAATGTATGCGCTTTTACTACCATCTTACACTTTTTATACGTAACAAGTTGATATACAGATGTTTCAAGAGTGTAAGATGATTTCAAAATATCTTACACACTCCTGCACACATCTTACACACCCCTCCCCTCTGTCGCACAGTCCGTTTGGACGTATGCGGCGGGTTGTGCGCCATAGGGATGTAGAGAAATCTGTCGGAGCAACAGACTTTTCTGCTCCCCTATGCCGTGATATCGCCCTCCCGTGCTTGTGCCGTGTGGCAGCGTGTGGGGTGTGTAGGTTGTGTGTAGGTGGCATTGATAACATCTTACACTGAGTAAAGCATTGACAATCAATGAGTTGCAACGAGTTAGTGTAAGATGTAAGATACTCGGCAAGTAAAGTTTTTGTAGTATGGTAAAGGTATAGCTACCACCAAACGCAAGCACAAAACGCTACCACTAAACGCAAGCACTAAACGCTGTAAAAAACGCAAGCACTAATGGGGGCGACGCGTCCCGCGTCGGGATAATTAAAAGGAAAGATACACTAAATAATAGCTGCATCTTTTCCCGACGCGAGACGCGTCGCCCCCATTAGTGCTTGCGTTTAGTGGTAGCGTTTTGTGCTTGCGTTTGGTGGTAGCGTTTTGTGTTAGGGCATTAGTGCTTTATCTCCTCCTAACTTCATCAATGCGTCACCCAATCAAACGACGCTACTCATTGATTTTCAATACGCGCTATTCCATAACACAAAAAAGTGATGAAGTCAGGTGTATTTGATAATCGTATCGAAACAGTTTTACCATGCCGCAATAAGATAATGCGCTTTATCCTCGAAAAAGTGTAGTAGTCCGCGTATTTTATCCTCGAAAAAGTGTAGTATTTTACGCAAATTATCCTCGAAAAAGTGTAACTTTGCGACGTAAGTACTTAAAAATCAAGGTTGTTATGAAACGAAAGATATATAAAGAGCTAATCAAGTGGAAGGAAAACGAAGATAGAAAGCCTTTGATGTTGCTTGGTGCAAGGCAAGTTGGCAAGACTTGGATAATGCAACACTTTGGCAAACAAGAGTACAAGAAGGTGGCATACGTCAATTGTGATGACGAGCCACGAATGAAACAACTCTTCGACTTAGATTACGATATTGAACGCATATTGATGACCTTGCAAGCCATTACGGGTGTCAAGGTCACGCCTGGCGACACTTTGATAATCTTTGATGAGATACAGGAGGTGCCAAGAGGACTACATAGTTTGAAATATTTCTGCGAAAAAGCACCAATGTACCATGTGATAGTGGCAGGTTCGTTGCTCGGCGTTACTTTAGGCAAGGGCGAGTCATTCCCTGTGGGTAAGGTCGATATGCTGTCTATGTATCCGATGGATTATGAAGAATTTCTGTATGCAACGGGCCATGAGGGCTGGATAGACATTTTGCATTCCAAGGATTGGACTTTGATAGAGACGATGATGCCCAAGATGGTAGAACTGTTGCGTCAATACTACTTTGTGGGAGGTATGCCAGGCGTTGTGAGCAAGTTCGTAAAAAATGCAGATTTGCAACAAGTACGTACATTGCAGCATGAAATATTGGAAGCCTATGGCCGAGACATTTCTAAACACACCTCCGCGAGTGAGTCTGTCCGAATTCGCCAAGTAATGGGCTCACTTCCCGCTCAGCTGGCAAAGGAGAACAAAAAGTTTGTTTATGGCGCTATTCGCAAAGGTAGTAGGGCCAAGGATTTTGAACTTGCCATACAATGGCTTTTAGATGCTGGCATTATATATAAGGTGAACCGGGTTAATGAGCCCAAGATGCCGCTCAAGTTTTACGAAGATTTTGATGCGTTCAAGCTATTTATGTTAGACTGCGGACTTTTGGCATGTATGGCAGAGGCTCCTATTGACCAAATGCTTGTGGGCAACAATGTGTTCACGGAGTTTAAGGGAATGTTTACAGAGCAATATGTAATGCAACAACTCAAGGCCATAGGCTTTACACCTTATTATTGGAGCAATAGCAAAAGCCCTTCCGAAATTGATTTTATTATTCAGAATGGTAAACGGGTTATCCCGATAGAAGTGAAGGCCGAGGGAAACGTACGTGCGCGTTCTTTGTCACAGTTTGTTAAAGACAATGCAGAACTGAAAGGACTGCGTATTTCGATGAAAGGTTATGTTGATCAAGAGTGGCTTGAGAACATTCCGTTAGTAGCAATTGATGCCTATTTTGAATAAATTGGTGTGGGAATGGCCTGGAACACATTCAAACACCCCTCAACGCAGCTCAAGCTTTATTTGAACTTTGATACCACATCATACACCTACCGCTGACAGTTATCCAGCCTTCCCTGTCCGCATCAGCTAAATTTTGTTTCACCCAACCTTAATAACAAGGGCGTGCAATCGTTTTGTTGCACGCCCTTGTTGCGTAATTAGGTACACAATTGCTGCAAAAAGCGATAAATGTTAGTCTATTAACATACTTTTACCCCCCCGTTTGGTAATTTTACAAACTGCACGTATATTTGCGCCACAAACGGGACTTATTACGCAAATATACGTATAAAACATTTGGATAATGTAAACCCCTGTATGCCGCGGCCCTGCATTAGTTTGCACCATGGCCGCAACAAGGTGATACGTATCAGGCGCAGAACACAATAAGAAACACAACTCATTATTAACCTAATAAAAACAACAAAAGCATGAAGAAATTTACTTTCTTACTGTCGCTGCTCCTCGCATCTTCGGGAGTGACGGCAAGTGCGCAGGACGCTTTCGTGGCTTCAAGCGCGCCAAGTAATGGCCGTTGGGCATCTGACACCAAGTGGTATAAGATGTCGCTTAGAGAAAAATATTTGTCAGCATATGATGCCGATGTTAATGGTAACGTTAGAGCTACTGCAACAGAAGCACCTACTGGTGCAGGCGCATATTGGTGTATTGTAGCTGATGGCGAAAATGGCTATAAACTTTACAATCGCGCAGCTGGTCCTAACAAGGTATTGGGACTCTCGCAGACTACAACATCAGACGGCTTTGATGGGACACGTGCAAATTTTTATGCTGCAACAACAGCCAGTTCAGCAACAGAAGTGGGCACTACGTTTGACATTTCTTTGATGAAAGATCAAACAGTAATTTACAAGGTAAAACTTAAGGATAGTCAGAATCTCTATTGGAATCAGCGTGCTGGTTATCTTGGCTATTGGAATAACGGCGGTGCAGCTACTGACGATGGTAGTAAAGTTAAATTCTATGCTGTTGATGAAGCAACGGTTGAGGCTGATGACAATACAAATGCCGATGCTTACAAAACTGCACTTAGTGAGAAAATCACAGCCGCTCAATCATTTGTTGCTGACGACAAGGTGGGTTACTATTCACAGTCGGCTATAACTGCTGCACAAACTGTGTTGAACAATAGTTCTTCTAAGGCTGGTGATTACTATTTTGCAGCATTGGATTTGCAACCCAATATGCCCAAGGCAGGTGTATTGTACTGTATTAAGTCGGCAAACACTGATTTCACTGAAGCAAAAGCTATTTATCATGAAGGTACGACCACAAAGTGGGGAAAATATGATGTAACAAATGCTGCTCAATATTGGTTCTTTACTCCTTGGGGCCGCGGTTACAAATTACAAACAGTTGACACGAAGACATATTTCAATTCAAGTTGGTCTATGTCTAATACAGCTGGGTTTGTAGAAATTGCATGGTATACTCCTAATGTGGTAAACATTCGAGTACAAAATGCATCAACACTTCATGCAGAAGGACATTCTGGCGGTAGTGGCGTGAGTGGCAACATAATTCCTTATCAAGAGACAGGATTTGGTAAGGAAGGCGGTCCTTCATCATGGACTATCGTAGAGGCTACGGTCGACGAGGCTAAACAGATGCAAGTTAAGGGTACTCCCGAAGAGTATGAGGGTGGCCTTTTGGTAGGTGGTTTTGACCCTCAAAATGCAGAGGCTTTCCATCAGGACATGGCTTCGTCAACAACAATGGAAGAGGTCTTGAATAAGATAAATAGCGAACTTCCTGTTGCAGGTCGTGCACTTGACGAGAACAAGTACTATCGTCTTGTTTGCGTATCACCTAAAACAGGTAACAAAGATGCTAATGAAAATCTGTCTAATCCTACTTACACAACTTTGACGAGAGGCACTAACAATGTAGTGACTGCTCCGTTCTCAAAGGGTAATGTAGATCAAATCTGGAAGTTTGAGAAAACTGATGGTGGTTATTACTTGAAGAACATGAACGGCAATGGTTACTTGAATAATGTACGTCAAGGTGACACACGTGCAAGTTTGGTAAGTACTCCTTCTGACAAGTTTGAAATAATGAATGGTAGTGTCGGCACACAGAAAGCTCTTCATGTAGTTGGCCAAATGTCTACAGCGTGTCTTTTTGCAGAGAATCATCCCAATGAACCTGCAAAGGGTGATGCTTATGCAGTAGCTGGTTGGTTCCAGGGTTCAGATTATTCTAATGGCGCTTGGGCTTGGAAATTTGTTGAAGCTGACGATATCGAGGTAGCTCTCAACACCGTAGAAAGCAAGTCATACGCTACTGCTTATCTCCCCTTCGGCATAAGCGCAGTAAGTGGTGCTAAGGCTTACACTGCAGCAGAACCTGCCAACGGTCAAACTGTAATGACTGAGACTGCAAACTTTGCCAAGGAAACTGGTGTGCTCCTCGTTAGCGATGAGGCTGCTACCAAGGCCGTTCTGACTATTGGCGATGTTGACGGTGCTACTAACACAAGCGCTCTGAAGGGTACTTTGCTCGCTAAGGACATTACCGGTGCACAGACTAAGTACTTGGTATTCGGTAAGAACAATGCCAATGAAAAAGAGGTAGGTTTCTTCGAACCTTCAACTACTGTTACATCAATCCCTGCCAACCGCGCATTCTTTGCTGATGCCGAGGGTTCAGCTATCGCCTTGAACTTTGGCAATGTAACAGCTGTAAACAATGTAGTTGCTGGTAATGCCAACGCTAACGCACCCATCTTCGACCTCACTGGCCGTCGTGTAGTGAAGGCTGTTAAGGGTGGCTTGTACATTCAGAATGGCAAGAAGTATATCGTAAAGTAATTAACTGAAACACATTAAACGTTTGTAACAATGAAGAAACAGTATATAGCTCCCGCAAGCACTTCAATCTGCTATCTTGAAGCATTGCAGCCTCTCTGCGGTTCAACCGAAGCTACACACGCAAAGAAGACCGATGTTGTGTGGTCAAACGAAAAGGGTTGGAGCAGCGACAACTGGTCGGCTGACGAAGACTAATCTCACCGTGTGAGGTGTGTGCGTATAACAAGCATCTCACATGTACACAAGCATAAAGGCCGGAGGTAAGAGCGGCGTAACAACAGCCCTTACGCTCCAGGCCTTTACCCCCTTGCAGGGAGTAGGTAGCCCTGCGAGTTAAAGTAATTTTTTTCATCATACGGGCTGTTCGAAGTGATTCGCGCAGTCCGTTTTGCTATGTGTGGGCGGCATCACAACAGATGTTCTTGGGCAGGTGCTGCATCATGCTGCTGGAAAAAAGTTGCAAGTTGACGGCCGAAAAGCTGGAAAAAAGTTGTAATATTGCAAGCAAAAGGCTGGAAAAAAGTTGCAAGCAAACAGTCGTAAAGCCGGAAAAAAGTTGCAAACAAGCCGTGCAAAGGCTGGAAAAAAGTTGTAATTGCTATGCTGAAACGTAAGATAATCAACAAGTTAGAAGCGTGGAAGGAAACCATCGCAAACAAAGCACTGCTCATAAAGGGTGCACGCCAGGTAGGAAAGACTACAGTGGTGCGTCAATTTGCGAAGGCCGCAGCGTGGCATATAGTATCGCAACGACGTCAGCACATTAGCATATTTCCATATTAGCATTAGCATATTGCCATAAAAAATAACGCCAAACTATTGGCAAACACACATAAATATTTGTATCTTTGCAGCAAGATTGAGTGAGGGGCTTTCGAAAGAAGTTCCTCACTTGTTTTTACAACACGCTATAAAGCATAACCAAAGGCAAGGGGGCAAGGAGGAATATTGGCCACCTTGCAGGTGTTAAAATACATCTGAAAGCATAACGAATGATTGACAAAAGTTTTGTAAAAAGTCTGGTGGAACAGTGGTTGGATGGTAAGGACTACTTCCTGACCGACCTCACCATCAGTACCGACGACCGCATCGTGGTAGAGATTGACCACGAAGAGGGCGTGTGGATTGAAGACTGCGTGGAACTCAGCCGCTACATTGAGAGCCATCTCGACCGCGAGCAGGAGGACTTTGAACTCGAAGTGGGCAGCGCCGGCATAGGACAGCCCTTCAAGGTGTTGCGCCAGTACGAAATTCACCAAGGCGAGCGCGTCGAGGTGATCACCACTGAGGGCAAAAAGTTGCAGGGAACCTTGGGCGGTGTAACACCCGAGGGCTTTACGCTCACCATCGAGGAAAAAGTGCGCGAAGAGGGTGCCAAGCGCCCCAAGCTGGTAGAACGCGAAGTGCCCTTCAGCTTCGACCAAGTAAAAAGCACCAAGTACGTCATCGACTTTAAGTAAGAACTCTGGCGGGCCGCCTCCGTAACAGGAGCTCGGACGCCTGCCTGGTGTGCCACGCGCACGCATATATAAATAAGACAATACACAATACCGCTCAATATATGGCTAAGAAGAAACAAGAAACAGCAAGCTTGATAGAAACCTTTGCTGAGTTTAAGCAAAACAAAAATATTGACCTCACCACCATGGTGGGTGTGCTCGAGGAGAGCTTCCGCAGCGTGATAGCCAAAATCTTTGGCTCGGACGAGAACTTTGACGTGATTGTTAACCCCGACAAGGGCGATTGCGAAATTTACCGCAACCGCGTGGTGGTGAACGACGACGAGGTGGAAGACCCCAACAAGCAAATATCATTGAGCGAGGCACAAAAGATCGATGCCACCTATGAGGTGGGCGAAGATGTGTCTGAAGAGATCCATTTTGCCGACTTCGGACGCCGTGCCATACTGACGCTGCGCCAGACTTTGGCCAGCAAGATTCTCGAGCTGGAACACGATGCCCTTTATAATAAATATAAGGACCGCGTGGGCGAGCTCATCACCGCCGAGGTATATCAGACCTGGAAGAGCGAGACGCTGCTCATGGACGAGGAAAAGAATGAGCTTTACCTGCCCAAATCGCAGCAAATACCCCGCGACTTCTTCCACAAAGGCGATGCCGTGACAGCCGTTATCGACCGTGTGGACAACAGCAATGGCAATCCTAAAATCTACCTCTCGCGCACATCGAACGATTTCCTGCGTCGTTTGCTCGAGAACGAGATTCCCGAAATTGCCGACGGTGCAATCCGTCTCTGCCGCATTGCCCGCATTCCGGGCGAACGCGCCAAGATAGCCGTTGAAAGCTACGACGACCGCATCGACCCCGTGGGCGCCTGTGTTGGTGTGCGCGGCAGCCGTATACACGGTGTAGTGCGCGAGTTGCACAACGAAAATATCGATGTGATCAACTTTACCAACAACACAGCCCTGTTCATACAGCGTGCCTTGAACCCCGCACAGGTGTCGAACGTTGTATTGCACGAAGAGGAGCGCAAAGCCGAGGTGTACCTGCGTCCGGCCGAGGTAAGTCTGGCTATTGGTAAGGGTGGTATGAACATCAAACTGGCCTCGATGCTCACCGAGTACACCATCGACGTGTTCCGTGAAGTTGAGGGCGAAGAAATGACCGAGGACATCTACCTCGACGAGTTTGCCGACGAAATAGACCAGTGGGTGATTGACGCCATCAAGGGCATCGGTCTCGAAACAGCCAAGGACGTGCTCAACGCGCCCCGCGAGATGCTCATCGAAAAGGCCGACCTCGAAGAGTCTACCGTCGACGAAGTATTGCGCGTGCTGCGTGCCGAGTTTGAGAACGACGCACCCCAGGCACCCGCTGCCCAACCAACTGCTGAGGCTCCGGCCGACGCTAACGAGCCTGCTGCAGAGCCGGCAGGCGAGGAGAGCTAATGCACAACGCGTAAGTAGGGCGGCGCACACACGCTAAAGCACATCATCACGCGGCCGGCGTGGAGTTTCTTAAGGCAAAGCATAATCAGGCAACAAGGCCAGGGCCTTGAAAACTCCACCCCGTGCAGCGCGCTATGGCAGCTGTGGGGCATGCCAGCCCACTTACCTTTGTTGAGACAATCGCATTAGCAAACCTTACTAACATTATTGCATGAGTATCAGATTAAATAAAGCTATCAAAGAATTTGGCGTCGGCTTGCAGTCTATCACCGACCTCCTGAAGGAAAAAGGAGCACCCGTGGCAAGCAACGACCCTAACCAAAAGCTTGACGACAAGCAGTACGAACTACTTAAGAGTGCCTTCAGCGCCGACAAAACTCTGCGCGACAAGGCTGAGGAACGTATGCAGGACCGTCAGGAAAAGAAACGCTCTGCCAAAACGCGCAAGGCCGAGGAAACCATGGTTGAAACGGTGGTGCCCGAAGTAAAGGGACCACACATTGTGGGCCACATCGACCTCGATGCCAAACCCGCCAAGGCACAGAGCAACACACAATCTGCCAACAACACAAAAGCCGAGGCTCCAAAAGCTCCGGCTAAAAGCATAAATAAGCCCCAGGCTAACGCAGCCACTGCTGCAAACACCCCCGCAGCCCCTGCCCAAAAGACTGAGGCCGAGGAAGCAGTGCCGGCACATGCCAACAACCAAACTACTTCCAACCCCCAAAACATGAACCAAAGCACTACCGAAAACACCAAAGTACAACGCGAAGAGCGCGCCAAAGCCATTGGCGAGGAGGAAGACGGTGTGTTCAAACTCCACCCCCAGGTTGAAATTACTGGTCCCAAGGTGCTCGGCACCATTGATCTCAGTGCCATTAACTCTACTACACGACCCAAAAAGAAGTCGAAGGAGGAGCGCCGCCGCGAACGCAACAACAAGCAGGGGGCTGCCGGCCAGAACGGGCAGGCACAGGCCGGCGGACAGCGCAAAAAGCGTAACCGCATTGGCAGCGAACGTGTCGATGTGAACAATGCCGCCAACCAGCCCAAGCAGAATGGCAACAACAATGGCAAGAAGCGCAACCAGCAGGGTGCCAACGGTCAGAACGGACAGAACAACCGCAACAACCAACAGGGCGCTGCCAATGGCAAGAGTGCCAACAAGAACCGCAACCGCCGCGCCAAGGAGCAGCAAAAGGTTGAGGTGAGCGAAGAGGACGTGGCCAAGCAGGTAAAGGAAACACTGGCACGCCTCACCAGCAAGCAAAAGGGTGGCAAGGGCGCCAAGTACCGTAAGGAAAAGCGCGAACAGCAGCACCAGCGTGCTGAGGAGGAACGCCGCGAGGCCAAGGCCGAGAGCAAAGTGCTCAAACTCACCGAATTTGTAACTGCCAACGAGCTGGCACAAATGATGGACGTGCCTGTGACAAAGGTTATTGCTACCTGCATGAGCATTGGCATCATGGTGAGCATCAACCAGCGTATGGACGCCGAAACCATCGACCTCGTGGCCGAAGAGTTCGGTTTCAAAACAGAATATGTGGCCGCCGACGTGCAGGAGGCCATTGCCGAGGAGGAGGATAGCCCCGAAGACCTCGAACCACGCGCACCGATTGTTACCGTCATGGGTCACGTTGACCACGGTAAGACATCGTTGCTCGACCACATTCGCAAGTCGAATGTCATTGCCGGCGAGGCTGGCGGTATCACCCAGCACATTGGTGCCTACAATGTCACACTCGACAACGGTCGCCACATCACCTTCCTCGATACACCGGGTCACGAGGCATTTACCGCCATGCGTGCCCGTGGTGCACAGGTAACGGATATCGCCATCATTATCATTGCTGCCGATGACGACATCATGCCCCAGACCAAGGAGGCTATTGCACACGCCACTGCAGCCAATGTGCCCATCGTGTTTGCCATCAACAAGGTGGACAAGCCGCACGCCAACCCCGACAAAATTAAGGAGGGACTGGCTGCCATGAACTTCCTCGTTGAGGAGTGGGGCGGTAAGTACCAGAGCCAGGACATCAGTGCCAAGAAGGGTACGGGTGTGAAGGAACTGCTCGAAAAGGTGCTGCTCGAGGCAGATATGCTTGAACTCAAGGCCAACCCCAACCGCAAGGCTACGGGTACGGTTATCGAGTCGTCGCTCGACAAGGGTCGTGGTTACGTGGCCACAATTTTGGTGTCGAACGGTACGCTCCACCAGGGCGACATCGTGCTGGCAGGTACCAACTATGGTCGTGTGAAGGCCCTCTTCAACGAGCGTGGCCAGCGCATCGACAATGTAGGTCCCTCAATGGCTGCCACATTGCTCGGCTTCAATGGCGCTCCGCAGGCCGGTGACCAGTTCCACGTGATGGAGACTGAACAGGAGGCCCGCGAAATTGCCAACAAACGCGAACAACTGCAGCGCGAGCAAGACTTGCGTACCCGTGAGGTGCTCACGCTCGAAAAGATTGGCAAACGCCTCAAGATGGGTTCATATCACGAACTCAACATCATTGTCAAGGCCGACGTGGACGGTTCGGTCGAAGCTTTGGCCGACTCGTTTATCAAGCTTTCTACCGAGAATATTGTGGTGAAGGTTATCAACAAGGGTGTGGGCCAGATAAGCGAGAACGATGTAACACTTGCAGCTGCCTCAGAGGCCATTATCATTGGTTTCCAGGTGCGTCCGTCACAGCAGGCCCGCAAATTGGCCGAGCGCGACGGTGTCGAAATCCGCCAGTACTCAGTCATCTACGATGCCATTGAGGACGTCAAGGTGGCCATGGAGGGTATGCTCGAGCCTGTTATCAAGGAGGAGGTTACTGCCAACATCGAGGTGCGTCAGGTTTACCACATCAGCAAGGTTGGTTATGTGGCAGGTTGCTACGTGATCGATGGCAAGGTGAAGCGCAGCGACAAGGCGCGCGTCATTCGCGATGGTATTGTAATCTTTACCGGCGAAATCAATGCGTTGAAGCGCTTTAAGGACGATGTGAAAGAGGTTAGCACCAACTTTGAGTGTGGTATCTCTCTCACCAACTGCAACGATATTAAGGAGGGCGACATGATTGAAACCTTCCAGGAAATTGAGGTTAAGCAGAAACTGCAGTAAATGCTCATGAATGAACACATATTAGTCTCGTCAGGGCTTGTTCGTGCATCATTCAGTTGAGAATTATATAGTATTTTTTTGTGCGAGTGCAGACTACGTTTGCACTCGCACATTGTTTGTTATGGGCTGCATTCTGAAGGAACGCAAGCACTAATGGGGGCGACGCGTCTCGCGTCGGGGAAATACACAGCTATTATTTAGTAGAGTTTGTATTCTTTTCTTTCATTATCCCGACGCGAGACGCGTCGCCCCCATTAGAGCTTGCGTTTGGTGGTAGCGCTTAGTGGTAGCGTTTGATTGTTGCATTTGATTGTAGCGTTTAATTGTAGCGCTTGATGCTTGAAGAAACGCAAGCACTAATGGGGGCGACGCGTCTCGCGTCGGGGAAATATGCTGCTATTATTTAGTAGAGTTTGTATTCTTTTCTTTCATTATCCCGACGCGAGACGC
>ERZ1026846.319-NODE-319-length-38216-cov-17.725217_pt1 | contig 38216 bp, 29 predicted proteins | sample MGYA00380153_ERZ1026846 | MGnify/ENA primary metagenome ERZ1026846 (study PRJEB33269, sample SAMEA4719789) | human gut metagenome | biome: human-associated habitat; feature: organic feature; material: feces | place: Cameroon | collected 2013-10 ...
GGGCATACTGCCAATGTAGGAGCTACTGCCTTATCATGAGTTCTTCTCTTAAGTGTACGTGTCTTTGACTGTCTTCTTTTAGGATGTGCCATTTTTTTTTAATCTTTAATTATTGTTTTTAATTTTTCTAATCCATTCCAGCGCGGATCTACCGCTTCCTCTTCATTCGCGCCACTACTTCGGGTAGCTGAGTGTTCTTCGAGAACCTTTATCATCGCCGCGTTACATTTTCCAGGTGTATGCACGTGCTTAGCGGGAATGTTAAGTGCTATAAATTCGTAGATGAACCACGCCACGTCGAGTATGCCTTCTCGCTCATCAACGGTGATGAGGTCATCGTCTTCGGAATATTCTTCACCAAATTTCACTATTAGTCGGTCGTCCGTCTCAATAGCTTGTTCCATATCGTCAAGACAGATATCGCACGGAATAACGACAGTGCCCTCGGTATGGAAGTCGAACTCAAAATAGTTCTCTGTGCGCTTTACATTTACAGACACACTAATATTGCCACGCTTTATTTCTTCCTCGTCAAGTGACTCGAAATAAGCGTCGCCCAAACTGAAGTTGAGCGTGCTTACGCCCTCGTTCAGTTCCTTCAAATCTATTTTAAGTACCTCTAAACTACACATTTGGTGTGCAAAGTTACTAATATTTTCCGACATACAACAAAATCTTTACAAAGTTTTTGATTTTTAGTGTGTTTATTTCTTCAGTTCTATTCGGAACGTAGTTCCAACGCCCACTTCCGACCACTTTACCCAAATACGTCCCTTATGATATTCCTCTATAATGCGCTTGGCAAGCGATAGTCCGAGTCCCCATCCTCGCTTCTTTGTTGTAAAGCCCGGACGAAACACGTTGCGCAGGTCTTTCTTGCGTATTCCCTTGCCCGTGTCGGTCACTTCGATTACTGCCTTCGTTGGCTCCTCCCACATCTTTAGAATTATCTTGCCTTCGCCTCCCATTGCGTCGACGGCATTCTTTGATAGGTTCTCTATAACCCACTCAAACAACGAGGCATTAATCTTTACACGTATGTCGGTTTCAGGAAACTGGCGTATCATTTGCACCTTGTTTGACGTGCGACGATCCATATAGTCTATCACATGTTCCATTACCTCCTTAAGATCAGTCTCTACAGGTTCGGGCAGGGAGCCAATCTTTGAGAATCGGTCAGCGATAAGCTGCAATCGTTTTACGTCCTTGTTCATCTCTGGTATCAGGTCGTCGTCGGGATAGGTTTCCTTCAATATCTCCACCCATGCCATCAGACTTGATATCGGTGTACCAAGCTGATGGGCTGTTTCTTTCGACAGTCCTACCCACACTTTATTCTGTTCGGCCCGCTTGGATGTAAGTAGCGCGAATATGGCAATCACTACAAAAATCATTACTACACCCAATTGTACATAAGGATAGGATGCCAGTCGGCGCAACATAACCGAGTCGTCGTAGCACACGTTGATATAATCGGCTGAAGAAGGATTTGCATCCAGGTTGTCATCCAAGGCAATGCGTATGTCGCGTCGTTCGCGCAGCAGTTTGTGTCCCAAATTGGTTACAAAGCGCATGGTATCGGCTTCGTTGGCACAGTCGGTTATATCAAGATTGCGATAAGCCTGGACTTCTCCCGCCGAATCGAGCACAATAACGGGAATTGTGTTGTTTCCATTAATAACCTTAAGCACAAGGTTTATGTCGGTGTTCTCGTCGGCACGGTTGAGGGTGCGCATTGCCTCTGCCCATACCTCCATTTTGTTGTGCTCCTCCTTGGCAAGGTCGCTAATGAGGAAATGGGACACAACAAGCGACGCCACGGCGATAATCACCGCGGCGAACACAAGTATAATCTTAACTCTACGTATTTGGTCGGTCCATTGCATATAAATGTATAACGCAATTATCGACAAATTATTATTGAGGTTTATGAATTAGTATTGTAATAAAAGCTCGCACCAATTGATGCGAGTCTCACCAAAGACTACTATCCATCACCTTGTTGGCTGCTCCTGCAGAAACAGTATCGGCATTTACAGCGTCTGCTGGTGTGGTTTGGCGTGTGCTCATCATCACACCGATGATGACAATCAGCACCAATGTCAATGCTATGAGGAGGGCGTTCACCATCGCCAACGACCTGCCCTTATCTGCCATCAGAAGCCTTACCTGCGCAATGTCAGCAGGGCGATGGGCACAATCGGCTGTAGCACACTTCCGCCCCACCCTCACCAGTTGCTTGCTACGTACAGCCTCAGCCATATACTCCAACACCTTTCCAAACGAATAGATGTCGGCGCTGGGACTGCTTATAGCATTTGGCTGCAACTGCTCGGGGGCTATATAGCCACGTGTGCCTGCCGGAATCTTAAGCACGCAGAACGTCTCGCTGTCCGATAGTCCAAAATCTATCAGCTTTACGTCGCCGCCACGATGTGTAAGCATGATGTTCGACGGCTTGATGTCGCGGTGTACTATCTGCTTGGCGTGCATATACTCCATAGCATCAAACAGCTGAGCAGCTATCTTATGTACCACCTCTTCAGTAATCTTGCCGCCTTTCACAGCCGTCTCAAGCGTCTCGCCGTCCACATATTCCATGACGATACACTCGCCAAGGTCGCCCACTGGCTCCATGCTTATAGTGCGGCAGATGTTGGGATGATCGAGTTGCAATCCTATCTCAAACTCCTTCATCAGCGCCTGACGATACACTGGCGTATAACGAAAATCCGTCTTCAGGCATTTCAGCACATAGCGCTTGCCATATCTCACGGCTGTGAACATACGCGCATGGCCCGACTTCGACACATAGCACTCGCTGATATTGGTGAATCCGTTGTCGGCTCGTGCTACGTTAAAATCCGATTCGCTATCTATGTCTACCACATATCCCGAAGTAGGGCGGTTTTCACTGTCATTCATAATCTGTCTAAATTATCTTTCTCACTATCGAAAGTCCGCCATTGCGTCCTGCCACAAAGGGTGGTGTACGTTCGCCATTACGCTCTATATACGGCAGGTACAGCGGCTGTTCCTTAATGAAACATCCTGTTACAAACATATCATCCGACTGCAACTTGCTGTTATGCGCTTCCACTACACGATATGCACTATCGCCTATGTATTCAAGACGAAGCAGACGATTGGGTGCCCACCCTATCTCCACATTATCACCTCGCTCCAAGTCGCTGCTCACAAGTTGGCAAGCATCAAAAAACGACGAATTGTAGCGGGTGCTGTTCTTCAGCCAAAGCAGAAACGAGGCATAGTCCTTATGTCCTATATATGCCGATAGAGAGTCGAGGGTCAGCATGCGCGGCTTATGGCTGTCGCTGACATAGCCGTACAGTCGCTTCAATGTCGACGGCGACACGAATATCTCATGTCGAAGGCGCAGTATTACCGAGAACTCCTCAAAGTCGGTGGTCGTGGTAAGGTGCTTGCCGTAATGCTCCTCAACAAGGCGTTTCAGCTCTTCTATTTCTGGTGTATTCATAGGTTCTTCATTTATATGTCATCAATTATATTCTCAAACTGGTCCCAGTATGACTTTGCCCGATAATACTCCTCTCTGCCTTTCGGCACATGCACGCGGCACGTCTTCAGAAAGTCGGTAGCAACATTGGCAAATGTATTGTTATAGCAAACTGGTGGCAACGCAGCACCGATGTAAATGTCAGTAAGCGGACAACCGTCGAAGACGTATTCGTTTATAATGTCCACTTTCTTGCCAAGGCGCACCGTGGTAAGGTGGCTGCATTTCTGAAACAGTCCGGAGGGCAGCTGCTTAAGGGTGGAGGGCAGCACCACTTCCTTCACCTTGCTGTTATAGAAGGCACACATACCCAACTTGGTCAGTCCGTCGGAGAATACGAATTTCTCCACGTTGCTTTCGCGGAAGGCATAGTCGCCAACGCTCTCTATGGTAGAGGGCAATGTGTATTCGCCCTTCTTGCCCATAGGGAACCAGAGTATGCGTTTACCATCACTGCTCAAGAGTACACCATCCTTACTCATGAAGTAGGTGTTGGCTGCCGACACGTCGATGTTCTCCAGCGATGTACAACCAGCCGATGGACTTACCGTACTTACCGATGCTGGGATGGTGATGCTGCGCAGAGAGGTGCAGCCCTCGAAGGCTTCCTTCTCTATCTTGACAGCTCCCATTGGCAACTTGATGGTATTCAGACCAGTGCAAGCACGAAACAGACCTACACCTATCACTCCGTCCTCTGTAAATCGTGATTCGCCATACTCGCCACCACCCGCAACGATGCTTGCTCCCGAAATATCGAGATCGGCAAGACGTCCGACTGTAGGATGGTTTTCCTCATCACGTCCTGCCATGATGCGCAGCGTGCGCAGATCGTCGCCATTAAGCGGGCCTACTAGAGAAAGACTGGTAATATTGAATATCTGGTCGCCGAGGAGGGTGGAAAGAATGCCTGCCTTACCAAGCACAACGGCTGAAGAGGTAGTGAACTGGATGGCTTCGCCTTCCGACTCGCCTACGCTGTTGACAGCAAAGGGCTTGATGGTGTACGTAATATTGGACTGCAGACCGTCAATAAACAGACTGTACATTCCATCGTCGTCAGCCTTTCCGCTCTGCATGATAGTTTTCTCGCCTCCCTCGATGCCTTCGCCCGAAACACGGCAACCGCAGGATGTGACGAGTTCGCCGCCATTGTCCGTGATGCTGTAGCCTACGATAAGACTAACCGGAGCGCTACTCAGCACTTTCGCCTTGCTTACCGTAGGGCGTTCGTTGGGCTGCGTGGCAAAGCTGACCATCTCGCCAGAGAGCGAGGCTGAGCCATTGGTGCCATGAAGCATATAATAATAGGTGGTGCCAGCATTGAGCGTGGATAGGTGCATACTGACATTGCCGTCGGCATCAGCCAATACTTCCTGCCTCTCAGACATGCTCTCGTCATTGCCATAACTGAACCAAAGACTGGGCATGTCCACCCCTTTTTCCTTGACACACTTGCCCAATAGCGTGGCTTCCGTACGACTAATGTCCATAGCCGGAAGCGTCTGGAGGCGAGGCTCTAAGTTGTACGGACTGTCACTGCTACAAGAGCAGACCGTCACGACAGCCATCAACAATAATATATAGAGAATACGATTATTCATAATCGGTACATTTTTTACTTGCGCTTTGTTATCATTCCAGTCTTTCCAAGGCATATTCCTACGCCTATACATCCCTGCCATTGCTTGCCGGCAATGGTCAGTGCCGACGCACTGAAGCTGAATCGTCCTACCGAAGCTACAACGCCAAGCTCTGCCGCAAAGCCTTTATGACTGAACTTTTCATTACGTAACCAACCACCGCCCTCGCTGTCGGCAAGCTGCCATGCAGTGGTCTGACTGCCATAGCCCACGCCTTCGAATATGTTGAGCAAGCCATTCAGACGATGTATGCCACCCACGGTTAGGGCATAGACAGAAGTCTGCGTGCGTCCAGTATAATAAGGTGTGTTGCCGGTAGAGGGTCGATAACCATCGCTATTGCACGAACCTATCGTCGTGGGCGACGAATGCAGATTGCTGCTCACATGCACATAAGCACCATGACGACGCATCAAGGCTGCCATTACGCCCCACGAGGGTCCATCGGTATGTAGCGAGGCTGTAAGCAACGTGAAGGCATGAAACTGAACTATGCGTCGGGGCGGTGCCACGGTCACGGTGTCGACGATGGTTTGAGTATATACTATAGTGTCATGCTTCTCCACCACAGCGGTCTGTGGTAGGCGGAGACGCATCTCATAGGTCATGCGGCTCTCAAGCTTCGTGCCGAACTTATAGTCGCGTAGCACTCCCCATTGCGGATGTTTCAGCGTTATACTCTTGGTACCTTTGGGTAGGAAAAGCCATATCTCGCCCACCTTGTCGCGACGTTCTACAATGCCCAGAGGCGAAGAGAAGGCGAAGTCAGCTGGTGCCACAACCTTAAGCAATGCGCATGCCTCGCCATTAAGGTCGCGTACGGCATCGATGAAGGCACTCACATCGGTAGGCAACTGACGGAAACTCTCCACCGTAAAGGTGCTGTCGGGCGCAGCCAATGCGACTGTCGCTGCTGCAGCCTTAGCATCGTTCAACGGCAGACACGACAATATCATAGTATACACCACGCAAAGCATAACTTTACGTAGCGTAAAGGAAAACCTTACAAATGCCTTCTTTATACTTTCCATTTTATTCTAAATTAAAGTCGGAAATTTCAATTACTCCATCACTACCACTTACAGTTGCCGACGGCTGCCACGTGCGCACATGGATAAGTGGCATGGAAGCGTTGCGGAAGTCCCACAGCAGAAACAGCCAGCCATCATCGGCATAACGGTCGCTCTTATAGCGCTGGCGCAGCGACACTCCGTAGATGCCGTCTTTCGTAGGATGGCGCATTATGCGGAAGTCGGAGAAGCGCACGTCCACCTTCTTGTTCATGCCGAACACCTTGGAGAGTCGCGAGAGATAGTCGGCCTTGGTATGGAGGGCGTAGCTCACACGGCTGTCAGCGCCCACCTTGGCTTCATCCTTCGACTGACGTACTACGTTGCCCACAATAATGAGCGCATCGTCGCTGAACACCTGACATAGGAAGTCGATGTCCTTCGTTGTGTATGCCGTGCGCAGATGCTCGCAGTAATTGAGAATCTGACGGCGGCGTGTGGCGTCGGTCTCCTCCAACTTTCCGCTTATTATCTTGGAAGCCTCAGCATAGAACGGACTGTTGTGCGCCATCGTGCGCACGTCCACAGCCGGGAGTCTCACCTCTTTACGGCTTACTTTAGCAGCAGGTTGCTTACCATGCACGTCTGCCACTGTACCGTCAATGGCAGATGTCTGCCCCTCTGGCGCAGTTATTGCCGATTGCGACGGGTCGGCTGACGTGGCTATAAAGACAACTATACCCTGCATGTCAACATATCCTTCACGACCTGTCGACAATTCGCGAAAGCGTAGACGACCGCCACGAAACTGCGTGTCGAGCATACATCCTCGCAGCGGAATGCGGAACATAACATTGCCACGCGCGTCCTCCACCACATACTGTCGTTCGCCGTTGGTCAAGGTCTGCTCCACAAGCTGCATGCCCTCGCTCATGCCGTAGCGCGTCTCGGTCGTCACATTATTATATTTCTTAATGGGCAGCACCCACAAAGCCACTGCCCACAAGGAGAGAATCAGCACAAGGGCTGATAATACATACGTTATTTTCTTCATTCAGAAAGTGTTATTGCCAGTCATTTATCTCACCACCGATTTCTATCTTCACCTGCTCGGGGTCTTTTGAAATGATAAGGTTGACAAGATTTTCCACACCAGGTTTATAATTAAATCGGCTCTCATAGAAATAGCTCACACCGTTTACCTCCACTTCAAGGAATGGCATACGTGTTGTGATGTTCTGCGGCACGACGATGGCAGAATAGCTGGTCTCGTCGTCCTGATGGGCTATGATGCTCTGGCGTGCCACATTCGGATTGTACGTGACGATGCCTTGGCGGAGGTCGACGGTGGCAGAGGTGAAGGTGCTGTGTATATACACCTTGGCTTTGGTGGGCAGCTCGCCTTCGAAGTCCTCGCCCTTTATCAGGCGTATGCGTAGCTTGCTCATTATGTGATGAAACAAAAGACTAACTGGCGAATCTGACGCTGTGACACTCTTCTGCGAAGCAAAGAGCAGGTCGCTCGCCTCATAGCCACCAAGCGATGTGGCTGTCTTCGGGGTGTTCTGGTCGAGAGCCACACTGAAAGGCTGACTGTCGAGGCTGAGCACCTTATCCATGCGTGGATAGATAGCATAGACATTGAATGTGCCGTCGTCCCAATAGAGGGGACGGAGTGATGTCCACTTGTCGCCGTCGTAGGTCAGCACATCGTTGTTGGCAAGATTGCCTCCCAACTCCATCGGCTTTTCTGTGTCTGCCACATACAGTCCTATGCGGTCGCCTATCTCGAAGTCGGTTTCCGTGGCACGAGTCTGCGACGGATGCTTCACCACGAACGTCATCGGCGTTGACTTGGCATCCTTGTATTGCGATTCGGCATTCTCTGAGCAAGCCACGAGAAACGCTGCCCCTACAATGCCGACACTCATGCAAACCCACCTTATTATATTATTATTCATACTTTGTCTTGTTTATTTTTTTATTACGTTACTCCCATTCACAGCAGCCTGCATTACTGCTTTATTTTGCAATGATGTGTTTAAAGCCCGACCAGGATTCTGACGACTTATAGTCATTTAAAGCAGACCCTGGCACTATAACAGTGAGGTCTTCTAATGGAACTCCATTGAAAGCTCTGTCATTCACGACTGGAGGAATGGTGCTCTTACATTCAATTACGCGAAGCGATTTGCAATTGTAGAAAGCACCCACATCGATTAACTCAAGACCGCTTGGCAATATTATCTTTTGAAGATTTTCGCTATTTGAAAATGCCCATTCATGAATACACGTAACTCCCTCAGGTATCTCTGCCTCCCCAGTAAAAGCGCAATTTGAAAAAGCTAATGATGAAATGCTTAGCAATCCCTTGGGTATCTTAAAGCTTCCTGAGAAGTAATTTCCTTCGAAGTTGCTACCTCCAAAAACTATAAGACTCTTCGGCAATTCAAGTTCGCCAATGAATCCGTTATCACGAAATGCCCATTCACCTATAGCAGTGATGCCATCATGCAACTGTAGTCTGCCTCCAAACCCACAACCCCCAAAAGCACACGAGGGTATAACGGTCAAGGATTTAGGAATCACCAGGTCGCCTCGTAAATTTTCACAATAAGCGAAAGCACTTGAACCTATCTTCTTCAGATGACTTGGCAATATCAGATTGCCATACAGATACCGGCAATCATAGAAACATCCCGATCCGATTTCCTCGATTCCATCTGGCAAATTCAAAGGACATTTAAAACCAGCAAGACTAAAAGCATTACTACCTATCTTCTTCAATGTGGAAGGCAATGTCAGGACACCAGTAAAGTCATTGCCAGCAAAAGCACTTTCATCAATTTCCACCACACCTTCGGGAATATTTAGAGATCCCGTCAGACCTGCGCCGTCAAAAGCCCTTGGGTTAATACGTTTAAGAACGTCAGGAAACACAAAGCTTGTCAGTGTTTTCTTTCCTTTGAGACAATAAGCAGGCAATGCATCATCTTGAGCATAATCTGTCAAATGCTCAACACCTCCTGATATAAAACTGTATAATCTTTTGATTCTTACATCCTTTAGATTTAGAGCCGTAAGCCTTGGCATACTGTCGCGCATCATTACGAAATCGGCCAAATTAATGGTACCAGTCACTTTCATGCGTTTCACCATGGCAATATCCTTATGCGAAGCAACTATCGAGTCCTTTAGATGTCCGGCAGTGGAGTTGACAATGACATATTCCGTAGCCGTGGCATCATGGCTCTGGAGCTCGTTCTCCCAAGGGGCAATACTCTCGCTTACAAGCGTGAGACGATACTTGCCATTACCCTCGGCCTTATCCACTCTGATGTTAAACTTCATCATCTTGCCCGACACATAGGTAAGCGCCTCGTTCTTAGCAAACTTGTACGGTGCGCCACCTATAGTGATGCTGAAGAGCGTAGTGTCTGCTGGGACTGTCTGAGGCACTATAATTGCACGCCATTCATCGTTCACTTGCGAGGGAATAGTAGCCGACGACTCCACATCACCTGCCACTTTCACGGTTCCATCCGTCATGTTTATGCTTGCCTTACGTGCCAGGTTGGTGACAAGCACTGTCTTGTCTATGCTTTCCCATTCGCTATCGGTGAAGCCCTCGCCCTTGAGCAACTTTACGCAGGCACTCGACATACGGTGTCTCAGCAACAGACGCAAGGCAGCACTGGTGGGAGCTACGTCGCTCAACTTGCCCCATAGGAAGTCGCTCGCTTCATAACCGCCCTTCTTGCCGTCGGAAGTGGCAGTGCTCTGGTCGCGCTGTACATTAAAAGTATAGTTGTCGATGCTTTCGGGGTTGGCGTATGGATAGTAGCCATATACGTCTATATGGGTATGATTGTCCTTCCAGTAAACGTCTTGGTCTGAATTCCATTTACGGTTTGCTTCATCGTAAGTGTAGCATACATTATCGGCACGGTTGCCGCTCTGTTGTAATGTGCCGGGTATGTCGGCCTTATAGTCAACAATGTAGATGCCCATTCGGTCGCCGTCGCAAAAACCGCCGTCGTTGACACGTGTCACAGCCACCTGGTCTATCTCGCCCGAAAGTTCAATACGCTGTGTGTGGTGCAGTGTGCCGTCTTCGCCGAACAGTCCGTCAGCGCAACCGGCACACAACACCACACATACCGTTATGGTAATGTATATAAGAAAGTTTATGTATTTTCTTATCATTCGACAGTTTTTAATAATAAATCCGACCAGAAATCTGACGACTTATAGTCATTTAAAGCAGACTTAGGCACTATAACAGAGAGGTCTTCTAATGGGACTCCATTGAAAGCTCTGTAATTCACGAGTGGAGGGACGATGCTCTTACATTCAATGACACGAAGCGATTTGCAATTTTCGAATGCGTAATCATCGATTACCACAAGCGTACTTGGCAAGATAACCTTTTGCAGATTTTCGCTTTCTGCAAATGCTCTTTTATTAATATACGTAACACCATCAGGTATCTCCACCTCTCCCGCAAAAGTATTATATGCAAAAGCTTCATATGAAAAGCTTGTCAATCCCTTGGGTATCTTTAAGCTTCCAGAGAAATTATTTCCTACGAAGTTTCCACTGCCAAGTTTTGTAAGGCTCTTCGGCAATTCAAGTTCGCCAATGAATCCATTATTAGAAAATGCACCACTTTCTATAGTAGTGATACCATCATGCAACTGTAATCTGCCTCCCAACCCACATGCATTAAAAGCGTCCGAGGATATGACGGTCAAGGATTTAGGAATCACCAAGTCGCCTTTAAAGCCAGTACAACCACGGAATGTACTTGAACCCATCTTCTTCAAATGACTTGGCAATATCAGATTGCCATACAGATACCGGCAATCATAGAAACAAGAATAACCGAGTTCTTCGATTCCATCCGGCAAATTCAATGGACATATAAAACAACACTCACGAAAAGCACCACCGCCTATTGTCTTCAACGTGGAAGGTAATGTCAGCACACCGGTAAAGTCGCAGCGAGCAAAAGCCCCATTACCAATTTCGACCACACCTTCGGGAATATAGAGCGAGTGCTTTAGACCAGAGTCGGCAAAAGCGTCACGTCCGATACTCTTAAGAACGTCAGGAAACACTATGCTCGTCAGCGTTTTCTTTCCACTAAAACAATCAAAAGGAATTTCATCATCTTTCCACTCCGTATAAATACTGCCATTGGTCGGGACTTTGATTCTTACATCCTTGAGGTTAAGAGCCGTAAGCTTTGGCATGCTGTCGCGCATCATTATGAAATCACGATGATTAATGATGCCGGTCACCTTCATGCATTTCACCATGGCAATATCCTTATGCGAAGCGGCTATCGAGTCTTTTAGATGTCCGGCAGTGGAGTTGATAACGACATACTCCGTAGCTGTGGCATCATGACTCTGGAGGTCGTTCTCCCAAGGGGCAATGCTCTCGCTTACAAGCGTGAGACGGTACTTGCCATTACCCTCGGCCTTATCCACTCTGATGTTGAACTTCATCATCTTGCCCGACACATAGGTAAACGCCTCGTTCTTCGCAAACTTATACGGTGCGCCACCTATGGTGATGTTGAAGAGTGTAATACCAGCCGGAACAGTCTGAGGCACTACGATGGCACGCCATTCGTCGTTCACTTGCGAGGGAATGGTAGCCGACGACTCCACATCACCTGCCACTTTCACGGTTCCGTCTGTCATGTTTATGCTTGCCTTACGTGCCAGGTTGGTGGCAAACACTGTCTTGTCCATGCCTTCCCATTCGCTCTCGGTGAAACCCTCGCCCTTAAGCAGTTTCACGCAGGCACTCGACATACGGTGTCTCAGCAACAGACGCAGGGCAGTACTGGTGGGTGCTACGTCGCTCAACTTGCCCCAAAGGAAGTCGCTCGCCTCGTAACCGCCCATCTTGCCGTCGGCAGTGGCAGAACTCTGGTCACGCTGTACATTAAAAGTATAGTTGTCGATGCTTTCGGGGTTGGCGTATGGATAGTAGCCATATACGTCAATATGGGTATGGAAGTCCTTCCAGTAAACATCATAGTCAGAATTCCATTTACGGTTGGCTTCATCGTAAGTGTAGCATACATTGTCGGCACGGTTGCCACTCTGCTGCAGCGTGCCGGGTGTACCAGCCTTATAGTCAACAATGTAGATGCCCATTCCGTCACCGTTGCAAAAGCCGCCGTCGTTGACACGCGTCACTGCCACCTGGTCTATCTCGCCTGAAAGCTCAATACGCTGTGCGTGGTGCTGTGTGCCGTCTTCACCTAACAGTCCGTCAGCGCAACCGACACACAACACCACACATATAGTTATGGCAATATATATAAGAAAGTTTATGTGTTTCCTTATCATGCGATAGTAATTAATAATATACGTATTACACAGATTATTCCTCAGTAGCCGTTCCACCATAGTCCACGCCGTCTGAGTCCCATCCGGTTATGGTGGCGTTCAAGCCGCTGCTTTTCTTGGCAAGTGTGACATTGAACGTATAGCTTTTGCCACTTACAAAATCGAAAGCCTTGGAGAACACAAAGTCACGTCCGTCCACATTCACATTTATCAGATTGGTCTGCGAGACTTGCTGCGGCACCAAAATGGCACGATAGACATTGCCGTCCTTGTATGGTGTCATCGGAGTCATAGTCAATGACTCGCCATCATAATTCATAATAGGTTCCACCTTGCCCGTTGCAAGGTCTATGTTGGCACTTACGGCTGGTATGTTAAGCGTCACCTTAACATCTGAAGCTGCAAGCGAAGCATCGGTAAATCCTTCGCCTGGCTTCAAATCTATAATCACCTGACTCATCACATGCTTTGAGGCAATGTAGACAGTCGTCTGACTTGGCGCCACGTTCATCGTAGAACCAATGATAACATCGGAATTCTTATAAGAGTTGACATTGCTTTGGTCTGCCTCTACTTTAAACACCACAGGGTTCTCGTTAACGTGTTCTGCCTGATAAGGATAATACAAATAAAAGTCGGCACACGTCTTGTCATCCTTCCAATACACTGTCTCGTCGGGAGTCCAAGTATTGTAAGAATATGTATAGCGCATATTGTCAACATAATTGCCCGAAGGCTTTAGGTCATTATGCGAGCCATCATCGTTACGATTTACAACATAAAGTCCTATCCGGTCGCCACTCTCAAACGCAGTTTCGGTGACACGAGTTATATAGGTGCTGATGCCAATGGGTATACGCACGGTCGGTTTTTCGGGCTGCGGAGGGGTAGGCTCATCGTCCACACCGTTTTCTGCTCCCGAAGAGCAAGCCAACAGAAAGAAACTGACAGCAGCAATATATAAGCACTTATTCAACAACTTATTTATTATCATAGATTTCAAGTTATGCAATTGCCGTATTATAATAGTTGTGCAAAATTACACAATTTATGTGAATACGACAAGTTCATAATAGTTCATATCAATGAGAATATGCCGTTTGCTTATAGATTCCCTTGGAAATATGTTTTTAAAAAAAAATAGCGGAGACCGAAGTCCCCGCTATTATGAAAATCATATCATACTGTTAGATAGTTCACGAACGAAATTACAGTTTAAGATTCTGAATATCTTCTTCCGACAAGCCCGATGCTTGCACTATAGTTTCTAAAGGCACTCCAAGAGAAAGGAGATTGGCAGCCATCTTTTCCTTTGCTTCTTTTTCGCCCTCCACTTTGCCTTTAGCTATGCCTTTAGCCATGCCCTCAGCCATTCCTTCAGCATGTCCTTCAGCATGTCCTTCCGCAAACTTCGTCTTCTCAGCCGTCCTTATGGCATTCACTATGTCGCGGTAGGCATTGACGCTGTCCTCGTACATTTTTAGCTCCTGCTTATTAAACTTGGAAATTTCTGCTTGCTCAAAAAGCCTTGTAAAGACACGCTCCTGAAGAGCTGCTGGGCGTTGCATAAGTCCGGAGAGATTCTTCAGCACATACATCCATTTGTCATACATCGTCACGAGTTCCGATTCCTGCTTGTCGAACTTCGGAATTTCAACATAGATATACGTCAGTTTGTCGTAGAATATCTCATGCGTATCCACCTCCATCAGCTTTACCTCATGGTGCCATCGTTTGGCGTTCTCAAGTCCTTCTGCAAAGTTGAAGTTCAGCAGACCTATGGTATATACGGGGTTAAGATGGAAATCCCATTCTCCTCCACGCTGTGCCTGTTCACGAATGGGGAACGTAGAATAATATATAGTACGGTCCTTGAAAAACTCCTGATATACATTCTGCATCTCCACTATAAATTTCTCGCCCTTGTCGTTCTCGCAATATACATCGAAGATGGCACGTCGGGCATCAGCACGGTCGCCAAGTTGCTCAGAATTTAGATATGTGACATCTTGGACGTTCTGCTCGCCATGAAACATAGCGTTCAGAAAGCTGATGAGTAATTCCTTGTTAAACTCAGAACCGAAGAGTAGTTTAAAGCCAAAGTCAGTATGTGGATTAATGTATTTCTCTACCATAACGCTGCTATTTGTTATTTCATCAGCAAATATACAGCATTTTTGTTGATTTACAAACATTTGCTGGCAAAAATATTACCTCACCCAAACCATCTATGCATCATTTTCCTCAAGAACTCCTCGGTGATAGGGAAGCCCGAGGCATCGCCAATTACGGCGTCGATGTGGCAGTAGGGACATTCGGCTGTAGGTTCTTCGTCTGATATGTAGTCTGTTATTTCGGATGGCGGGAATATCTCGCAGCAGCTAAAGCAGCCGCATAGCTTCGATTGCTCCAGCTGTCGCTTGTTGCGGATGCTGCAATCGTGAGCTTGGCGAAACACATCCTCCTTTTCATCCTTTCGCATTCGCTTAAATGTGTCGTAAGTTAATTGATTCATATTTTCCACATTGTCTTTGTTAGGGATGATAATGGTATATTTTCTTGTATTCAGTACCATCACAGTTGGCGATAGAGATTTCCAGCACCAATCCATCCAACTGATAGTCAGTTGGGATATTGATGGCACGTCTTACGATATCCATTTCTAAGAAGTTGCTGCCGTCCTTTTTTATGAGCACAACGTCCAGATAGTCGGGCATGTCTGGTATAGTTCCTGGCTCCGACATTTGTGGCTGCAACTCCCCAAACGCTTCCTTCACATACTCATATATTCCATGAGTATATTTTTCGATGTCCACACCTACATATCGTGTATAGGTGTATTTGATAATGCATAAAGACATTTTAAATAATATCGTATTCTATGAATAACTACGTCCTAAAACTCATAGAATGAGTATTTTGGCCAGAAACGATCGTTGGTTACAGTCCAATTATTCAGTAGCAATCGTGGCAATATGGTCAATAGATTTCCTATGAGCTTTATAGTCCACCAAATAGGAAGAATGATTGTTATCGTTCCTATAAATTTTTTGAAGTTCCCATCACCAGAACTAAAGCAATATGTCGGCCATACAACATTACCTTTCTTGTTAGCCATGTAGATTGCTTTTCGTGCCGGATATGTTATCCAACTCAATACACATTTTATTAACCACCAAGTCAATAGTATAGGTATGATGGTAAAAACAATCTTACCAAAGCTACTATTTATAATTTTCTTTACAGCACTATCATTGCTATCAGAACTATCAGAAGAGCTTGAACTATATGACATAAAGCTTGAGCTTGTGTCAAAATCATTCTCTTCTTTCTCACTTTTTTCTTTTACCTTACTTTCTTTAGGATGCAATTGTTCATAGTAATGTTTCGAGTACGTGAGTTTCTCGTTTATTGAACCGTCATCATTAAAATAAAAACGGGCAAAGCTTTCAGAACCACTAGTAGAAAAGCAAGCATACTTGCCACAATCATGACGATCTACATTAAGCTCCTTTATTTCCATATCATTATATTTTTAGATTTTTACCTACGTCCTTTCAAGCGATTCGGCTTTTCTTTGTTTTATGATTCTTAATTTAAGCAATGGCAAAGTTATCAGATAATTATGACCCTTACAAGTCCATAATGGTCCATAAACGAAATCACCTCACCAAAACCACCTATACATCATTTTCCTCAGAAACTCCTCGGTAATAGGGAAGCCCGAGGCGTCGCCTATTACGGCGTCGATGTGGCAGTAGGGGCATTCGGCTGTCGGTTCTTTGTCGGATATGTAGTCTGTTATTTCGGACGGCGGGAATATCTCGCAGCAGCTGAAGCAGCCGCAAAGCTTTGACTGCTCCAACTGCTGCTTGTTGCGGAAGCTGCAATCGTGAGCTTGGCGAAGCGTCATTTCTTCCTTCAGGCTCATATTGCCATTCGTCCTTTTATTCTTTATCTTCATATTTTGTTTTTTGTCCGTTGTAATACTTAAACACTTCTCGCGTAACTTACACATATTTTGTCGTTGATAACCTTTTACAAAAGAGGCGACCATAAAGATCGCCTCTTTTGTTCAGTTATGGTTGATTGGTTTACTTTTCAAATGTGTTATACAATTTCAAGATGTTTTCTGCAAACCAGTCTACCAATTCGTCATCTGATTTCTCCAACGTATCAGTAACGAGCCACATCCATTTGCCTTCCTGTCTTGCACCTGGTTTCTGCTCCAAGTTAGGCAACTGAGAGAGAACATCATTGTTGGCAATGAACTCCTGCATCTTGACTTTAGCATTCTCACCACCTGTTGTGTATATGCAAACTCTGGTTGTGTTATAGCGAACGCTGTAGCCACAGTCATAAGCAAAGCCTTCATGGGTTGGCGAATTGAAGCCGATGTATGGGCGACCCTTCGGGTTGTTAATATGTGACTGCACTTTGTCTTTTACTCTTTCAACTACTTTCTCCCAAATATTGTTGCACCATTCAACATTAGCCTCTGAAGCTTCGTTGCTGGCAGCAGGAGCGTCAGTAAAATCGCCTTCTGTCACAGGCTCGAAGGGCATCTCACCCGAATTGTTTCGCTTTATCAACTCCATAAGATTCTCGAAACCATCCTTGCCGTAGTAATCCAAGATAAGGTTACGTTCAAACTTTGTTACTGCATTGAGCACCTGATTGCGAGTTACGCCATAAACAAACTCACGACCTGCCTTAATCTCGTATTTGTCGACACTTTGGTTATGCACCTTTGAACACTCCAGGCAATACATATCGTTGGTCAGCAAGTTACGGATTCTGTCATCCACATTGCCGCTCATTTCCGGATACTCAAACACATCGAAAAGCTGACACACCTCAGGGATGCCCGTACGAGTCTCTTGATTGATTCGTCCCATAGCGCATTCCCATTTATCTTTACTGTCATCTGTCTCGGAGGTCTGACCGATTTTGAGCCAACCGCCGTCCTGCTGCTTCAACTCAGTATTCGAGAAATACTGAGAAAAAAGACGCTTTGGACCAAATACGTAAATTAATGTTCTCTTCATAATTAATAGTTTTTTATTTTCTGATTATTATCTGAAGGATATCATAGATTTAACAATCTATTAATCTTATTTTGCTTTCAAAGCAGAGAAGTCACGGTCATTTTTCTTAAATGCCTTTTTAAGAGTTTTGTAGCAAGAAGTTTCTTTCCATTCATCATCATCATTAATTTTTAATTTGAAAATACTACCTACGACTTCTGCATTATCCAAATCTCCATTATTTATATAGGCATTAATCAATGCTAAATACATATCATCGAAATTACTTGCGATGCTATAGCCACTTTTGTATACTTTTGGAATAGAGAAACTGGCTATCGTAATTTTAGCGGAATCAAGGTTACCTGTGCTTACCAATTCAACAACTTGATCCCCAAGCTCTTTGATTTGTTCATCTGCGACATTTAGCTCTTGTTGTTGTGCTTGTCGACGTGCTTTGGATTCTGGAGTGTTTTCTGATATAAAAGTTGGAATCAAACCCATAAAACAAAAAAGCATAAAACAAGCCCATCCAATAAAAAAATTTCGACGCGTCTTTTTATTCTCTGCAATTGTTTCTTTTATACTATTCTCAGTCTCTTCTACCAAGCACTGTACCTTTGGATTATTGCCATAGTACATCTTTGCTTTGCGAATATAGCTTTCAATCTCAGCTTTGCGTCCTGCTGTTGGTCTTTTTATGTAGCGTTCCAAATAGTACTGAAGGTTATGTATCAGGTACTCCAGTTCCTTACTTGCCTCAGGTGTGATGTTTTTGCCACAATAAGGGCACTTGTCGGTCAGTTCAGGAATAGATTCGCCACAGTAAGGACAGGTCTTGCCACGACGCTTGCTCACGGCAGCAGCCACAGACTGGTCTGCCTTCTGCTGCTGGGCATCAATGTAGAGGTCTACCTCATCTACGTTCAAGCCCAGAGCCTGTGCCTTGTTCAGAAGAACCTGACGCTCCTTGTCCGAGATAATTCCGTCTGAGAGAAACTCGTTGATAAGGTTGTCAAGTTCCTGCGGTATTGCACCTTCATTCTGTGCAGGTTCAGCTTCCTGAGAAGCCTGTGCTTCCATCTCCTTCTTGCGTTTCGCAAGACGACCATCAAGCACAAGTTCAAACTCGTCGAGGTCTATGCCCATAGCCTCGGCTTTCTTAAAGAGAATCTGTTTCTCTTTGTCTGTTAGCACTCCATCTGCCAATGCTGCAGTGATGAGCATTTCTAATTTTTCGTCGTACATAGTAATCTTTTTTTATTGTTTTTATATTCTTTACATCCCCGGCATCTGCGGCGGCATTCCCGGCATCTGCGGAGCTGTGCCTTGGAACAACGGGGCGAGTTCTGCCACGTTGCCAGCAAACTCCCATTGCGCCATGCCGTTCTTCCATACGTACGACTGCTGGGTGAGCTGACCTTGCTGAACGAGCTGCTGCAGCTTGCTCCAGTCACACGGACCATACTGCTGACCGTTTATGCCGATGAAGTATTGCACCTGAGGAACATTGGCTCCCTTACCTGGCATCTGCGGCGCACCACCCATTCCCGGCATCTGCGGAACGCCACCCATCTGACCCATACCGCCCATAGGCTGCTGACGGAAAGCATTGATGCCGTTGTCCATGGCGTTGTTCAGCACACCGGCATTAAGGTTGGCTTGGTGAGCACCCATAAAGGTCTGCTCGGTCTGCAAGCGAGAGGCACGCTGCATCTCCTCACGCTGAATGCGCATTGTCTCGCGCTGGTTCTCAAGGTTCATGCGCTGCAGTTCCTCCTGACCGCCGAGGTCGAGTTCCTGCTTTCTGCTCATAGCGTCCAGATTAAGCGACGACTGCTTGCGGAGCATATCCTGCTGAAGGTCGTTGTTGAGGTTGAAGTTAGAGATCTGTGCATTGTGCTGAGCCATCATGCGATCCTTCTCCAAGTCGGCAGTAAGGGCTCTTAGCTCACGATATCCACGGCTCTCCTTGTCGATATTGATGCTCGTGATGTCGAGGCTGCGGATGGTGATGCCGAAGAGCTTCTCCACCTGCGGCATAACACGCTGCTGCACCAGCTCGCTTATCTCCATAATCTTGCGCTCAATCTGAACCACCGGAATCTGAGCGTCTATAGGAGCATTCACCACCACGCTCTTGATGAACTTGGTGAGCTGACCGCGAAGCTTGTTCTTAAAGGTTTCGTCGCTGTAAGCCTCGTTGCGGTTTACGCTATGAAAGAGGTCCATATCCTCAATGGCATACACAATGGCACCATGTACAGCCACGGGCACACCATAATCTTGCAGACGCGGGTCGAAAACGTCGAAGTAAGGAATGGCAAAGTTCACCTGACTGCCCTTGCTCAGATTGCTGAGGTTGGTCAGATTGGTCTGTTCCACTTTTCTTGCAGCCTCTTCCGCTGCCTGTCTCTTTTCTTCTTCCACTTCGCGGGAAGACTTAAAACCAAAGAATCCCATAATATTATTTTAGTTTTTAATTATTATTCGTTATTTAGTTGTGTAAATTCTCTTTGTCTTGCCCTTCGCATCCACCTCCACAAAGGTGTCGGCACCATACTGTCGGTTAGGGTCATGATAGTTGAACGAGTAGCCCATCTCGTAGTTGCCGTTGATGGTGGGTCGGCTGAATTGGTCGATGCTGTCCAGCGTCTGCGGGTTCAGTCCCAACTGCCGATAGAGATGCTGTTCCACCATCGTCCGGATGGCGTTCAGGTTGTCGTCCACATATCCGCGTATCTGGTCGATGAGCGACTGGCTGTTCACGTCTTTCTTCAACAGGCGCTGGCGCATGGTCTTCCTAAGCGGCATTCCGTCAGCCTTTACTGCGGCAGGCGGCATGGCATCGTTACGCAAAGCCGACTCAATCACGTGGTCGCTGCGACGAACATTAAGCATCGGGTTGCCATAGAGACAGAACATCAAGGCTGTGCTCATAGAGAAGCAGTCGTCCTCTATATTGCGGCACATATTGAAGTAGTCGCACTTGGCTTGCAGCAGGGCCTTGCCTCCCGTCATTCCCTTAAACTGATAGAGAGGATAAAGGCGCATAAGCACTTCGCTGCCCGTACCCGGATTGAGTATCAGCTCACGCACCTCGTCGGTCTCTCCGTTGCTGAACATAGGCACTGACACGAGCGAACCGGTATAGAGCAATACGCCTCCTCCATAGAGGGCGCTGAGCAACATCGAGTCGTTGCGTTCATAACCGGCATATCGTGCACCGAAGCATGCCACGGTGTTGAACACCCTTGCCTTGCCATGGCTGAGAAGCGAAGGATTGAAGGCTTCTGCCTCGCTATAGAATCCGCACATTCCTTTTGCGTCGGCACCATGCAGATTGAACATCAGCATGTCGGCATTGTCCAGCGACTTGCAGTAGATGCCGAGGCTTTCAGCGTCTTGCGTCAGCAGCTTAGGACTGATATACATTCCGTTGCGTATGAGTTCGGGGTCGTCGTTGTTGTAAAGTAGCGGAAGGTGCTGGGTCATCGTGCAACTGGCAGGAATCCAGTCGCGATTGCTTATCATCAACACATTGCCTACGGGTATTCCGTCGCCGTACATACCGCTGATATTGAAGTAAGCACCGAGGTCGCTGCGTATGTCCGTACTGAGTTTTCCGTCTTCCAGCGGCATTCGCGCCACATTGTTTCGGGCGCATCCTACTGTGAAGTCGGAGTCGCGGTTGTCCAGCAGGTCCACGATGTAGGTGCCTTCAAAGGCATAGCACGTGTCAGTGGGTATTTGTTCGCTGCCATACGGCCACGGGTCTTCCACACGCGGAATAGGAATGACGTCGTCGCCACCTATTATAAACAGATGCAAGTCGGCACCTGCTGTCAGCTTGTTTTCGGCTATGCAGCGCGACACCGCCTCGTTGCATTCTATCCATGATGGAGGCTCGTTGGCAGAGTCCATTCCGTATTGGGCAATGTCGAGGAATGTCCAGTACATCCGCTGGTCGTAGGCATTCTGTATAAAGTCGTTGAAGACGTCATACACGTCCTGCGTGCTGCAGCCGTATTTTCTTGCCAGGGCATTGGCGTTGGTGAGGATTATGCCGTAACGGGCTTCCAAGGCATCGGCTGCGGGCTGAGGAGCCGACTTGCTTTGTCCAGGCATCGGAGGAGGAGTAGCAACTCCCGGCATACTTGCCATTTTGGGCTGCTTACTGATGGCGTTGACGCTTCCCAATCCCATGTTGTTGGCAGCTTGCAGAGGATTGAAGCCACGCATCTGGTTGAGCTTCACGTTCTGCGCATTAAACTTCGGCATGGGTGGAGGCGTTGGCATCTGCGGAGGCACAGCCATCTTGCTCTTCTCCTTGGGTTTTAGCTCGGCAAGGGTGGTATCGCAATAGAACTGATACCATTCTTCGGGCTGTGGCTTGTCCTCAAGCATTTCCTTCACGGCATACCACAAAGCACTCAGCGGCTCGCTCATTCCGTTCTGCACGGCTTGGTCGAGATACTGCATGGTCTGCTGTCGGTAGTAGTCCTGCTTGCCGTTCTTGTGATAGTCGGCAAGATTGTCAAGAGCCATCAGCAGGGCGATGTCGCCTTGCGGACAACCGAAGCCGCCCATTCTTGGCAGGAGCACGGTGGCATTGTCCACGTTGCCTGTCTTGATGAATGCCACATGCGCCCAGAAGAGTTGCCAGTAGTTGTCGGTACGCGAACCGAAGAAGGCAAGGGCGCACTTGTCGGGATACATCGAGGCAAGCAGCAGATGATAGTAGAACTGGATGTTGTTGTCGCTCGTCATCACACGAGCCAACTGCTCCAGACCATTAAACTTGCGTTGCAGGATGTCCGTATGGTTGGTCTGTATGGCATTAAACACCTCGTTAAGTGTCTGCTCCGCCAAGAACTCGTTGCCCTTGCTGCCTTGCATCACGCTGATGTTGCGGCGCACTTGGTCGATTATCTGCGAGGCACGCATCGGAGCTATTTGCCATTGTATGCTCAGCTGATTAAGCTCAGCCAGACGCAGATTGTCCAGCTTGCCGTCCACCAGACGTTCCTGCACGGCTTCGAGAAAGAGGCGTTCGTTCTGCTGATAAATCTCAGTCTGCGTCTTCTGCGCCTCATACACGGTCTTGTTGTTCACCGTACTGTTGTTGGTGGTAGTGGTCGTGGTGGTATAGTTGTTTTGCGTGTTGTGCGAGTCGGTATGTATTCCGCCTACCACAGCCGCATCGCCATCAAGTTTTATGTCGCTCATTGTCTTTTCTGATTTTTAGTTTTTACCATTGAAACGGAGCACCACAGTCAGGGCAGCATGGTGTGCCTTGCACTATGCGGATGGTGTGTCCGCAGTTGTAGCATTGACATTCTATCAAGTCCTGCTTATGGGCTGCTTCTTGTGGAGCTGTCTGCTGAGGAGCTGCTTGCTGAGGAGCAGCATTGCCGCCTATACCACCATTAAAGGCGTTAAGGTTGTTGGCAGCAGCCGAGCTTACCTGCGACATGTTGTTCATTGCCACATCCTGAGTATGGTCCACACGCTCCTGCTGTCGGCGGTTTTCTTCCTCCAGCTGGCTTATGCGCTGCTGCTGTTGTGTCTGCTGAGCACCACTAATGCCAGTGGCAGTATCCTTTATCATGCCAGCCATCTTCATCATAGCCTCCATCTGTGCGTTGCTGTTCTGCTGCTGCATCTGGAGCATCTGCTGCATCATGGCTTCCTTCTCGGCAGCGCTCTTTCGCAAGGCGTCGGCTTCCTTCTCGCCATTGTAGGCGTTAGCCATTGCCACCTGTGCGTCTGCGGTGAGGTGAGAGAGCTGTGCTGCACGTATCTGTTCTGCCGTCATATTGGCAAACTGGTTGTCGCGATTGATCTGCTCGTTGCTTTGTATCGTGGCTACTGTCTCTTCGTGCTGATACTTCTGTTGGTCAATCTGAGCCTGCATCTGCGCCATCTGCTGCAGCTTGTCCATCTGACGTTGGTGACGATTGGCTTCCAGCAGGTCGTCGTCCATCTTCTCCTGACGGTTGCGCTCGTAAGCAAGGCGGTCGTCTTCCAGTTTCTCGTTGCGTGCAAGCAGATGGTCTTCCTTATCCATTTCGCGCTGGCGCATAAGCTGCTTGAAGTCGTAGTCGTCTTCTTGGGTCTTGCGGTCACGCTGGCGGTTGTATTCCTTTTCCTCCTGCATCCACTGGCGCTCACGCTCTTCATCTTCGATGCCCCAGTTGCGGCGGCGCTCCAAGTCGTCGCGTTCCCAGTCATGGTCGGTGCGCGAGTCGTCGAGAGCCCATTCTGCCTTAAGGCGTGCAGCGTCGATGTTCTGCTGACTCTGTATGCGCATTATCTCCGTTATCTCCTCACGCGGAATTCTCTTATGTGCAAGTTGGTCTTCGAGCACCTCCATCTCCTCCTGCTTCACGAGGCGGTTGCGGCGAAGGTCTTCCAAAGCCTCGAACTCTTCCTCCTCGGTCTTTGCCTCACGTATGCGCTTCTGGCTTTCGAGCATCTGCACGAACTCGTTTAGCTCGTCGTCATGCAGAAGCTGGTCCATATTGAGATTCTGGAGAGCGTGGCGCAGTTCCTCAGCATTCTTTGCAGAAGCTATCTGCTGTGCATTAGCCTCCACCTCCATACGGTTGCGGAATTCGCCCGTGCGGTGCATGTAGTCGAGTTCCTTCTCTGTATTATATAGCTGGCGTTCCACCTGACGGAAACGCTCAAAGTCCTTATTGTTGTCGGTGATGTTCAGCACCTGAGTGCATTCTATGCCATACACCTGCTGATTGATGGTCTGACGTATATGTTCTTTCAGAGCGTTGACCATGTCGACGGTAAATCCGCCTTGTTCGTAGTTCTGATTGCGAAGCTCCTGTCGCAGCAAGGTCTCTACGGTGCCGTTGAGCATCTGCTGCAGCTCCCTTGTGGTGACGCTGTTGCGGTCGGCGAGATAATTGGTGGCAAAGGTATGGATGTCATTAACGCTCATCTGGAGCGACACGCCTATCTGCACGTCATGCATGCCCATCGGTATGGTATAGGGCTGGAAGGCAAGTTCGTCCTCCTCGTTCATTGCTCCGCCGAATGTGAGCGTGATGAAACGGTTGCTTACAATATATACTGACAGGATAGGAGACTGGGTGATGCGAGCTAATAAGCGTGCATAATTAAGCTGACGCTTCTTGGCTTTCTCCTTCTGCTCACCCTTCTTCTCGCCGAAGATGATGCGACCAAGCCAACTGAAACCTCTGCCCACTTCGCCCACGACGCCAAGTTCGCGGAATGTAGGCTGAGCTTGACGTTTGCGGTCGCGCTCACGCTTTTCGGCTTCAGCCATATCTTTCTCAGCCTTCTCTACAGCCGCCTTGATGGCTGCCTGCTCCTCTTCCAACGACTTATAGAATAGGTAGGCACCAGCCGAAAGTGTTGAAACCAGCTCTCCATTAGCAAAGATGATGGCTGTGCAACCCTCCTGCACTATTATTCCCTTGAGTTTCTCTATCTCGTCAAGTTCGCGCTCGCTTATCTTGCGTGCTATCTCGCCCGGCTGAATGTTCCAGATGGTTCTGCCGCGCACCACGTCAACACCATCTACTGCCTCCATACTGCGACGGTCGCGACTACGCTCTGCCTCGCGTTCGGCAGCCATCTGTGCCTGTTCAGCCTGCTGCTGCGCATTTCTTGCCTCGCGTATTTCGGCACGTCCCTCAGCAGTCTGCTGATTTATGGCCTGTCTTTGCTCTTCGGCTATCTGTCGATTGAGCGCACCACCTGTCACGGCGTTAGCCACAGAACGCACAGCATTTGTAAATATTCCCTTGCTGGCTTGTGGCGATTGTGGAGTAGGGGCTTGTGGCATAACCGGTCGCTGTGGTTGCATCGGTCGTTGCGGCATAATCGGTGCTTGAGGACGTACGGGCTGGGGCGCCATCGGTTGCTGAGGAGCCTGAGGTTGCAAGTCGACTGGTTGTCCACACTTTGTACAAAACTTCATTCCTGATTGTAGCATTGCGCCACACTTTTTGCAATATATCATATATAAGTATTTATTTAAAGGTTATTAGGTGAGAGTATTTTCTATAAGACAGAACAAACAAGAATAATAATAACTATGGCAGCAAAGATAAACCAAATGAATCTACCGAAACAGCCGAGACAACCAGTGATTCCCTCGCCTAAAAAACTTCCTATAAAACCCAATAATTGAACTCCCCAACCTAATAGGCCAAGGATCACGAACAAGAATAATCCTATAAGAATAATCAGAAATATAACTCCCATATCATAAATATATCATTAAGTAAGGAACAAAGTTAGTAGATATTCACGACCCGTACAAGTTCATAATGGTTCACAAATGAAAATTGTAAGAACAAGACAGTCTATAAAAACAGTTAAGGCGCTAAAGTAATCATTTCGTCAAAATGAAACTGATTACTTTAACGCCAAAATATAAAAATAAAGACTATTTTATTAATTCTCTGAACTTGCGAAAGTTCAATTAATTAATTTAAACTGAAAGTAATTGGTAATTGAAATTTCACTGGCACAGGCTTTCCATCCTGCTTACCTGGTATCCATTTGGGCATAGCCTTTACAAGACGTAATGCTTCTCTGTCAATAGAAGGGTCAACACTACCTCCTATTCGCACGTCGGTGAGACTGCCATCAGCCTCGACTTTAAACAATACTATTACCCTACCTTGAATTCCATTTTCTGCAGGAACTGTTGGATATTTAAGATTCTCTTTAAGGTAAGTCACTAAAGCTTTTTCACCACCAGGGAACATTGGCATCTCTTCTATAACTTGGCTTGATTTGGTTCCCTCGGTTTCTTTAACCTGCTGATTTGACTGACTAAAAGCATGAGAAGTAGCGAGCACACTTAGAACTGCCACCAAAAATAGTTTTTTACTACGTTTTTCATCTTTTTATAATTATAATAGTTATAGTTTTATGATGACAAAGTTAATGGATTTTTATTTTACAAACAAGTCCATAGTAGTTCATATACAAAACTAAATAGCAGGATGTACGCTTCGGAATATATAGCATAGGTGAAGGAAAATTTTCTTCATACCGTGGCAAGCTTTGCCATAAAGGGAGCTATGATTTCAGCTGCCTTTTCGAGATATTCTCTGTCCATGTCGTCGAATGTAGACAGTTCGGTGCTGTCAATGTCTATCTCACCTACTACTATGCCTTCTGAAAAGATAGGTACAACAACCTCTGATCTTGACAACGACGAACATGCTATATGACCGGGAAACTCCTCCACATCCTCTACCACAATACTGCGACCTTCCTTCCAAGCGGTGCCACAAACACCACGTCCATGCTTTATCCTTGTACACGCTGGAGTGCCCTGGAAAGGACCAAGAACCAACTCATTGCCATCGACAATATAGAAGCCTACCCAGAAATACTCCTTAGGAAAGACCATCTTCATCACCGCAGCACAATTCGATAGCACGCTTATGGCTTTGTCTTCTACATTTGCAAACGTCTCTATCTGTGATAGAAGTTCACGATATTTTGACTGTTTATCCATTATATAAGAGTTTTCCACAAAAATAGCAATTTTATCTTGTATAAAAGATAAATGATTACAAAAGTTTGGAGGTTATCATTTTTAAATGTATCTTCGCAGATATAAGGCATAAACAAGGCAAATAGGAGGCAACAGATATGACAGACAGCAGATTTAGGAGACTGCCAGTAGGCATTCAGTCGTTCAAAGTTATCAGAGAGGAGAACTATCTCTACGTGGACAAGAGCGACATTGTATGGAACATGGTAAACTTGGGGGATAAGTATAACTACTTGAGCCGCCCACGTCGATTCGGCAAGTCTGTGCTTGTCGATACGCTGGAGTCGTACCTTGAAGGAAGAAAAGACCTGTTCGAAGGACTGAAGATTATGCAACTGGAAAAAGACTGGAAGCAATATCCCGTCATACGTCTTGACATGAGCCGTGGAGGTGCCAACGAAGATACTCTGCGCTCTTACCTGAACCTGCGCTTTAAGGATTATGAGGAGAAATACAACATTACTCCTGATCCTACAGCCATGCTTGCCGACCGCTTTCATGCAATTATAGCCACTGCCTATAAGCAGACGGGACTGAGAGTGGCTGTACTCATAGACGAATACGACTCTCCCCTGCAACATTCATGGAGAACTCCAGAACACGAGAAATGCACGGGGGTATACCGTGAAGTGTTTGCCATACTTAAGGCTGACGACGAGTACGAACATTTTATTTTCATCACGGGCATCACCAAGTTCACACAAATCTCCCTCTTCTCTGTCCTTAACAATCTGTCTAACATCAGCTTTATGCCAGAATATGCTGCCATCTGCGGCATCACGGAAGAGGAGATAAAAGAGAACTTTATGCCTGAACTCAAACAGATGAGCGAAGCAAACAACTGGTCTGTACAGGAGACTCACGACCGACTGAAAGCATATTACGACGGCTATCACTTCAGCCGTCGCAACATGGTGGATGTTTACAATCCATACAGTCTGGTCAATGCGTTGAAATCAAAAGAAATAATTAATTTCTGGGCATCATCCGGAGCAACATCACTCCTCCCAAAGTTTATTGACAATGCAGAACTTCGTCTCAGCAAATTTGAGAATTGTTCTGTAATGCGCAACACCCTTGAACTTTCTGATGTCTCTGGAGGCGGTGCCGAACTGTTCCTATATCAGTCAGGGTATCTCACAATAAAGGATAGTGATGAGTTTGGCTATATCTTAGGGTTCCCGAATGAGGAAGTTAAGCAAGCCCTATATGAAACTGTACTGCCTGCTCTTGCTATGCGTTCAGAAAGCGAAATTCTGTCGCTACAAGCTTGCTTGTACAGATATTTGGGCACAGGCCAAATAGACGAAGCTATGAAGTCGTTAAAAGCCCTCATCGCCGACGTTCCATACAGCAACAAGAAACTTGCATCTATGGATATGGAGGAACGCTACCGCCTCATCATCAGCACTATTCTCAATGCTATAGGCTTGAATGTAGAAGTAGAAAAGATGATATCTACTGATAGAATAGACATGACGGTGAAGACCTCACGCTATATCTATGTCATAGAACTGAAATTACGCAACAACGGTGGCAAAGATGCTGCCACTGAGCAAATCCTCAACCGTCAATATATGGAACCTTTCAAGGCTGACAAGCGCAAAGTAATAGGATTGGGCATCGAGCTTGACGAAAATGGAAAGGGACTTCTGGATTGGAAGAGAACAGAATAAACATTTTTTATAATGAATAAAAATAAGGTGTCGCCTCTGTGCTTTAAGACATAGATGCGACACCTTATTATATATATACTATAATACTATCATTTTTATTGTCTGAACATGACAGCAATCTTACACTCTGACTCCACAGCTTGACCGTCTTTATGGGCAGGTGTGAACACTGGCATTGACTTTACAACGCGCAAAGCCTCGTCATTGAAAACTTCATCGTCAGAGGAGAATATCTCACAATCGGTTATTTTACCATTTGTGCTAACATGAGCATTCACAATAACTTGTCCCTCTTTCTTCATTTTCTTGACAGCCTCAGGCATGCGTATATTGTTCTTGATATATGAGCGCATGGCTTCAAAGCCACCAGGAAATTGAGGTATCTCTGATGGACTGGAGAGCTGGATATTCGATACGTTTTCTGTCTTTACAGAGTCCGTTTTCTGTTCTTCAATAATAAGTTTCGGCTCGTCAGTTTTCTGTTTTGTCTTTTTGTTGGTGCATGCCCCCAAAACAAGGGCAGCACAAACAAAAAGTAATAGCTTATAGTGTTTCATTCTACATTGCTTTATTTAACAACTTTCTTTCCGTTCACGATAAACACGCCATTACCAACAGCGTTGATATCGTTGCCAAGATAAACTCCGTCAATTGAGAATACGCGGTTGTCAACATTCTTGTTGTCATTAACGACACCGGCAATAGCAGTTTCGCCACCACCCATAAAGTCGAAATCTACACTACCATCGTTATTTTGCTTGATGTTGGTAATAGGCTTTGACATGTGTGTGCCGCCATTGTAAATCACCGCGGCAGGAACAGAAGAATTGGTGAGCTCATTATTGCCATTGTAGGGATATAGGTCGCCGTATGATGTGTCCTTACCGTTTGCATTACGGTCATTGTCTGCACAGAACAAAGTGAGACGCTCATGATCGTTCTTCAAGTTTGAATAGTTGCATATAGTATTTACAACATTGTAGCCCCATAACTTTGCGTCATAGTCAACATGTGTTATCATCAAGCCACTTGATGGCAATTGAGTATCCCACAAACCTACATTATTCTGTCGGTTCTCCAATAGATAATACTCATTAGGTTCAGCGTCATTGTATATAACGTATGTATGTCCGTATTCTTCATCTTGGGGCTTTACACCCTTTACAGTAGTCGGCTTGTTAAGAACTGTTGGCTGAAGCCATCCAGCAAACCATTTCTCGTATGCAGTGAAATTTGGTGGGCAGAAACTGCCACCATTGTAACTGCCGGTGTCCATTAAGTCCCATAATGACATACCTAAGTTTCCTCCATAAGCTGTATCATACATGTCGGGATAGCCAAGACAATGGGCAAACTCATGACAGAGTGTACCAATACCTGCACGTGCTGATCCAAGAAGCTCTGGACCACAAGCGTAGGTATTTACTGCTACTCTATTGCCGTTTGCATCATAGTCGTTGCTTGGATACGAAGTTCCAACTTCACTATTTGAGAGACTCGATTCATGTGGCCATATAGTATTGCTGTCGCTACCGTCTGCCTGACCATGTCCTGCAAAAAGCACATAAACTTGGTCGACATAACCGTTACCTGTCCAATCGTAGTCGGCGAAATTTACATCAGCATCAGCCATACGCACAGCCTCAAGAATCATTGTTCCACGGCGTATATCTTTACTGTTACCCTGGTCTGCACCATAGTAAGCCACTTTCTTGCTTAAAGTATACGGACCCACTACGTCGAAGTCAAGCTCAAACTGATTGTTTGACTGATTCAAGAAATAATCTTTCACAGTTCCTACGAATCCACGACGTGTGTGTGTCTTTGTCAATGGGCCGTTAACATAGCCGTTGACAAATTTCTGGTTGTAGCCAAGACCAAACTTTGTATCTTGATATTCAACAAGAATTATAATACCCTTCTTCTTACCGATGATTGGTTCTGATGGTTGACCAATACGAGCCGGGGACTTTCTTAATCCTTTACGCTCCGCATTTGCTATCATGCGTAATGAATCACCACGGAGTTTTATCTGTTTAAAATCAGCTTTCACATAGCGATTGCTGCTGTTTTCCATAAGGTCATAACAGATGCCATCAGCATCCTTAAAATAATGGCAAAACTCATCGCCTTGCAACTGGGCACGCACCTGAGTGCCATCAGCGAGTGTTATGGTGCGCCAAACACCTGGCATAGCCGGCACAGCACTTGCAGACATCACGCTGCAAGCCATTGCAGCTGAAAGAAATAATTTACTTATAAGCTTCATAAAATTTTATGGTTAATTTTTTTGTAAAAGATACATTAAAAACATAGACAACAAAACAGAATAATTGTTTTAGCAATTTCTTACTTAATGAAAATAATATATACTGCCCATATACTAAAAAATCTCCAAACAAAAAAATGTCGGGAGATTTTTTAGTATATGCAGTATATGCATTAGTAAGCAAACTTCTTAAGACGGCTTATCTTAGATTTATTGAAACTCTTATGCACTGCGTTAGTATTGAAGTCCTTACGGAAGATATACTTACGCTCTGCAGCTATCTTCTTAGCAGATGCCATTGCAGCCTTAGCAGCAGATGCATTACGGTCGAGCACCTCATAGGTGTCAAGCTCTGTAACACCGAAATCGCCTAGACCTTTAGATGTTCTGGCACCGAAGTTTAGGATGAAATTGTAAACGTCATCGTCCGCATTATAGTTAGAGTGCCATCCATACTGGTCAAGCTGTGCAGCAAAGTCGGCATTTTCTTCCAACATCCATGTATATAGGTCGCCAACAAGAAATTCGTATTTGTCATTTGTAATACCTGTCTTCTGTGGCTCAACTGTAATTATGCCATCTTCATCCACAGAGAAGTAGAGATCATAACCCTCAACGAGGTAAGGTGAGATCTTAAACTTAGTAGGATCGACAGTACCCTGCGAGAGGATTGACTCCTGCTCTACAGCTTCTTTTACTATCATTCCATTAGGTTCCTTCCAGAAATTCGAGCTAAGGTCCTTAGCTCCTATGGTATAGGTACCAGATGCCACATCCTTGTAACTCTCCTCTGTAGACCCATCCTTACTTGACTTAAGCTTGTATTCGAAACCCTCTGTACCTACAGCCTCGCCAGCTCCATTGTAGATTACACAAACGAGTGTATAATTGCCAGTCTCAGTATAGGCAACGTTTACGGAGCCAGAAGCTGTAGCCTCAGCAGCCTCAATAGAGCCATCGATGATACCATTTGCAGTTGCAGTAGCGTTAGAAGAAGCAACAAGTGCATACTTCACCAAAGCAACATCATTACCAAGTGTGAGGTTGAATGTAGCATAGTCGTTGTTGTCTACATCGGTGAAACGACCCTGATATTCAGCATTAAGTGCATAGTCGGCAATGATATTACCAGGAAGACCAATTGCAAAGAGACCATTCTTTGCAGCAGTACGGTAGCTACCATCCTGAAGTTCTGAACCTGCGATGCAAACAGCCTGTTTCGGGAATGTTATTACACCATCCTTCATTACACCAAAGTACTGTGGGAACTGCTGCTTAACCATCTCCATAATCTGTTCGTCAGTCTTACCTGGGAGTTGGCTACGTGAGTTCTGCAAAATCATCCAAGGTGTTCCACAGAGTATAAATTCGCCAACACCTTCCTCAGCTACATAGCTCATACCAGTATGGCATTCCTTAAGATATACAGCATTCGGGTCGGTGGCGTCAATCACCCAATTATGATCAACACTTGAGTCGTATTTGAAAGCACATGCAGAACCATCCTTCTTGGCAGCCTCAGCCTCCTGAGTATACCAATCTTCATAAGGGTTAGCGATGTTATACATACCTTCCTTAACAGCACTCTTCTGAATCTTAACATCCCATTGAGGAACACCGCCTGTGAACGAGAAGAGTGCAGTGATGGCGTCGTCACGCATCTTACCAATTGACTTGTTGGTAGGAATATCAGTCCACTCATTAGGACCAGCCTTGAAAGACAAAGTGGTTATGCCATAAGTGGAATCCAAACCATCACCAACTACAGAGATGGTACCACCAGTATAAACTCCATACTCAGCATTTGCAGGATCGTATGTTATATCGATTGGAGCATCGGCAGAACCATCGGCAAATGTCACCTGTGCAGGAACTGTGAAAATGTTACCCTCACCAGGAGCGTATGACAGAGATACTGTCAGCTCGCCCTTTGTATCAACACGATGAAGTTGTATGATAAAGTTTGAAGCTGTCTTGCTGATGGTGATGACAGAATCCTGGTTGTTACTGAAATACACCTCTGTTCCAGAAACTTTTGCCGGAGTGTAATCGAAATCGTTTGTACACGCGCCAAGGACGAGTGCTACCAAACTCACCAGGAACAAATATGAAACTTTTGCTATATTTTTCATAATCATTTCTTGTTAGACATTAATTGTTTTCTTTCCAAGTAGGATACTTGTCGCTTGGATCTGGGTTGTTCCAACCAACAAGTGCCTGGTTGTTATCAGCCTCGTTGCGCACCATTGTGAGGTTCATCCATGCCGGACGACCATTGGTGTTGAAACGTGTCTCCTCATACCAGTTTGTGCCAGGATAACCACGTGTTACAGAGTAGTTAAGACGTTTGATATCGAAGAATGTCTGACCCTCACCCCAAAGTTCAACACGCTTTTGGAATACTATCTCCTCAACAACAGCGTCGGTAGAGCTTACCTTGCAGCTATAGTTAGGATCGCGATATGTCTTCATAAACTGTTCGAGCAACTGCTTGCCACGTGCTGCATCTTGATGAGCAGCAGCCTCAGCCTCGATAAAGTACATTTCCTCTACACGCATAACTGGATAAGCCGAAGCAGCACCTGCCTGAGAGTCTGTTGCGTTGCCATTTGCAGGACGGAATTTCAGAGAAGCGTATGAAGGCATATACTTATTGCAAAGATCCTTGATTGAAGGAATGTAGATATTCTTGCTTGCAATACTTGAACCTTCCGGAGCCTTATACATATACTTACGGAAGTCAGTGTCAGACATACGGTCATACATGCTGCGATCAATCATGTTGAACGGCATGTCCGAAGAGTTAACTCCAGTATAACCGAATGTTGTTTGGTTTGACAACCATGATACCCAGTTTACAATACCAGTCTTAACCTGGTCGCTCTCACTAGTAAGCTGCTCACCCCACATCCACTTAGAGATGTCGTTGAAGCCCTTAGTGTAGCTTGTGCAGTCAGCCTCAGTCATAGGTGATACACCAGCAGCGTTAATAGCCTTACGTGCATACTCCTCTGCCTTGGCATACTCCTCATTCCACATATAGAGACGAGCCTTCAGACCGTATACACAACCGAGAGAAGGAAGCACCTTACCCTTGGTATCTGTAAGGTTCACGATATACTTCTCGGCATTGTTGAGGTCTTCCTCAATAAACTTGTACATCTCCTCATGTGATACACGTGGATTGTTCAAGGCTGCCTCTTGGTCGGTGGTCTCCCTTACAATAGGCACTGTAAGACCCTTTACGTCGTTACCATCAACATTGATGTTGCTTGTAACGTCTGTAGGAAGATACTCATACATACGTGCCATGTCGAGATATGCAAGAGCGCGGTAAGCCAAACCTACACCAAGGTAGCCAAGCTGCTTGTCTGAAGCAGTCTCTGGATTCACAGAGCCTACCACATTGTTGGCAGCGAGAACAAGACCGAAATAGTACTGGTTGATATACTGTGGGAAGATATAACCGTCGCCCTGATATTTGTTGCGTGCCCAATAGTAGAAGTGGAATGCGTATCCGCTTGAAGTCTGACAGAGGTCGCCAGTCATAAGGTCGCGGATATACATCATTGCACTATAGCCAAAGCAGTTGTGATAATTGTCAATAAAGCCACCGTCAACCTCGTTCATTGTTGCAGGTACAGCCATCACCATTGCCTCAGCCGAAGCCGAAGAGCCCTGAATCTGCTCCTCAGTAGCAACAGTTGTAGGTTCGGTCACGTCCATACAGCCTGTGAGCGAGCTCATTGTGAGACCAGCTACAGCAAGTCCCACAAAAGAGCGATATATTCTATTCTTATTCATTATTTCTTGATTTTTATGTGTTACGAATGTTACAGCATATTAGAATGTGAGTGTGATACCGCCTGATACAGTACGTATTGGACGATAGTAAGCGTTAGACGCACTACCAGTAATGCTCTGACGTGGGTCAAGACCCTGACGCTTTGACCATGTCCAAATGTTATCAGCCACACCATATACGCGAACCGACTGCAAGCCTAAGCTACGTAGCCAGCTCTTCGGCAATGTATAGCCGAGTGTGATGTTTGACAATGTCAAATAAGATGCGCTGATAAGGAAGCGGTCTGAAGCCGAAGACATGTAAGAATCGCCATACTGCCAACGTGGGATATTGCTGTTCTTGTTGTCTGCCGACCATGCATTCTGCATGTCAACATGGATTGCTGAACCTGCGCTTGAACTCATCAAGCCAGCGTATGTGCCATCATAAACCTGACCACCGAGCTGATACTGGAAGTCAACAGAGAAGTCGAAGCCCTTCCAAGAAACGCTTGTACCGAAACCACCATAGAAGTCAGGCAACACGTCACCACAGAGATAGTAATCGGCATCGCTATAAGTTGTTGTACTCTCCTGACCAACAACCTTACGGTGCTTAGATCCTTCGTAGTTATCATCTACAACCTGGTTGTTGTTGTTATAGTAAATGTACTTACCGTTTGCATCTGTCTCGTAAACATTTTTGTACCACATTGACTCACCAGTTTCAGCGTTCACGCCTGCATACTTCTTTGAGTAATATGTGAAGCGCGACTCACCCTCCTTGTAGAAGAAAGAACCACTTGAGTAGCCAAGTCCGATACCCTCCTTATAGTTCTTCTTACGGTCGGCTGAGAGCTTTGTAATCTCATTGTGGTTAGATGTAACGTTAGCGTAGATATTCCATGTGAGATCCTTTGTGCGGATAACGTCACCGTGGAGGTCAATCTCGATACCGTCGTTCTTCATGTTACCTACGTTGTCGTAGTAGCCGCTCCATCCGAATGACGGTGGCAAAGATACCCATGAGAGCATGTCCTTTGTCATATTGCTATAATACTCGATACCACCTGTGATACGGCCTTTGAAGAGTGAGAAGTCGAAGCCCATGTTGAACTTACCATTCTTCTCCCAAGAGATTTTCTTGTTACCAAGTGAAGCAGGTGTCAAAGAAACATTGTCGCTTGAGTTCTTAATGCTGTAGTACGGTGTATAGAGGTAAGAGCCGATACCGTCGTTACCATTCTCACCATAAGAAGCCTTGAACTTAAGTTCGTCAACAAAAGGCACCTTGAACCAAGACTCGCGATGGATATTCCAACCGCCACCTACAGACCAGAATGTACCCCACCATGAATCTTGATGGAAACGTGAGGAAGCCTGACGCATTACAGATACAGAACCGAAGTAGCGTGTATCGTAGTTGTACATAATACGGCTGAGCCATGACTCTGTGTTGTACTCACTTGAAGATGAGTTTCCACTGTCGAGAACCACAGCACCAGCAAGTTCCTTGTTGTTAACAGAGAACTGGTTGTGTCTCGCTGCAGAGAGTGCATAGCCATAAGCTCTATAGTACTCATGACCCAGCATCACCTCTATGTCATTTTTGCCATAGACCTGATGCCAGTTAAGACGCTGCTGGTAGTTGTAAGACCAATCACGATCGTGAGACTTAGCCACAACACCGTTGTTCGAAGCATACTGTCCGAAATACGGGTTGGTGGTATTAGTTGCACGATACTCGTTGAGGTATACGTTGTTGATTGAAGTGAATGTGAATCCATAAGGAAGACGAATCTCAGCACTACCAGTAGCATTCAATGTGTTGCCCTCAACGTTGCTTGTATTCACAAGTGCATCAGAGATAGCGTTTGAACCGCTCATGTAAGGACGGAACGCAGCAACAGTGCCGTCTCCATAGTCGTATGCAGTGATGCCAGCCTCCTTGTTGAACATGATATTGCCTTCAGCGTCGCGCATGTAGATAGGATAGATAGGCGCGATATTGGTGAATGAGAACTTGTTGCCTGATGAGCCACCATCTCCGTCGTTTCCGAGAGAGTTGTAGTTGTAATGGCCATAGCTGAAGTTTGCGCCCAAGCGCAACCAAGGCTTAACCTGATAGTCTGCCTTGAAACGTGATGTGAATCGCTTGTAGTCAGAAGCTGCAGTGATACCATCATTGCTAAGATAGTTTACTGAGCCATAGAAAGTACCCTTGTCGGTAGAACCGTTAGCTGTAATTGTGTATTCCTGACGGAGAGAGTTGTTGTAGATAACATCTTCCCAATCATCAGGAGTCAAATAATAACCGTTGGCAGAAATTGCACCGAGAGTGGCGTTAGGATTAAGCTTGCCGTTGGTACCAATCATCTGCTGACCGTTAGGAATAGTGTATACATTATAACCGAGACCATAAGTCTGGTTGTTGATAAGGTTGGTGTTAGCCCACTTCCAGGCCTCTGTCGGGTTCATGTGACCATAAAGATAGCCCACTATTGGATTGCCTTTGTCATCCTTACCAACTACACCTTTCTGCTGGTTTACTGCATAGTTATAGAGTCCCCTATACCACATTTCGTAGTAAGCGGCAGGATTCTTTATTGTCTCATACTCAGGAACAGCCTTTGAGTTAGAGCCCCACTTTGCATCAACAGTGATAACACCGTTCTGTCCACGCTGTCCACTCTTGGTAGTGATAAGTATAACACCGTTACCACCACGCGCACCGTAAAGGGCAGTAGAGGCAGCATCCTTCAATACTGTCATCGACTCTACGTCAGTAGGGTTTATATCATTGAGCGAGCCACCATAAGGCGAACCGTCAAGCACAATGAGAGGGTCGTTGCCTGCATTGATTGAGTTGTAGCCACGAATACGGATAGAAGGAGTAGAGCCTGGCTGACCTGACGCTGTGTTGAGCTGCACACCAGCAGCCTTACCTTTTAAAGCGTCCGCAGCATTAGTAACCTGCACTTTACCAATTTCCTTAGAGCCTACAACTGCAGCAGATCCAGTGAAAGACGACTTCTTCTGTGTACCATAGGCAATAACCATCACCTCGTCGATGCTATGCTGGTCAGTGTCAAGAACAACATTCATGTTCTTGCCTGCCTTTACTACCTTAGTAACCATACCGATATACGAGATCTCAATCTTAGCATTCTCAGGAACGTTAAGCGAGAAGCCACCGTTCACGTCGGTAACTGTACCAGCGGTCTTTGAGCCTACTACTTTGACAGTAGCACCGATAACCGGCTCGCCGTCTTCAGCAGAGGTGACCTTTCCGGAAACGTGAGTTTGTGCCAATGCCATTCCTATGCTTAGGAATAGACAGGCG
>ERZ1026846.322-NODE-322-length-38124-cov-16.639996_pt1 | contig 38124 bp, 43 predicted proteins | sample MGYA00380153_ERZ1026846 | MGnify/ENA primary metagenome ERZ1026846 (study PRJEB33269, sample SAMEA4719789) | human gut metagenome | biome: human-associated habitat; feature: organic feature; material: feces | place: Cameroon | collected 2013-10 ...
TTCTGTATCGACTTGCAAAGATTTATGCTTATCCCCACTAAATTTCCACTGAGCCGTGCAAAGGTGTGATGTACCGCACGGGTGGGCGTTTGAATGCTTATGATGCCATAGCGTCATATAACAAACAGATGGGTGGTACGATGCTGTAAGAATTACTGCAAAAATAGTCGCATCATATGACTATTTTTGCAGTGATTTCATTCTGGTCCTTTATTTCTATGCAAGATCTTTACGGATTACTATATATCCTTATTAGTCTATTTTGTGTAAATACACATTATTAGCGACTACAAGGCTGTTCTTATTCCTTTGTTCTTACAAATTTCAAGGCAAAAAAATGAGTCAATGGTCACATCTTTAATATTTATAAGACAGATTTTCCTTCAAACAATATTTGCATGCAAAAATACAAGAACGCTTAACCCCATCACTAAACCCAAATCGGTCATTAGAGATTTTTTCGTGCAAAAAGTCAGATTATAGTAGGCGGTACCATCGTTATAGCATCTGAATACTAACACAATATGCATCTTTAGTTCAATTTCAGGACAAAATGAAAGCAAAATTTTCTAATAACCGATTTGGGCTAAAATAAGAAATGACACATTGCTAAAACGGAAAAGGATGATTAACAGATTGTCAACCATCCTCTCCGTTATTGAGCATACAAGATAATATTACCTAACCTTTTGACCCTTGCCATTGATGATAACACCTCTGCATTCTGAGTCCTCACAAAGGTAGAGGTCGTAGGCTATAGCTTTGATGCTACTATATATTGGAGGTGTGATAATCTTACCTTCTGGAGACATCAGACCGTACCAATCATATTCTGTCTCGTACTGTTTGCAGCGAGCTACTGCATGTATGGGAGATGGCACAGAATTCATTTCTTCACTTGTCACATTGCCTTCATCGTCATAGTTCTTTGTTGACTCGTAACGCAACTCGTTGGTCTCGTATGTCAACTGCCCCACATTGTAGATATAGAAGTCATTGATGAGCTTGCCCTGCAAGGTATATCTGCGAATGACATGATCGGGAGTTATCTCGGTAATCATATCATCCATTATACTGAATTTGGCTTCGGTGAATGGGAAAACTGTACCCATAGAAGCGTTCAACACACTTTGCTTTTTGCCCTGAGTGACAATCCAGAAAGTATCAACTGGCTCTATTGCATCATATTGGGCAGTCAACACCCAGTTTCCCTGCTTATCAATCAGACCTACAGTGTTGAGGTCGCTATTTGCAATAACACAATGATTGTTGTGAAACACATAGCCGTCATACTCTGGATTGTATGGAGTCTTGAGGTCTATGGCTACTTTTCCTTTCGCATCGATGAACTTCAGCCATCCATTATCATCGACACAAGCCAGACCGTCGGAAAATATCCACGCATGGGCATACTGAGGTTTGATAGCTACCTCACCAGTCAGAAGGCATAGATAACCACGTTTGTCTCCACTCTTGTAACAAGCCAACGTGTCCCTACCCAACGGCTTGAATAGCCAGTCAATATCTGTAACAGTCTTCTTGCCGTCAGCATTCTTGACATAGCCAGGGTTGTCATACAAATGGAAATAGGTGACTCCTTGGGAGAGTTTCATGGTATCATACACACATTCTTTAGCTCTGCACTTCCAAGGGAGTTCCTCATAGAACGCATGACAAACACTATACACCACAGCAGCGGTCAACATCACCATAATGACAGCAAAGGACGAACCGACAACACGGCGTATGAACTTGCCATACTTGGAGTCATCGTTCATGCCTAATATTGTCGTAAACCAGCTGGCTATACTGGCAAGGATGGCGGTGAATCCGTGCCAAAACAATACGAAAGCTCGTTTCATGGATGTCGATTTCATTTGTTTTCCTCCTCATCAAAGGCTTCATCAGCCATGTTTGCATATAGGTTGCGGCGCTCTGATTCTGATGCAGGAACCGCACAACAACCTTTCATCTCTGCTGTTTTCCACTTTGCTAGACGACCGAAGAGATTCATACGGGTGCTACTGTCTTTCTGCATCGAAGCACGTGTTCCCTCATTGCTGTAGTCAAAGTTTCTGGCATTGCGGATAGACATTGACATGGCCACCTCTACAGAGTCTTGGTTGGCTCCCATATAAGTGAATGTCCATCCCTCGCCACGAAGCCGTTCCACAAGGTCCTTAATGGTCTTGCCGTTATACTCGCGAGAGGCATTCTCCATACCATCCGTGATAATGGTAACGACCACCAAAGCATCCTTTATGCCCTGTACATGCTTGTGCATACCAGTTAGCGTCATGCCCATAGCGTCATAGAGTGGGGTTGTACAACATGGCTGGAAATCCTCTATATTCAGAGGCTTGGCTTCTGCCACAGGAGTTTTGTCATACAAATGCTTTGTCTCACAACTACAGAATGTCACCAATGACACGAAATGATCCTGAGTGTCGGCAAACTTCTCTTGCGCCTTTTTTATGCCAGCTAAGGTTTCGTTGAAGCCTTCAACGGCAGCTTGGCGTATACACTCCATCGAACCGCTACGGTCGAGGATGATTACATTGAAGACCTTGGTCTTCTGGATTTCATTCTTTACTTCCATTTCATTCATATATTATTGTTGTTAATCAAACGAACGCATAGTCTTGATGAAGGTTAATCGTACCATGCCAAGAATCTCTATCGCCTTGTCAAGGCAGGTCTTCAAGCTTTCTTCACCATTGTAATAGAATTCACAACTTGCCGAGACATTCTTCAAAGTCTGGTCTATATAAACCTTGGCGAGCTTGATTTCACGAGTTGTCTTGTTGCAGGCTGCGAGGACTTTTGTCTCTTCCCCTTCGTCAACCTCATACATTTGGGGGAATACGACAACAAGATAGTCTTCATCATCTGAATTTGCTCCCATCACATAGAATGTTTTCATCTGATAGCGGACAAATATGTCACCGTCATCATCAATCTGAGGCTTGAGCCCCAGAGACTGTAGTACTGAGACTACCATTTCATGTTTTGTCATAATACTTGTTGTTTAGTCGTTGTTATCGTTATCGGAACCTTCATCACTCTCGCCATTATCAATCTTTTCAATAGAGTCGCGGGCGAACATCAGAGCAGCGGCAAGGTGAAGGATCATATGACGAATCACCTCCTCCAGGTCTTCGTTGCCAAGAAGGTCACGTTCGTAGAAGATCCAAAGGCTATCGCCGAGGGTGTATGCCTTGACATATTTGAGGGTGGAGTTGATTTTCTCTTTTAATTCTTCATACTTTTCCTTGTTGTCCTTCTCCAAATCGTAAATGCTGGGCACCGAGATGTTGAGGAAATTCTCATCATCTTCGTTGTACATATAAAGGTAGTTGATGCCCTCGTAGTTGAAGGAAAACCCCAATGATTCAATATCTTCCAAGTTAAAGCCCAAGTTTTCAAAGGCTGCCAAAATCTTTTCTTTCATCTGATTTAATTTTTATGGTTATTACTATTGTTATCTAAAGCCTATGGTTACAGGTTTGAGTCCTTTGTCCTTTGGGGAGAACTCGCTCCTCACACGCTCATATTCCCGAAGTGACTTGATGCTAACAGAAGGACTTCTTGTCGCTATGATTTCTTCCAATACTTCTTGCGTGATACCTTGTTTCTTTCCGTCAGGGCTCTTGATGGTCTCGTTGAACTTCTTGCGAGCTGCCGACTTGACGATGTAGCTGATGTCAGAGCAGTTGTAGCCGTTGGTCAATTCAGAAAGATGGGTTGTGTCAATATCGCCTTCTGTGGGGAGTTTCGACAGTTCCAAGGCAAACAGACTCTTGCGTGCTTCTATGTCAGGCATGTCGATATACACCATTTCATCTATACGTCCGGTTCTCAGCACCGCCTTGTCTATGCGTTCTGGATGATTGGTAGCTGCGAGGACATAAACACCTTTGTCGGAGGCATTGTTGAGCATGCACAGAAACTCATTTACCTCGCTGTCATAATGTTGGTTGCCTTCCTCACCCGAACGTCGTGGCACCATAGCATCAAACTCATCAAAGAAGAGCAAGGTAGGAGCGTTCTTCTCTGCTTCCTTGAAAACCTCGCCAATCTTCTGCTGGGTTCCGTGAACCCAAGTGCAAGCCAAGTCATCGGGAACGATCTTCATGAAATTGATGCCGACCTCCTCTGCCATCTTCTCCGCAAAGAAGGTTTTTCCACATCCTGCCGGGCCGTAAAATAGCATGGACGGAGGCTTGATGCCATAGACTTCGGCACATTCTCGGTTTTGGAGTACGTTGATGAACCCTTCCGTCACTCTCTGCTTCAGTTCGTTCATGCCGGCAACATCACCGAAACCATTGCCTTTCTTCTTTAGTGGAGTGGGGTTCTGCTCTACTGCTTCTTTGGCAACCTTTCTGACCTGCTTTTCTGCTGTGTCGGAAGGTTTCTGTCCGCAGATGCGGCGCAACCAGTCTTTTTCTGTTTCTGTCGTATTCATGTACATTCCTCCTCGTTTCGTTAGTTGTACTTCTATAAAGAAAGATGGGTAGAACAAGCATCTTCTATCATCATTCTTTTGTTTGACTGAAAAAAATCCCTTTCATCATCGTATGATAGCCATCATAGTCTGATGAAAGGGACTGAAAGATTTTTGTCCAGCAATATTTACCCCTGGTGAGTCGGTGGATTATCCCTCCACTGTTCAATCATCCGCTTGCATCCTTCCACAATATGCAAGGCCACACTCTGATACACGGCATCAGTTTGATAGTGCGGATCCATAACTGCGGTGTCTGTACCAAATGCCTGTTTGTCGAACATGATAATCCTGTCCCAATTCGTATAGTCAAGCACTCTGGTAATGGCATTACGGTGTTCCGCATCAAAGATAACAATGCAGTCTGCCTCCTGCAACTTCTCACGAGTAATGGGTGTGGTCATGCCTTTCAGGTCATAGCCCAACTCTCTGGCAATTCGTACCATATTAGCGTCACGAGGGTTTTCTCCCCAGTCCAATGTGCCACGAGAGAACACTTCAATATTGTCCATCCCCTCTTGTTTGAGCATCGATTTGAGTACACACTCGGCAAATGGACTTCTGCAAGCATTGCCTGTGCAGACAAAGCAAATGGCATATTTCTTATTCATATTCTTTTGCTATTCTTTTTTTTGCTTTTTACATTTGTTGTCTCCCCATTCCAAATGTCATCTGCAACATGCAAGATAACATCGTGGAGTTCAAGATTGTCCTTGAAAGACTGTTGGATTGCATCATAACCAACGACAACGCCAAGGATGTTGCCTGTCACGGCTCCTACAGAGTCGCTGTCGCCCCTATGGTTTACAGAGGCAATCATTGCCTGCTCAAAGTTGTTGAAATACTTGACGGTACAATATATTGCCATAGCCAAAGATTCATCACCCGTCCAGCCTTCACCGATGGCCTCTATGTTTTCAACATCCGATGCAGACGAATCGACCAGACCGAGTGCCTTGTCGATCAAAGCTCGAAGTTCTGTGATATATGCAGTCTCATTTGGATAGAGAGCCAACAACATATCGTAACCATCTGACAAATATTTCTTGAAGTCATCCACTGTGGGACTGTCCTTCTGCATAATCCTGTATATAATGTGTGCCTCTAATGCTGATGGAAGCCAACCGAGAGGATGCTGGTGGGTTATCTCAGCTGCATCAGCCGCCAACATATCAACATCCTTTATGTTGGAGATACGTCCTTCAAGAGGCTCACCTTCGGGAGTGTCTCGCCACACAGCACCATAGAGTGCTACAGGTGCTGTACGCATGATACCGCCACAACCTTTACTATTGTTGTATGGGTCTTTACCTCTAAGAATACTTTGTAATGCTGTTATACAGGTATTGCCTGGAGCACGACGATTGTTGAGTTCAGGCAATTCGCCAATCCAGCAATCCTTACGACGACCAGATCTCTTGCCTATTTGTGTGTTATACCATTCAAGATATGCCTCGCAAATAGCATACTTTAGGGCTTTGCCCTGCTCTTTTGCATTCAGCAAGCCACAAGCTGTGAACAGTGTCATCTGAGTATCGTCAGAAATCAATGCCTTGCCGTTATTTTCTTCATCAGACAACCACCACTGGGTGGTGTCCAGTCTTGTGATGCCATTATCACCATACCTTTTCTGTATACCCATGTACGAGTTGATGAATTCCACAGGATAACCGAGCGCATCGCCAACGGCTCCTCCAACCAGCGAACCACGTATCTTATCTAATTGTTTGTTTCTATACATATCTATAAAACTTGTTCTATTCATAGTCATAAATTTTTTACGTTATACTGTTTATGTTTAGAGTGAGAAGAAGTAACTCTTTGTACAAGGTTACTCAGTGTTTCTCTTGCTTTGCTCGTTGATGACTTGCTTTCTTCGCTTAAACTCCTCAATGGGCAAGGGCTCTTTGCCTTCTCTCTCCGTGAGCTTGTCATAGAAGGCATTAAGTACTCGCAATATCTTTGAGGTGCCGTGGCCGCTTTCTTTCAGGTAGCCTTTCAGAGTCGGCGGCTCCTTTCCCTTGTCTGCACCATAGAACACCCAGTAGGTACTGAGAGCGATGTCTGTACGATGCAGCCCCATGGCACAAGCGATATAGAAACCGCCTCGGTCGATGCGCTCACAAAACTCTGTAAACAACGACACCATGTTTTCAACGACATCGGCACGGTTATCAACAGGATAGTAGAAATACTCCATACCGTACTCTTTACAAAGGTTCTGCATACGTTGGTTCATTCCGTCATTGCGAAGGTCAATGATGGTATGAACGCCTGCGTCCTTGATAACTGGCCAGGCATAGCCCAGACTGCGTGATGACATTGTCTTTCCCCTTACACCTCCGTATGCAGGATGCATGTCGGGAATGTTGAGTGCAAGTATTCTGTTGATGTTCATAGTATTTTTGCTCGTTCTGTGTTTATTATTCTACTCTCAAAGCTGGAAATTTTTCTCGCTATTTTTGCCTATATGCCATCCGTCACACCATGCGCATTTATAGACAGAGAAATGAACGCCATGTTTCTTTTCCATTGCTTCTGCAGCCTTTTCCGCAATAGACTTTGATGGATATGCCACCTTAGGCTTACCACTTCTTCGGGAGATGTGGCTGTATTGACTGAATATGCCAAAAGCATTGTGCGTAACGAAAATGTTTCGCCATGCGCCCTTTCTCGTCAACTGATTCCATATAGCCAGCATAAAGTTTTTTGTATTCATAGTCCTCATTTTGGTTACACATAATAAAACCTCTCATAGTTGAACCGTGACAACTCACTTTGCGTGGTGTCCAATGCCTTCAAACGTTCTGGTATCTCATGTAGAGGTGTACCATTGTCCAGAAGCCTTCTTAGTTGTGTAAACATGAGACGGTTTGTCTTGTCCATGCTATCCTTATCAGTAACCACACCATACTCTTCAGCTTCACTCATCTCAGATATGATCATACCAGAGAACAAACCATGCAGCCCTTCCTTCTTGGCAAATTCCATGGCATGACACCATATACCGATGATGCCTCCACAATGTTTGCGAAGATAATAGGATTGCGGATGGCCTACAATTATACCGTCAAAGTCTTCTTCCTCATCGCTCTTGCGAAAGAACAAGCCTTTGTCTGAACCATGACCAAGCAGCATGATACGCTCGCTTGGAGACGTGTGGTGAAGCAGATGTCCCATCTCTTTGTTGGAGCAATCCGCTTCAATCAACCGTGCTCCCAACCCTTCATAAAGGATTGAGAGCATTTCGGTCGTTTTATCTGTCGGATGTATCACTAACATAGTCTTTCCTTTTGTCTCGTTTATGATAATAGGGAGAGAAAAGTAACCTCTAATCTATCACTTCATTGGCTTGACATCATCGAAAGTCATCTCTTTCTCTATCAAGAAAATCTTTGGTCAGTTTTACCAGTCTTTTGTTTGCAAGACACAGATGTTCATGCAAGTTCTTCTTGACAGTATTGTTGTCTATCTTTCCTCTCTTGTAGTTCTTGATGAGCAGATTGATATTTTCGAGTTTACTTCTTAGCAACCATTCAAACAGTGTACCTTGCTCACGAGGTAGATTAGAGTACCATTCGTCAATGCTTTCACGATGTGCCCGATAGGTGGTTAGCGTGTACATATAGTCATCGTGAATGAGTTTAGTTGTCTCGTTGTCATTACACAGATCCGCCAGTTGCTTGTATGCTTCTATCAGCCGATAGTCAACAGGCATGACAGAACGCCAGGCAGCCATATTCATATCGGCTTGGGTACCACAGCTGTATGTTCCCATGACTCCATCAATCACCCGAAATAGTTTTTCGTAACTGTTAGGTTCTTGCCATTCGCTACCTGTTTTTTCATAGAAGTGCTCCATCTGTAGTCGTGCTACCTCATGCCAGACAAAGGATGCGCTTGCTTCATCCATACCCGAATTGACCATACTTGCGTATGAATCGAACAGGGCAATAACGATAGAAATGGTGTCTTTGTAGTCTTTTGTAATCCACTTGTTATACTCTTTATTGTCCATGCCCAAGTCTTCCAAACTGTAGCTACCAGTTTTGCTGTACGCTGTATCAGCGATGGATAGCAAGGAGTCAACCGTATGCTCTGAACAGGTAACGTATTCCATCACTTTTTTCTTGTCAACATCCAGATGTTTCAAGACAAATGGAATGCTGTCTTTAGCAACCATCACCGTATCGGATTCCTGATTATCCGCTCCGCTTTTGTTCCCCTTACAGGAAACTACGGAAAGGACAATCAGAAACAATACCGTCATTTTGAATATTGTAGTAGTTTTCATGTTGCTCATTTTTGTTATTCAATATCTATTCTTGCCACCTCATCCACATTTTTTATCTTACGGATATTTTCAATGGCTTGCTTTAGTTCGTTGGAAGAATGTACCTCAAAATCCACCGTGGTTTCCACAATGCGGTCTTGGGTTACTGTATGGAGTTCCGAAATGGAGAGGTTCTGTTGCTCTGTAATGCAAGCCACCACATCGCTGAGCAGATGATGGCGGTCGATACCACGGATGCAAACACGAACGGGGAACAGGAATTGTTCGTTCTCCTTGAAATCCACAGCTACAATGGTATCGCCCTGCTTGGATGCCTGACGGATAGCGGTGAGGCAGTTGCGCTTGTGGAGCGTAATCTGTCCCTCTGTATTCTTGAAACCGACGACTTCGTCTCCCGGCAACGGATGGCAGCAGGAACAACGCTTATACTCCATCTTTGGACGGTCGGTGAAGAAACAGCCCAAACTACGCTTTGCCTTATAGGTAAGCACATGGTTCTGCCATTCTGCTTCTGGTACTGCATCCTCTGCAGTACCTATCTCTACACAATCGCCACGATGGAGCATCGTCTTCACAGAGGACAGTTTACCGTTGATACGTGCATACACGGCATGAAGTCCTACTTCGGTATGAATTTCGAAGGCAAAATCGAGTGCAGTGGCATACTTGGGCAGTACGATACATTTGCCTTTGGGTGTGAAAGCCATAATGTTATCATGGTAGAACGATGCCGTCACACCATCCATATAGTCCATCTCGTTGGTGTGGTAGGCTATATCCTTGAGCACAGCCCTGAACTTTTCCAACCATGCCTTCAGGTTTTCCTCCGTGCGTTCAGCAGTACAGCCAAGGCGGTTGTTGCGTATCATACGTTCAGACGAGATATGCACTTCCTCCCATTGTCCCTTTGGATTGAGAAACTTCACATGGAAACTCTGGTAGCCGTTCTCCTTCGGGGCATTGATATAATTGACCACAGAACAAGGACGCTCCTTGAAACAGTCGGACAACACGGCATAGATATGCAAGCTCTGCTTCTTCTCCTCCTGCAAGCCGTCAGCCTTGTAGATGATACGCAGGTAATGCTTGCTGTCGATATGTTCGAAATCACAACATTTGGACTGCATTTTGCGCCAGATACTGTAAGGTGAGCGCATACGGAGCTCGATGCGTGCGTCAATGCCGTTAGCTTCAAGTATCTCCTTAGTCTTGGCGATAAAGACATCCACATCTGGTTTTTCCGACAGCTGAAGTTCAGCCAATTGCTTCTCTATTTGTTCATACTCACGTGGACAGCGATAGCGGAACGACAGGTTTTCAAGTTCTGTCTTTACGTTATACAAACCAAGGCGATTGGCAAGAGGGGCATAGAAATAATCTGTCTCCGAGGCAATCTTCATCTGCTTGTCAGGGCGCATACTGCTGAGCGTGCGCATGTTATGAAGTCGGTCTGCCAATTTCACCAGGATGGCACGCACATCAAACTGTACAGACGATAGCATTTGGCGGAAGTTATCCACCTGCTTCGACTGGTCATACTGAGCTTTCTTCTGCTTAGTCACGACACCGACAAGAAATGCCACATCATCCCCGAAACGTTCACGGATCTCATCTATACTGTAAGGACAATCCTCTACAACATCATGTTGAAAAGCTGCCATGACAGGGTTAGCTCCCAGTTCCAACTCTTCTGCCACAATGCGTGCCACGGCAACAGGGTGACTGATATAGGGTTCACCCGACTTGCGCAGTTGGTCTTTGTGGGCATAAGCGGCAAAGTTGTATGCTTCATGCAGCAAGTTCATCTGCTTCTCGTCCACTCGTTGAGCCATCAATGTGAAGATAGCGTCCACATCGGTTTGTATCTTCTTTTCATACTTCTCATTCATAGTCTTTTCATTTTTATCGTTCATTATAAGAGAGTGGAAGAGTTGTTGATATTATATCAACTTTCTTCAGAAAACATGAGATTTTTTGTACAAGCGTTTCTGCCTCCTCTGGCTTGGGCATGTTTTCTCTCGCAAGTGTCACCTGAATGGTGTAAACAGCGGAGTCTTTTGTGGTCGCATTGTGTGCATAGCTGAGTGATTTTAGCTGACACCATTCTAATCTTACCAAGGAGTCGCAGACTATTGTTTCCTGTGTAGTGGAGACAGAGTCTGTCGGTATAAATGGTTCCTTGTCATCGTAGTTGTAAATGACAGACCCATTTTTCAATGCCTTGATATGGGTACGTACTTGGCTGTTCTTTGTGTCTGTCAACTTAACTTCAATCCTCTCATCAAATTGATAGTCATACTCTGATAGGTGTTTTTCTACTATCTTGCAGATGCTGTCCTGTAATTGATGATTGATATGATTGTCTGTGCGATACTCGTTGTTACAGATGTCATAGAGGGTGTAATATCCATTCTTACGCAGTTCCAACTCACCAAACCAATGCCTTGATGTATGATAGACCAGGGTTTCATACTCTGGCTTCACCAACAACCCATATCTGTCGCGCAGTCCTATCTTTCCTGTTTCCTTGTCCTCTATACAGAAAATTCCAGGATAGGTGTCAAGTGAGTAATATCCAGTTCTGCCCACATTGAAGCATGTATGTTGGTTGTTGCCTATGGCTAAGCTTGGCAACAATATTCCCATATAGATGGCAGACACAACGGCCAACAACAGTTTCTTCTTGTATTGGTAGAAAGCACTGCATACATAGGCAACCATGCTAAAACTGATGCCTAACATGGACATTCGCAACAGTCCGGCATGGGGTTGGGCAAAGAAGAATATCAGCATAGATATAACCAACACCCACATTTTCCCTTTCTCCAATCCATAATATCTTTTAAGCAGATGGAAACTCATTGTCGGAGCCACGACACTGGCAAACAGGCATAGTCTCGCATTCATAGTGAGACCTGCATACAATGTGCCTATTGTTATCAACAGTAGGGAACAGAATGTCCTTGCGGTTTTATCCGTCCAAAGCAGTTTGCCAAGCGTGTCTGTCCATGTCAAGGTGTCTGTCTGACAACCCTTACGGAAGATATTGACGAGGAAGACTACCAAAGGAACTACCCACAACCATGTAGCTACAGCTAAAGTAAGCCCTACATACCACCATCGGTTAAAGTCAAGGTTCAACAATGGAAATACTTTTGAGGCGAGCTCACTAAGTTTTATGTCAAGTTCTGTACTGATAGCAAAGACTGTCAATCCCATGAACAGCAGTCCTGGAATCCATGATTTCTTTTCCCTATGGTAAAGCGTGAACGAGAGCAGCAGACGTGACATAATAAGTAACATTACAATCCATGTTGCAGGGGTATCGACCCATGCCATTCTGCTTCCCAATGCGGCTATAGTCCACAATGAACAGATAACCAAATCAATTTCTAATAATGTCTTTCTCATCTTGTTTCTCTTTTATTCTATATCAATCAATATTGCCGTATAGTTGTCATCATCTTGTTTTTGACAGAGAAAGTCAAATACATCGAGTATATCTTCCAAGGGCTTGTCGTCCAACATCCTTGCTTGTAGGATGTCGGGGGCCATGCTCTTGTACAAGCCATCAGAACAGAGTAATATCCTGTCTCCTTTCTGAATGGTGAACTGCCTAATGTCGGGAACAGCGACTTCTGGACGGTAGCTGAAGAAACAGCGTGACACAATTTCCCATCCGAAGTCAATGCGCACATGGTCCTCGGTCTGGTAAAGTAATCCCTCACTTTGTCTTAGCAGATAGCAACGGCTGTCGCCCACATGGGCTATTGTCGCCTTGTCACCTTCAATGCTGACCATGACCATCGTAGTACCCATCTCTGCATGGCTGAGGTCATAGGATTTCTGGTTGATGGCATTACAAGCCTTTTTGCAAGCCATAACAACTTTTTGGTCACTGTCTGGAGTGTCTGTATTATCCTGCCAGTATTTTGAAATAGCATTGCAGACAGCCTCACTTGCCACCTCGCCAAAGGAATGACCTCCCATGCCGTCACATACTATGCCCATGAAGCGATTGTGCTCTGGCATTTTCAGGACGTTAAAGCAATCTTCATTATTGCTTCGCCGACCAGTCTTGCTGATTGTCGCATATTTGATTTTCATTATCTTTTGTTTTTATGTTTATATCGTTTTTGAGAAAGAAGTAACCTAATGATACTCACTCAATATACTTTTCCAGACTAATTTCCATATCTAACATTTGATGGCTGATATTGGTGATTATCATCTTTTCAGCTTTTGCAATTCGCTTGTTTCTGAAGGACACATTGAACGTATTTAGTACCACCAGGAACAAAGTCGGGTAGAAACATTGCTCTATCAGACTCATGCTTGTCCTGGAATGTAATAGCCATGCCACTATTCCCGTCAACACAAAAGCCAAAACGAAGTACCAACTATTGGATGGAAGTTTGTTGTTGTCTGGCTCTATGAAACTTTGCTCCATTGCTTCTGTCATAAAATTCAAGGCTTTGTCGGGAGCTGCATTATGAAAACTCTGGAACCACATACCTTGCGCTAATACGCCTTGTGGCCACTTGGCAATCTCCTTTTGCAGTTTTTCTGTGAGTCGCTGCACATCCACCTTGCCGTTGAACTTGATTTGTCGTTTGGCTTCAGACAACACAATATCATGGATGTCATGCCACTGGCTCCTGAATATCTCTTGTCGTTGTATTTCCATTGTGAATAGACTTTTATAATGTTGCCAATTCCTCTGCGTATGGTATGCCAAACACATCGAGATAACAGCACTTGATTTCTGATGCCATTGTCGTAAGGATGCCTGTTGTGCGCTGCCGTTCATGATCTGCATTGAAATGATTGTCGTTTATATTGCGCTCTATCTCTGCCAAACGCAATCTCTCATCTGTCAAACGTTGACGACTCTCACCACACTTGGCACTCTTTACCTCATTCACCTTAATGGCGATATTGGCATTCATCTCATGCAACCGTTCATCCAGCTTGGTATGTATCTCCTTCAAAGCTGCATTTTTGCTGTCTGTAAGCATACGGTCGACCATTTCGTTTTTGCCGTTCTTGATCTGTAACCATTCAATGAGTCCACAGATGATAATCCCCCAACCGCCTGTGACGATTTGGATGACCATCCATTGCCACACGCCATTGAACACCGCCTTGCGGATAAACTCCATCCATGCGGTATGTCCTCCTGCACAGTTCTTCACGATGGCACTGGCATCGCCTACGCAATAGGAGATGACGGCTTGTAACCAGTCTTGGTCTTCTTGCTTGCCCATTTCTGGTCTTTCCGTAAGGGTATCTCCCAGACGTGAAAACAGTTCAGCCACATTGACCAAGTTAGTGTTTACACTCTGTTCTGCTTCGCCGATGGCATTCTGAAGGACGGATTTGTTCGTTTCCATGAAATGATCTATCTTTTCAGAGATATGATCGGCAATGATTTGTGAGAAAGGCTGGAGCAGGCGTTTCATTTCTTCCATGCGCTTCTCCTTCGGCTTGAACAGATTTATGTTACTTACTGCCAGGGAAAGGTAGTCTTTCATACCGAAGCGTATCTTCTCATGCAAGATCGCTAAATCGACCTCCCATGTGCTATCCACACTGTCAATGGCATTGCGGATAAGCAAAGCTATGGTATTTTGAAGTTTCAGCGTGCAGTTGTCGAAAGCGGTTTCTGTGGCTTCCAGTCCAGTCTCTATCTCGTTAATGATGCGCTGACATTCAGCCTTTTGTTCAGCAGTCATTTCTGCATTATGCTCGTAGATACCCAGGTCTTCACGCACCTTTTCCACAGCATCATTATAGGTGCCAAGCAATGTACGGAAGACTTTTCCGTATTGTGCCACACAACGCTCATCGGTAGAAAGAAACTCCAGCAGAGCCTCTTCGAATGGAAGGAACTGACTGCGTTGTAGCTTCAGTTCAATCTTTTCTTGTGAGAGTGGCACGTCTTTTTGCAGGTCTTCATCAAAGGTCATACCTCTTCTTGCATCCAAGGCTAATAACGAGGATAGTCCGAACACTCGCTTGTACATCAATGCTTCGTCAACGCTTCCGTCAGCCTTGGTGAAGCACCCTTTCACATCCTGTCGTACTCGTTCAAGAGCTTGTTCTCGCTCCACATTGGATGCTATAAGGTCAGTCTTGTTCAGAATGAAGAACACATTGCCCGGATTACCCTTGAAATTTTCATTGAAGTATTCACGGTCAGCTTCCGCAAAGCCACGTTCACTACAAACATAGACGACGGCTTGAGCCTTGGCTGCAATGTCAAGTGCCAGTTCTGTTGCCACTTCCTTATCTTCCAACCCTGGAGTATCTACAATGTTAACTCCATTCTGCATCAAAGGCAGTGAACTTCTGATGATGGAGTAGGCCACATTTTTGAAACGAGGAACATTACCTGTAGAAATCAATGTTTCTGCATCTGCAATGCCATAGCGATAGGTCTGCATGAACTCGTCCTTACTGATGTGTTCTATTCTACCTTGGGTGATGCTTCCGTCTTCATTTACGATGTCCTTGTAATGTATCTCCACATCATCTTCTTCACAACCGAATTGGACGAATGTGAGTATGGCGGTGCTTGGCAATGCAGATTCTGGCAATACCCTACTGCCTAACAGGGCATTGATGAGAGTACTCTTGCCTGAGGTGAATGTTCCCATGACAACTACACGGAACAGCCCGTCTGTCACCATTTGTGCTTCTTCACGGCATCTGTAGGATTGGAGTATCATACCCAAACCTATCTCATTATTGCCAATTACCTGTCGTTGTCCTGCCAAATCCGCCATAGTGTTGAGGGCAGTAACAAGTCTTGTATTTTTATCTTTACTCATATTTACTAAAAACTTATTGTTGTTTACAAACAAAAGAAACTCTCAAAGTTGCGATGGTTGACACTTGTGTCCTTATAGGCTCTTTGCTGCAATATTTCGGGAATCTTGTATAGCGGTACATGATTGGTCAATAGTTTGCCAAGAGTGCGGTAGAGAGTATAATTCGACCTTTCAATATACATATCAAGGGTGATTTCTCCATAATTTTCGACATCTTTAGCATTAAAGAAGAAAGTGCTGGCAAATAGTCCATGAAGATGATTCCTACGTGCAAACTCTACTGCATTAGGCCATATTCCGATGATATTGCCATTGTGTCTGCGAAGATTGTAGGCATGTATTCTGTTCAGCACAATCTGTGGAACTCCAATCTGACAGTTTGCTAGACGATGTACCCACACAGGATCATCCAAATCACTCGGACTGATTTCAAGCACATCGTTAAAACGCTCTCTATACAGTCCATGGCAATCACCATAACCAATTATTAATATGGGTTCTTCTTTGGGCGTTTGCCAGAGTAATTGTCCAATGCCACGTTCATACCATTCGTCCTCTACCACATATACATTAGGCATATTGGCATATATGGCCTCTGCCAAGGAGGTTGATTTGTCTTTAGGATGTATCACCAACATATTGCACTTCTTTGATTGTTATACTTAGTTCATATCCAACGTGATTTCCATGCCTGACTCAGAAAAATGCACTCCAGACAAGGAAAGATATGCGAGAACATTCTTTAATTCGGTAACGTTCTCAGGATATACATTGATGCGTTTGCTGTCGGTGTCTATTTCAATGCCTTTGGGAATCTTCTCTTCGATATGGGCAATAGCACCGGAAATCAGTAGAGATATTGCCTTGCTACATTCATACGACATACATATAACATCCTTGCGCATTGCTTCAATTCGTACAGCAACACTAATTGCAGGGATGAACTTATGTGGAGTGTATTCGATGGACAAGGTCTTATCATCCACCTGCTTTATGGAAGGACGAACTAAGTAGTGCTTCTCTACATAGTTGGACACTTCTTCGTAATATACTGAAACTTTCATACTGATGGTTTTGTTATTCAAAGGCAAAGACTGAAATACAACGTCTGCACTTTAGTGTGTTGTTCTGACTGATGCCCCATTTAATTTCTACATTTTTGTTGGCAAACATGGTCAAGCAATCACTTATCCCTTCCATTTCATCCATCATCAATTCCTCTCCTTCTTTATAGGATATTGAAACAATGATATTTGAAAGTTTGTTTGAACAACGTTTCCGTATCTCTGCCATTGCATTATCTGTGAGTTCTGTGACAGAGGCATTGTCTTCATTCCTTATAGCTACCACAGGACGATGGTTTTCAGCAAATGCCTTGAAGTCGTCCCAGTCAAGATTTATAAGCCCAGAATGTAAAGCTATGTCGTCGATATATGCCTTTGTGATTTGCCACTCTCTTGTTATTACTTGTATCATGCCTTTTTTGTTTTTTCTTGTAATTCTGAATTTTCTAATACCCTTTCTTCACACAGCGACAGGACTTCTTGTTTGAATTTCTCTCTTGTAACCAACTGTTGGAGTTCTTCGATAGTCTTGCACGCATTGATGAAAATAGAATGATTCTGTATGCAACCGTCCCTTCCTTTGAACTGCAGGGTTATAGCGATTGAATATAGAGGTGGCTCTATATCCATTCGCATGACTGACACCCCCATTTTCTTGATAGGTGTATGGTTAGATGCTATATTCATTGTGGCATGAATCATCTTGTCAAATGGTAATGTCTTGTCTAATTCAACAAGGAAAGTTTCATCATGCAATACTTGAGAAACAAACTTTGCATAGTTTTCCACGTTCTTCAACAAGTTCACTGTCATATTGTTGCTTATTGTAATATCTTTGCTCATCTTATTTGATTTATTTTATAATAAAAGAGGAATGAAAGTTTGATGCTCTATCAATGTTGGCACCAAACTTTCTTCGATTATTTCGCATTCTCTGCCCACCATTCCTTAACCGCCTTGTTAAAGCGTACATTCAGTCTGGAATACTTGGTGTCAACCCATGAGCGTTTTCTTCCGATACGTTCAGCCACTTCAATCGGTGCAGTATCTTCAATGAAACGCAGGGTCCATACAATACGCTCTTCCTCTGTCCATTTCAATTTCTGAGATATGGTATAAAGAAAGTCCACCACCTTCTTCTGTAAGTCTTCGTGGTTCAAGTCAACCCCCAACACATCAGCCAGTGGGTTAGCATTGCTCTTGCCCTCTTGCCAAACACAGAAGTCCTTGGCAAACTCTTCTGAAACTTCAATGACACGAGGAATCTTGTCACGCAGAACCAGTTCCTCATATCCACGGTCACTACGGATAAGGCGGTCTTTCAAATCAGCTTCGGCTTTTTTCTGGAGTCTGTGCAGATCTTCTATTTTCAGACAGAAAGACTTCATCATCTTTTCTTCAGTATTACGTTCTACCAAAGTAGAGAAAAGGACATCCTTATACAAACCATTAGGCATTGTATCGTTCAAGATGTATTCCCACATTTCTGGTGCTATAGAAAGGCCGAGAAGACGTGTGTTTCCAGCAGTACGCTCGCGTGTGACGTTGATAAGCTTCATATCTTCAAGGTATCTTATCAGTTCATGTTGAGCGACCTCGGAAAGCCAACAGAAGAAACTGCTCTTGCGTGAGTATTTGTCGAGTATACTCCATGTACCTTCATTCCACAAGAAAGTATAAAGTATGTCGCCAAACTCTTCTACAGATACCTCAATCTTGTATGTCTGTTTGATGTTAGCAAGTATCTTTGAGCGGAAACGGCTGATATTGCATCCGTTGGTATTTGTGCTGTAGAAGAATTTCTGGGCAAACAACTGGTCACCTGATTTTAATCGGTTGATGATTTCTTCCGACTCTTCCGTGTTGGCTTCATACCATGCAACTTCACGTGTCACAATGCCCCAATAGCGTAGTTCTTCCTTCTCGGTTGCAAACTCCTTGTTGGCTTCCGATATCTTGCTCATTATCTTCTGAACAAGTTCTTCATCACCTATCGAGAGTGTTTTCTTCTTACTCTCAATTTCCAAACGGACAACCTCTACAAGACCGAGGATAGTCTGCTTTGCAGTAAAATCGTTTGTTCTCATATCTGTCAAAATTCTTAAATTTATACATACAAAAAACCGAACCTTACATCGGATTTTCTGATGCAAAGTTCGGTGGATTTTGACAGGTTGGCTGTTCTTTGCTATGTGAACAACGTGAGCCTTATATCTTCATTGATTATCAACATGTTAGAGTTGTATGTTTAAACATTTTAACACTAAATCAGTGCCATGATTTTTTCAGGCAAAATAATGTGTTTTGGCAGAACTGCAAGGTGGGCTTTCATATCTTGCAAAAGGAACGGCTCTGCAGGTTCCTGCATCCTTTCGCAGGTATTTCCAATGTCTTCACGAATACTTTTCAGCACTGTGTACAAGCCTTTCTGTTGTAATTCGCCTTCCGAATTGAAATTCTTCACCATGTCGGTAAATATTGTTTCTCCATTGATGCCATAAGTCATCTCGTACAGTTTTCCAAAGAGCTGCTGGTATTGGACAATGTTCAACGTATCAACCTTGTCACCGTTCTTCTTGCGGTCTATAAGATAGATAAGATAAAGCACAAAACCTGCACTTCGGCTGAAATGTACCATTAATCTCTCGTCACCTCTGCTTAGAAAGAGACGATAATGACCGTCCGTCTTTCGTGTTTTATCAATTTTTTCAGACCAGCGTATCTCCAAATCCATTGACGAGACTTCCGCCAAATGTTTCGGATTGACGAAATCAGACATCTTCTCTTGCAATTTTGGTGATTGCCTTTGGAAGAACATTCGTAGAGTAGCAGGATCTATAGACTTAATGATAAATTCTATTTCTGCTTCCATCTTTGGGTCGTGCTTCTTATGACTCTTTTTCAAGTTGTCCAATAGCCGGTCATACATTTCCATGCGTTGTTTATGGGTGATGACACCCTTAATCTCCATCTGTTCCTTGAGCTTGGCGGTGGAAGATGCCATCCCAAAGGTCGGATGGATTGTATTCTCTGACAGCGCAGCGAAATAGTTGGACTGGAAGCGTTTGTCTGTTATGGCATTCCTTGCAAGTTCAACGAACTCATCTGTATTATCTTCTACAAACGAGCGGAGTAATGCTGCCATATCAAATTTGGCTATGCGTTCTGCCGCATAAATCATCAGATTGATATTTTCAAACAGCTTATCATTGTCAGTCTTGGCAACGATAAACCGCTTCTTTTCATTGAAACCATGTGAGGCTAACTGTATGAGAAAATTGTCACCATGCTGTTCGATACGTTCCTTTATCTTGGGGTGATTTTTTAACTCCACATTCTGGACGACCTCCAATTCATAGGTGTTGTAGTAGTCATCGCAGTCAGCAATCTGCTTAAACTGCTCCATGATGTCCACTGCACGTTTGGCTATGTCTGCCTCTGGATCGGCAATAAGATAAAGACAGTTGTCGGCAAATTGCCCTACTGCACACTGTTCTTCAATCAACTCGCCAATACAAGGCTTGTCTATAGGGTCATTATCTATGATTTTCATCTTCTTGCGCTTTTGATAGTTTGTATTTTAAGACAGCTTGCTTAATCAGATTACTGTCTGGCAAATCTTCTATTCTATATCGTACTGGCTCTTGTGGAGAATATTCCAATTCGTCAAGCAACTGATACCAGTCTGTCTTCAGTTTCTTTTTATGTGTAAAGACGAAGGTGGGCATAATCTGTAGCACCATATTCATCATCTTTGTACCGTTCACTATTTGCTGTTCAAGATAGTGCCTTCCACATTCCACAATGTTTTCTCTTATTTTTCCATCGGGGTGAGTAATGCTGTATTTTTGTGTGGATAATGCGTACTTGAACTTTCCTGTTGCCAAGTGATGTCGCTCTGCATATAGTCCGGCGGTTAGATCTGCGGCCAGCTCCTGCATCCAGCGTTCACTGCAAAAAAGCATAAATTGGTACCTGTGAAGGGTTTGGTGAGCCATCTCATGAACGAAACACAAAGTGAAAGCATCCTTGTTGTTGATGCCCGCAGTTCTCAGCATTTCCAAGTTGTATGAAAGCTCACATTCCCCAGCTTTGTCGCCAAGCAATACTTCCGCAAAAGATTCACATTTGCCATTTATTTCAGGTACAGGCAAGCAGAAAAACGATGCCACATCAGCAATGATACGCTGAATGTCATCTTCCGTGACTTCTTCTTTGTCATAAAAGATGGCATTGAATACATTTGCTTCGTGACGACGCATGTATTTCATCCATTGCGCATTGTTGTATTCGGACATAGGCTAACCTCACACTTTCTGCACTTTATGTAAAGACATAGTATAACCACACTTTATACACCTCGTACCATTTGTTGGCTTTGCACCAGGGTAAGCTTCTTGGTAGCAGAAATGATGGTCATCTCTTGAATACTCATGATGTGGGCATTTTAGCCCACGGATTTCTTTTACTCTTGCCATATAGTCATTCTAAAAAATGAATATTAAATGGTTATAAAAATGGAATATTATCCACTATATCAGGATCACATGTTGCTTCTACACCATCAAAGAAATAATCTTTTAAAGGCTCTGTTATTGGAGACAATAACTCTCCCATAGCATAACTCTTTATTGCTGCTCCTCCTTCGGCTAATGCCATAGGAACGTTCCCGTAAGCAAGGTGAAACGTTGCCGCACCAATGTGATATATTGTACCAATGCCCATAGTTTCCCAATTTTAAATTCAACCTTGTTTTGAAGGATATATATTGGCATATTCACTTGCCAACTTTTGTTCAAACATTTTTTATGGTTCTACGGGATTTATTGTGAGTTAATTTAATGCCATTTCACATTTGCCTGTATCCGAGCTATAGGAAAAGGCTTTGCAAGGCCCTCTATGTGATAGTTCTCCGATAGGGGAACATCCGAGATGTTAACGAATTAACAATCCAGGAATGTTAACTCACACTAAATCCTGTATAACCTTTTTTATTATTTATCTTTCGACTGATTAATTTTATCATCAATCCATTTTGACGCTTCGCTGGCGGCTTTAAAAGCCTTACCGCTAAGGAGATAGTAACCTCCCATGATTGCTAATACTGTACCCATAAGTTAAATATTTAATCGTCAAACAATTTTCCAATATACCAACCAATTCCTGCACCGATTGCTCCACCAACAGCAATGGCTCCAACAAAAGGAGCTGCCGCTACGACAAGTCCACCAACCGCAGTTCCTACAGCACTGGCTCCTGATGCTACTGCTCCTATTCCAGATGCAACTGTTGAGCCTGTGGATGCGATAGCTGTACCAACTGTAGCTCCAACTGTACCGAGTCCAGACAGGGCATTTCCGATACCAGAGGATGCTGAATTAATAGAATTAGAAAAAGAATTCACAGCATTATTACTTGCACTTGTTATAGAAGAGCCTAATGCATTTGCTCCCATCTCTGAAAGTGCGGAACCAGAAGCCATACCAACGGTTGCGCCAACAGTTCCTGTAATTGCGTTGTAGCCTAAGCTACCTGGTTTAGGAGGACGTACCATATTTTTATTGTTTTATTTGTTATACTTATGTCTTATACTACAATTTGAATTGTATTTTCAAGAATTAATGCAATGCTTGTATAGTTTGTAACCAATGTTTTCTCATTTTTCTGCATTATATCATTTAACATTGTTAAAACCGATTGCAACTATAAGTTCCAAATGGTCACCATGTATATGTTCCATTGTGGACAATCCCCATTTGCATTCCAATTCTTCGCCCAGTTTGTCTATTACCTCATGAATGTCATTTATCTTCTCCATGAAACAATTATCTTGTGGAAGTCTAATGACGAATAGCAATCCTTTTACTTGTTTGCTATCGTTTCTCTCGATAATTGAGGAAATGGAGTTATCGAGCATAACGCCAATCTCTTCAATCTTCCCAGAAACCTTTTCGGCGTCAATATCGCTGACATTAGCCTTGAAACTATCAACATCGTTTTGGTCAATGTTAATGAATCCCTGACTACTTACGATTTCAGCCAAAAGGCTATTTACTTTTTCACTTCTCATTTCTTCTTGTTATTTTGGCTTCTCTTATAATCATCATACCACATGCCAATTTGCTTTGCTGCAATATATGAGCAATAAGCAATCATTCCTGATGTAATAACCATAATCGTTGGATTTATTATGTTACACTTAAATTATTGAAATGAAATTTCCCATTGACAGACAAATAATCTCACATGACCACTCTGATTTATGAACCACCGGCTCCAGCAGCACCACCTGCGAGAAGTCCTTTTGTTCCAAGAGCCACAGCACCTGCTGGACCACCAATTACGAAACCAATTACACCTAATGCTAAAGCACCACCAATTGCACATCCTGCACCTTTCTTAAGACCATCTGTAAATTTACTCATAATTATTATTTTTTAATTATTACTCCAACAATGATATGCTTCGTTACATATCCCTTTGTCTTTGTTTCTACTGCAAAATTACAAGGAATGAATCAGTTGGCAAAGCGCACACATTTTCTTACATTGCACTTTTACAAAAAAAAATCTGGAAGTGTGTAACTTTATGTACTCACTCCCAGATTCCATATAATGAAGCTTCAAATATATTATATAAAAGTTCCCCAATCTTGGTGTTCTTTTATAGGTATACCATTTACAGTAACCTTTTCAGGTAACACGATTGTATTGATATATTCTCCTGTGCCTATTTGGATTTCTCCTATCAGTCTGCTCCCAACAACAGTATCTATAGCATTGCGTATTTCTGAAATTCTGTTCACTACATTGGGGTATAATGGTTTCCTTTCAGAAGTTGCATTGTTAGACAAATGTGAACAAATCCATTCATATTGATTTTGAAGACATTTTTGTTCACTTGTTGTTAGGACATTAAATGCTTTGTTCATCGGAAGCCCTTTCTTGTCACCAAAGAATGACCTACACAGTATCATAATGTAAATAGCAGCCTTACCCATAGCCAATGGCAATTTTCTGTCATTAATAAACACTGCATGTAGATTAGTACTGATGTTGATATTGTATTGCTGAGGATTGTTCTTGGCTAAAGCAACCAACCTAAAAAAGGCCTTATGTATTCCATGATACAAAATCTTATCTTTAGATGGATTAAAGTCTATATGGAAATTAAATGTAACAAGTTTGTTGAAATCATGTATAAAATCGCCAATCACATCAAGAGCCCTATCTTCCCCTATATTTATTTTGAGAAAATTGGCATTTGTGTCATAAACCAATCCTTTCTCAGATATATTCTTACCAATCACGCTCGAACGACCAAGCATAACCATTAGGGTTGGACGAGGACAAATGATATTGAAACCTAATTTTTCATTAAGATAGTCTTTGACAAAACTCTTGGTGTCCATCTTCATGATTTTATCAAACACTTTTTCCACTTTATCTTCAGGTATGTCAGGGAATACATACATAGACATCGCCTTAAACTTTTCTAATCCTCTTTTTTTATATTGTTCTACAATTTTAGGAATATAGATAAATTGGAAATCGATACTTGCCAATAGGTTTACTATCAAATCGTAGTTCTCCTCTATTTCTAGACTTTTACTACTATTACTATTGTCTACATATAAAATGAAACGTTTACCAATGAATATGTCTGTCAATTTGAATGACTGAATATCATATTTTGTATATGAAACATTGTTCTTCTTGATAAAATAGTCTATAGCCAATAGTAAAATAGCCTCAGAAGGAGCGCAATAGCCATCGCTATTTGCCGTCTCATTCAGAATGCCAGCAGTTTTTTCTGCTTGTTTACGCCATTGTTCCGCATGTAATTTCCTGACGGCTTCACTTTCGCTATTTTCATATGTAGGCAAATTCAATAGTTTTATAGCCTTCGCAAATGTAAGTTCTTGAGCTTGACGGAAAAGATTTCGATTGTTTTCCTCTCCGAACAAATCAGCAAACTTTGTTATTTCTTCGTCATCTATAATTTTATCTGCCATTATCAAGTCATAGACGATACGAGCCAAGGCTATGCGTTGGTCTTTTCCTAAGTCTTTAATACGACTATCCATTTCTATTTATTTTTTCTCATTTGTTATATTATTGATAGACTTGAAATCATAATGCAATTGCATTGTGGATGGGCTTTTCATAATGTACTTCCACAATGCGGTTGCGTGTATCCCTGTACATATCCGCATGATACTAAATTCCGATATGATTGCTCCCATGATGCCGCAAATGATAAACATGAGGATGCTCAACAATGATTTTGTCAAAAGAATCATTCGTATCATCTTCACGATAATACAATTCATTGTCACAACCATGCCCAAACAGCAAGATACGTTCTTGTTTGGATGTATGCAACAACATACGCCCACCTCTTTGGTTGAGCAAGCATCATCTACAACTTGCGCATTTTGCCCTTCATACAATACAGAGAGCATAGCAGCCGTTCTGTCTTTAGGGTGTATCACCAACATCATGTCATTCATATACCAATGCATCAAAAAACTCAGATAAGGTTGGGTATCTCTCACTGGGGTCGAATGCCAAAGCTTTTTCTAGCACATGCTTTCCTACACCGTCCAATCCATTCTCGATTTGTCGTTCACAGGTTATTCGGAAAGCTTCCTCAAATGGTATTTCTTTTAATTCTCTTGAAGACAACCAAGGAGTTCCATGCTCATAAAAACTGAGTGAACGAGCAAGGGCGAAGACATCTGCACGACGGTCATAGTGGGCAGTCCTTGTTTCTGGAGCCAGATACCAAATGTCACGCTTAAGCACATCTTCCGTAAAGTCAAAGAAACCTTGGTCTGGATATGAAGCTAATGGTATAGAATCTATACGGAGATCAGTGATGATTCCATTGGATTGTTTAAAACCAAAACTCGCCCCAACATTATAGATACCGCCACCTTTAAGATAATCCTCGATACGTTCCAATTCAAGGATTAAAGTGATTAATGGGTTAAATAGTTCCTTTGCATGAAGTGGACGTTTCCTCCGTTCGAAGTGGGAATAAATATAAAGTGAATTATATTCTTTGCTTTCATCCTTTTCAAAGACGATCCACGCCAACTCTCCATCTTTGGTCTTCTCCAAGCCATAATCCACCACTTCTGGAAACATCTCACTTTGAAAATGAATCATGAAATCCATCTCAACAGGTATTTTCCCCAATTCAGAATCGACTTTCATCCCCTCTGGCACTTTCCACATATTGTAGGTATTCATTTTTTGCCAATGTCCGTCCTTGGAATCTTTGACACTAAAAGTGTGGCAAAAAGGCTGAGAACCTCTTGTACCCCCAGCCACCACTTCGTGCCCCGTAATGGCAGAGATTCTTGGGTTTGTGGCATGATATGCGAATGTTCCCATAATCAATGTTGGATTAAATATTAGACATAATGATTTTTGTTCTTAATGACTTTTCCTACCAGTCGTAAGGAATAGTCGTATGGTTCGCCATCATCAAAGACAGGATAGGCTTCGACAACGCCCATCCCTAAGTCGAAGAGATAGACATCGTCATCATATTCTATAGTGCTACTCCAATAAGTGTTTTCGGGTGTTAGTCCAAACTTCTTAAGATTTTCCGTAGCAACGTCTTTATCAAATTCCGTCCATTCTGTCATACGATCACACCTTGCAATCTCCTCACATCCTTTAGCATCAGTTTTTCCTAATCGTGAGATGATCATATTCCACTCCTTAAAAGACGGGACATGCCATTGCAAGTGTCGGTTGCCATGAGCCTGATTGTAAGCTTCCGTAATATCCATGATTTCCTCAAGGTCATAGGAACGATGACTATCAATGTCTTCAAAAGGCAAAATGAGATAAGCCTCTTCAGTTTCATCAAAGATGACACCCAATACCTTCTTTGTTTTTGGAAGAATGTCTACGATGCTACCGTTTTTTAATATGAATTTTCCTATCATATAAATAGTAAGTGGTCATTTTATACCCGTTAGCCTTAAAATTCGTTTTTTAGGGGGACTTCATCCCAACTTGGCGCGTCCCTTTTCAACTGTTTTTTGCAAATCAACCATTTTTTGCTTCCAATTAGCAAACAGTGTATTTAAGAATTTCATCTTTTCATAGGAATAGTCAGCAATATCATTAAGAGTTTTCTGATACAGATTATTAATCATATACGACCATACCAATACTGAAGAATCATTCTTGTCTTTTATGTTTTTCAGTTCATTACAATATTCTACATATTTCCATACCCTTTATTGATTATATGTGTACAATTGCACATATCTTATTTAAATGGATTCAGTCCACACGCAGGACACTCTGTTGAATTCTTTGCATTTGGAGTGTCGCAATGGATACAAGGAACACCAGCATATTCGTTGAGTATTCTTTCATATTCACCTGACCCAACCCATTTAAGAAGCTCTCCAGCACGATATACCGTCCACGGATGAGTACTTGATATGATTGATAGAGTCCTAATAGCTGAATCCGCGACAGAACTGAATCTCGTTTCAAATTCCTCTGCTTGTTTGAGGAATGCTTCTTTATCAAGCTTTTCAAAGTATTTCTGCGGAACTCCAGCCATCTTGATTATAGCCTCGATAGCCGCATCTTTATTCTGGCATGTAAGAAGTCCTGCACGGTCTGCTGTAAACTCTGACATACGCTGCCAATATAAGAGAGAGTATTGTATTGGTGTTAACAAAGTCTCGCCGAGAGGAATCATACCAATAACGCTGGAAAAAAGCTGCGCCATAAGATGATAGAGCACATGGCCGCTCTTTATATGGCCAAGCTCATGACCAACTACATAGTTGAGCTGTGAATCAGTCAGGAGATCTACGGCGCCAGAATTTAACACAAGCATCGTCTTGTCTTTATTGCCTGTAGTGTAACCATTGACAGCATATCCCCATTCGGTGTATATTTCAGGGAAATCCTCCACACCAAGAACAGCAGCATCTTCCTTAATTTGCTTGTACAGTTCCGGACAAGATTCACGGGTTACATGAAAGTTACTGCCTTGCATGGCCACTATATTCCATTTAACTGCCGCCCAGTTCAAAATAAAGTTTGTGACCGTATCAAAACCTGGCAGATTTCTTAACGTGTTAAGAGCAGCCTTATCAAAAGGATGCTCATAGATTTGAGGAGCTAAATTTATAAAATGTACTCTTTCCATAATGTTGGTTGATATTAATTCTAAAATATTAAAGCACCCAAAATGAAACCTACTATCAGTATTAGAACTGAAATTATAAGATTATTTTTATTCAATAATTGGGTGAAGGGATTCTCGTTCGGGGCAATAACTGGCAAAGTGCTTTGGACGGATTCTCTCTCATTGATTGTATTCAAAATCTTTTTAACCTCTTCCTGATTTTGACTGACCAATTTGTTCAAGACCTCATGCAAATTGTCAATATCCGTCTTTGTCGCAAGTGGTGCTATCGCATTACGAATATCAATGGTCCTCGATTCAATTGTCTGCTTAAGATCTGAGAGCTTTTTGATCATTAAATCTTCATCACAAGTCTTTTGCTCTTGTTTAGTGGTAGAATTGGTTTCTGGAGCTGCTTGAGTGTCTTCTTTTTGGACAACAGATGATTTATTTTCATCTGTTATTGCTGGCAAAGTTAAATTGTCTTCCACCAGATTTACATCACTACAAGAATTTTTATCAGCAGTAATCTGTTTACTTATTGATGGTTGCTCTTTTTTATGAACAGGTATATCTTTATGGTAAGCTATGGCTCCATGGAATATTCCACTTGGATCAATCATAGCGTTAACCATATTTCCCTTAATTCCTTGTTCTGATAAAGCCATAGCATATTGCTTGCGAGAGCCAATGATTATGAAGTCAATAGAATCATTTTTGTGATCCAAGTTGTTTAAGGGGGTATGAGAATCGGGCATGAACAATAAATTCAATTTTGTTAAATCGAACTTCATGCCATTTATAACTGGGTCATATGAAATGGCATCAGCTATTGCATTTTTAATCATATTCTCCTCAGATAAATAGTGTAATGCTAACGCATCAAGTTTAATGATGCTATCTTCACCGTCAGCGAGGAATAAAAAATTAAATGGAATATTTCGTCCCTCTTCATCTCTTGCATTATTTGAAATATCTCGTATGCAAAAGCATGTGTGTCCATTCCTTAATGTCCGATAGATAGCATTATACCCTCCATGTGAGAACATCAAATTACACTCAGTGGGAAAGCCGAAGCTATCCGTATTTGTTATTAATTTAACATGCTGGACACCTTCCGCTCTTGCAATTTTTTCTGCCATTTCTGGTTTGTTACTCTTTTTCCAGACATTTAAGAGGGGAATGAAATAACTAGCATCGGCTTGGTCTAAATCAGAGCCAACAAATAAGTCTTTATAGCCTCCACAAGAGTAATAAGTATAGTATCGTATCATGGTCTTAACTTTTGAATGAACAAGTTTCAAGTATTGTAATTCCTTCGCCTGAATGCTTTATTAAATTCTTCTCTTCAAGCTTCTTCATGGCTGACTGCATTTGTTCAACAGATATTTCTCCGAACAGGTCACATAATTTCTCCCATAACCCCAGTGTCCCAACGTTGAGGATAAAATTTGCAGCTATTCTTATGCCTCGTAATATTGGATTCTGTTGTTCTTCTTTTTTGATTTTTGCATCAACAACCTTCGCCAGCATAAACTCTAAAATATGAAGTGCAAGTTGCTCGCAATTATGCGGTTTGTATTCTTTTGATTCAATTCTGAACCAAGAATTTGGACGAACTATGTCGGTATCAAGAATCAAAACAGCTTCCAAATCCTCTTGAATCTTAGCAAGAGAATCTCTGTCTTTTATTTCTCCGTTGGCAAGTCTGATTCTTCCGTCTTTTAACAGTCCGCATTTTGAAGAACAACTTTTGTTGAAGAATAAAAATATCTTTTCTGTCCACTCACAAATCAAGGCCTCTAAATGTTCTTCAAACACAGCTGAGCCTACGGTCTGAACTGGCAGAATCTCTATCTGGACACTTTTATATTTCCTAAGTGCTTTAATAGAGGTACTATAATCCTCCAATACAGCCGCTACAACATTGTCTAATTGATTGCGTTTTGCCCAATATTCGCATTTGATTGGTGTGAATATTACAAGTTTTGCATCGTTGCCATCACTGTCGTTTATTTGCGACAGGAAGGTATGTATGGACAGGGCGCAGTTGTATTCTTTATTTATGACCGAATCAACGAGGTCTGAATCATCGTTTCTTGATTCCATCATGAATGGGGTATCAATTGCCACAATGAATACGTCATACGACTGTACTAATTTGATTATCTCATCTTGGTGAACATTGCCGCCTTCAAAAAACTCTCCATTTACATCAGTAAAGGTTATGGTCATCGATTCATTTGTGCCGGTAAGAGTTAATTCAAGATTATAATCCCATTTCTTGTTCGTTTTTCCTGAATTTACTAATATAGTCTTTCCGACATTTCCTCTGAGCATGTCTTTTACTTCTTGCAGTTTTGAGCCAATGGAAGTTTGTTTTTCGCCATCAACTTTTGCAAGAGTTGTTGTATCGTTGGCTGTGAGAATATCTTTTTCAGCGCCCGATAGGAATGCATCCATAATAGCAGCCAGCGCAGAGCTTTTCCCTACACGCTGGCCTCCCATCATAAGTACTTTCAAGCTTGCCATTTTAGTTTATGCAATTAAAGACTTAAGTTCTTAATACTTTTATTCCTTCTCCGCTGTCTTTTATCATATTTGCCTGAGAAAGTCTACCCAACACGTCCGCTATATCATTGAGTAAAATATTTCCGAAAAAGACATTGTTGCTGTTTGTTCCGAACCACGAAAGTCTCAAAGTTGCTTTAAGGTACTTGTACCTGATTATATGAAGCAGTAGCTGCTCGCAGTTGTGAGGCGAATATGTAGCTTTGGGAGCATTTCTCAGATGAAACCATTCATCCGGACGAATAACTTCATTCCATGAATCAAATACAGCACCAGGGTCGGCAACTAGTGTTTCATCTTCTGTGATTCTATGCATTTTCCCATTTGTGAACAAAACGATTCTATCATTTATTTTTGCACAGTGGACAGAGCTGATGGTCTGGTTATTCAAGAGAATATACGGTTCTTTTAACTCTGAAAAGATAATGTCGCCTGCGGTCTCGACTGGAATAATACTTATTCCATTGTTAGAAGAGGCCATAAAATCTTGAATTGTTGCGCTATAAATATCTTCTATCTTCCGTGTAACATCGTCAATTTTGCCGTCCTTGATCCATTTTTCGCATTTTACTGGAACAAACAGAATTTGTTTAGCCTTTCTCGTGTCTTGGCAATCCATTCGCCTGAGCATGTCCTGAATGTCGTAGATTGCATTGGCTAATTCTACTACCTCCTTGCAATCTGCCATTAAATAGGGAGTGTCCACTACGACAATAATAACATCGAACTCGTTTACAAGAGATGCTATATACGAAAATTGAGAAGAATCGCATTTTAAAAAAGACCCTGGCACATCAAGAAACTCAACATCCATTCGTTTGCCTGTCCCGGGAATTCTCAATTCAAGGATGTAATTCCAATAGCAATTGTCTGGTGCATATTTTACACAGAAAGTAGAGTTGTTCCCTTTATTTATGATATACTCCAGATTCAGGCGTTTTGATAAGAGAGACTGTTGCCTTTCTATATCTTGATCTTTGATTTGTGTCTTGTCGCAAGCACTGAGGAATTCGTTGGTCTTACCATGCATCATGGCATCGAAGATGCTTGCAAGTAAGGATGTCTTTCCGCATTGTCTTCCTCCTAATATTAATACTTTCAAACTTGCCATATATTACTGTCTCCCAAGAAAATATCCGATTAAAAATCCTATAAATACAGAACCTCCCACAATATACAGGATTCTTCTGTCTGTAAATAAAGATTTTTTAACACCATTAACATTTTGAAGGAGTGCAATCATTTTCTTTTGATTATCAAGAGGCAATATTTCACTTATTGATACTAATTGAACAGGTACTCCTTTAATACCTTGCTCAGCTAATGCAAAATCCTTCGTTAGGCCTTCTGGCAATACCAGTAACGACACAGTCCCTCGTTTAGCCTTCACGTTCTTAACCCCGTCAATCGTAAGAAGAGTATTATTTGCTTCGCTAGCGATTCTTTTAATTATAGCATTCATTGAGGATAACTTGAATACTACTCCATTTTTCTCGGCATCATAATAAAACAACCCCGCTAATTCCTTGCAAAATGTTTCCAAATGTGAGCTGGCGTAAGCCGTCACTTTTTCCAATGTGATTGCATCATCTTCTGTTGTGCCAACAATTACCATTAGGAAAGAAATATCCCTTCCAGATTCATCTTTTGAGGAACTCTCGATGTCTCGGATGGCAAAGATGCTTTCTCCATTCGAAGTCTGCTTATTTATAACTTTGTATCCTCCATGAGAAAACATCAGCGTTGCCTCTTCTGGAAGACCAAAGCTATCTTTGTTACTCAATATTTGAATTTTGGATAAATTCTCAGTGCGTTTAATTTTAGCATCAGCCTCAGAATCACCTGCTGCTGCTTTTTTCTTCCATATTGAGAGTAATGGCAGATAATGTGTCTCAGTTGCCTTCATTGAAGAATCGCCAAGATACATGTCTTTGTAACCACCTACATTATAGTATGAATAGAATTTTAGCATATTTGACAGTTTTTATTATAACATTTTAATTACATCGACTATTAGAAGAATTTCTTTATAACCTTGATTCCTTCTCCACTATCTTTTATAAGATTAGCCTGAGACAAGTTATCCAAAGCTTTCTGCATATCCTTGGATGAAATGCCACCGAAGAAACTTATTAAATCACCTATAACTCCACCCCAAGCCTCTGCTTTTTTCTTATTGAACATGAAGCGGATTATGTGAAGCGGTAACTGCTCGCAGTTGTTAGGAGCGTATTCAGCTTTTGGTTCATGACGCAAGTGAAACCATGCGTTTGGACGTACAATATCCGATGATTGTCCGCCGAACATGAAAACGCCTTGTGGATCATCATTCAGGATTTCATCATCTCCAATTTTTTTATGTTTACCTTCAGGAAGCATTACCATTCTTTCGCTAACTTTGGCACATCTTGTCTGCTTATTAGTTTTTGTATTGAAAAGAACATACGGATCCATAAGCTCAGCAAATATGATGTCTCCAGCTGTTTCTATAGGAATGATGCTTATCTCTGTCTTGTTGGAAGCTTTAAGGTCCCTGATAGTTGCATCATATTTATCTTCTATGGCTTTGACTACCTCGTCGATTTTGCCTTCTTTGACCCACTTTTCGCATTTAATAGGTACAAACAAAACTTGCTTTGCTTTGCGACCATTCTGGCTGTCTATCTGCATAAGGAAAGTATGGATAGAATCAATGACATTAGCCGCTTCTGCTTCCACCTTACTTCCTGCCATTAGATACGGAGTGTCTACTATAACAATGAAGACATCACATTCCCTCACGAAAGACACTGTTTCGTTGTGGTGTTGTCCTCCTGCATCGAAGAACTCACCTGCAGAGTCAAGAAATTCAATTTCCATTCGCTTGTCGGTTCCAGGGATTTGCAACTGGAGAACATATTTCCAGTAATTTACTGTCGGATTTTTATCGGCAAGGAAAGTATTATTCTTTCCCTTACTGATAAAATGTTCAAGTTCCAGTCTTTTCCCGGTGAGAGAATCCTGTTTCTCACCATTCTTTACCTCAAGCACAGTTTTGTCACAAACGGTAAGAAACTCATTCGTTTTACCGTGTATCATTTGATCAAAGAGGCTAGCAAGTGCCGATGTTTTTCCGCAGCGTCGACCTCCCATCATTAATACCTTTAAATTTGCCATATATGTAATATTCAGCAGTATTATGAAGCTGCTTTTTTTTATTTAATGTTTAAAATTGTATTGTTGTTTAAAATTCGATAACCAAAGTCATCAACTTTCATTTTGCTTGATAAAATCTTAATCTCATGTAAGAACTCGTCATCGTCTTTAAGGAATTGCGTTAGCGAGTCTTTAAGTTTGTCAAGGAATCCTTTGGGGTGAGCCTTACTCCATTCATAGTAGTTCGCCACATAAGTTAAGAGATAATATAGTGGTTGCACACAGAACATTGGCTGATATTCAGGATTATCTCCATAGAATCGATAGGATGAAAGTTTGGAAAGAGCACTCATTGAGTTATTATTGTTGACAAACCTGTCGAACTCGACACCTCCAAGTGTTTGAATTGGAGTCACGGCACATGCCATATTGTTCCCCTTGCAGAAATCAATGAGGCTAAAATAAACTTCCTCAATTTTATCTGTTACCTCTTCAATTATTCCATCATGGAAATAACGTTCACATTTAAGAGGAACAATAAGTATGAACTTATTCTTAAGTGATTTAGCATGATTTGTGAAGAACGAAATAACATGCTTGACCTCATTCTTTTCCTCATTATACTTGCCATTTTCTTCCATCAGATAAGGAGTATCCACTGCAATCATAACGATGTGGGATTCCTCAATGAAGTTGCTGACTTCCTCGGGCTTGGAGTCAAGATACTCACCAGGGAAATCCTTTATGCTGATATTAATTGATTTCGAACGGTCTTTCAGTCCCATATCAAAATCAAAGGATGTCTCAGTGTTGCTCGCTTCAATTGCACCTGTGTTAGGTTTGTCTGCAAACTCTTTCCTTTTGTCAATAATGTCCTGGAGCTTTGCTTTCTTCAGAGTCAGTTTATTTGCGCATGACTCTTGTGGGATAAAGCTCAATCGTGTACCTGCTACTTCTTGACGACTATCGCTGAATATCGACGCCATAATAGAAGTCTTACCCACTGCACGCGGACCGAGCATCGTAGCTTTAATTGTTGGAACTGTTACAACAGCTTTTCCAACGACATCTTTCAATTTATCAAATATGCCCATATTATTTGAGTCTAAAATTATCACTATTAACAACTGATTGAAGAGCCTTAACTCTTTCGGTCCAGTCTCCGAAGGCTTTTTCCATTTTTCCTGCGGCATTAATCTCTGCCGACCATATCAGTCCCATATTGTTGCGGTAGAAGCGACGGAAATCCTCTTGTCCTTCTTCATCGGTCATTACTTTCACATGGAATTTATGTACCCTGCTATAGAACGAATGGCTAGGAATAAGTGTGAAGCTGCTAATCCAATCACGCAATCGTTTTTGGACAGGAGTGAGACGATTGCATAGTTCCTGCCATACATCCGAGGCTTTTTGCTCGAAATCCTCAGTGAACTCACCCTGATATTTGATAAACTCAGAATGAGTTTTGTCAAGAACATAAAGACTTTTGGTTACATTATACTCGACAAGACCTTCGATGTTTATCTGGTAGTCTAATATGAAACGCATGGCCTTATAGAGGCTTGGATACTTCTCTTCCATGATGTAATTGTCAATTACATCTTTCAGCCATTCAATAGTTGGGCTGTCGTGGGGAGTAGGTAGATTTTTCATCAAACCTTCATTATAAAGAATCTGAATCAAATCAGTTTTTACTTTTTCCTGTAATGGAAGGAGAACATCTTCATTCACATTCTCAAAGGCCGTGAATATGTCATTTCGCATCTGCTCCACATATTCCTCGAACATCTGATTCTGAGTCACTAATGCACCTGTTTCAAAACGTTCTAGGATGACATCCTCATCTGGAATATAAACGTCAATCTCGTCTATGATATTAGAGTAAGCCTCTTCAAGTTGTGAGCATTCTGTATCTCTCTTTGTCGCATAGCCTTTTTGGTCTATCTGATTCATTGCGTAGCCAAAGGATTTTAATAACTCTTTATAGAGCTTCTCATCAAAGAGAGACATTGCATCTGCACTTAACCCTGCTCCGGCAGAAGTCACAGAATTTGCTGCTTTGACAAGTTTCAGACACTCGTTGTATGCATCCTTGCAAAGATTATCTGTCTTGTCAATCAGGTTCTGATCGAGTTCGTCAAGGTTTTCTGCAATCAGCGACAGAAGCGGAGATACCAGATCGTCACGGACATCTTCAAAAACAGTTCCGTCAATAGCTTTCGTCCAGGCAACCGGTTTGGGATTCTTCGCAGTAATAATATTCTTCGCAGTATTCAAGACTGTTTCTGCACTGGCGGCATTCTTGTAAAATCCGTTGGTAATCTTATTGAGAACATAGACAACCCATTTTTCTGGTTCTCGGTCGGACAAATTGTAAATGAGATTATCAAGGAGATCTGCTTGTTCCTGTGGGTAGTTTGGCGTAACATCCGGACGGTACATATCTATTGCCGCATCGCAATCTTCGCGCAGAACACGATACATTTCCGCTTCTATAGCTGCCGAGTCGGCCGAGCTACCGATTCCAATAGTATCTACCAGTTCAAGCTTCTTTGTGGTCTCAATTTCGAAAGAAGTGTAGATATTCACATTCTTTACAGCTACATACTTGAAATAGTCCAACTGATAAACAACCGTTCCATCGTCCTTTCTAACTTCATGTGCCCCCGGAACTTCATGGTCAAACTCTTCGTATTGTGCAACGTGCTGAGCAATTTCGTCTTCATCATAATAGTTCCGAGTACCCACACCAATCAAGTGGGAGTATTTGCCGTAATTTTCTACTACGGATGTTTTGAACTTTAGATACTCAGCAATGACTTTCGTGGATTGATTCCCCGGAAGATTTTCCGGAAGCTGTAAGCTTTCGATTTGCTCTAAGCGCCCAATTTTTTCATTTCCATTTGGAAAGAATCTGTGGAGTTTTTCGTTAACCATTTCAAGGAAAGTCGGAGTATCATAATACTCGGCAACTACCTTTACTTTGACATCATTTCCACTTTCATCCTTAACGTTCTGAACGTTATGGATGACTGAGACAGCACCTGTGCAACTGTTGCCACTGTAAGCGGGGATAACCTTGTCGTTAAGACCAGTTATTGTCTTGATAAAAGTACTCTTACCTTGACGCTCACGTCCTATAAACGCAATTCTGATAGCCTCGCGCTCAAATCGTTTTTTGAGGAGTTCAAGTGAGTCTATCAACTCATTTACCTTAACATTTGCATTCGCACATGAAACATCTTCGAATTGGGAAAGGGTATCAGAATCAGCAACAAGCATATTGTAATACTCGCCGCTCTTTTCATCGATTTGTTTCTTGATAACGGAGACAAGTGCATCCAGTTCCGTTATGCGATCTTTCACACTCGCCAGATTTGCGATACGAGCCTCAATCATCTGAAGCCGTCCACGCTTGGCATACAATCCTCGTCCAAGCCGCTTGTCGAGAATTTCTTCTATTTGTTTTGTTATTGTTGTCATATTATTGAATTATAATGTTTATATCAAGTTTATTTTACCCGTTGGCGGAATTAATTTAAGTTGATAAATATGAGTAAAAAGTTGTACATGTCGCTGATTTTTAGTAACTTAGTGGTGATCAAAACATTAAGTTCAAACCATCGTATGTACAACCTTTATACAAAATTCGTCAAAATACTTGAGATATGCAAGCAATTCTCTGAAAATCTCGTCAATGAATCGGGTAATGTTCCACGTCGTGGTCCTGTTCCCAGGTTTTCGGATTTGGAAGTGGTGGCGCTATCCCTGACGGCAGAGACCGAGAGCATTGATAGTGAGAAGTGGTTATTCGACTATAAATTGCAAGAATACAAGGACAGCATTCCCAATCTCATATCAAGGAGACAGTTCAATGACCGCAGGAAGAAAACGTCAGGCCTGTGTGAGGAACTGCGCAAGAGGATTGCCATGGTAATGGATGGCGGAGAGGAACAATTCTTTGTTGACTCCAAGCCGATAGAGGTTTGTAGGGCTGCAAGAGGAAAACGTTGCAAGATGGGGCGTACCGGCAATTTCTCGCAAGCTCCCGACTTCGGCTTCTGTGCTTCGCAGAACATGTATTATTTTGGTTATAAGTTACACGCTCTCTGTGGGTTAAGTGGAGTTATCCATTCCTATGATCTGTCAAAGGCAAGTGTAGCTGACCTCCATTATATGAAGGATGTAAAACATACTTATCACGACTGTAGCATCTATGGTGACAAAGGATATATTGGAGCTGACGTACAGCTTGACTTGTTCGAAACCGCACACATAAGACTGGAGTGTCCGTATCGGCTCAACCAAAAGGATTGGAAACCAACATTCATTCCGTTTGCAAAGGCGAGAAAGAGGATTGAGACATTATTCTCACAACTTACAGACCAGTTCTTGGTCATCAGGAACTACGCGAAAATAACGAATGGTTTGTTTGCCAGAATCATTGGCAAAATTAGTGCACTTACCATTCTGCAATACGTAAACTTCATTAACGACAAGCCCATTGGCAGAATTAAGTATGCACTAAATTAATTCCGCCAACAGGTT
>ERZ1026846.327-NODE-327-length-37711-cov-33.119981_pt1 | contig 37711 bp, 41 predicted proteins | sample MGYA00380153_ERZ1026846 | MGnify/ENA primary metagenome ERZ1026846 (study PRJEB33269, sample SAMEA4719789) | human gut metagenome | biome: human-associated habitat; feature: organic feature; material: feces | place: Cameroon | collected 2013-10 ...
TACGAGATCCTCTCTGGTCTCGTGGGCTCGGAGATGTGTATAAGAGACAGAAATAGGGTAGTAGCAAAGAGACTATAATTTATTTTTTATTAAATGTATATGGTCACAGAATAATAAGATTTACCTTTTTTATTTACAATAAAATCAGTAATATACTTTTCTCCTTTCCAATATTCCAACATGGTATCCATATATTTTCTTATTCTTTGGAGTTGATTTTTCACTTTTTGCGGTTCATTAATACCGAGAATTTTATAAATATCATCATATAGTATAATTCTGTCTGCAGTCCGATCTGACTTCATCGCCTCAATTTTTCGTAGCAAAAATCCCTGTAGAACAATAATATCATTAGTCTTTGATACAGGAGTATCCAAAAGCTTGATATCAATAGCTGATATTTGTTTTCCGGCCTTTGCATACCGGTACAATAACGGCTCTACCAAGATTTTGTAAGCTGCAACTCTCCTTCCACCCATTTTTATAGTCATTTTTTCTGCTGATAACAATGATCCATCGTACTTTGCTTCCTCGAACCCATAATAGGCAGCTTCTTCGGTGGCATCAATAACAAGTTTTGAGAACATACACTTATCTATAGATTCTTCAATTTCTTTGAGTTTGTCTGGATGTATGTACTCGGAATTTGTTTTGCCGGTCATGGCTCTATATACCATGGCCGAAGTGATAAAATGATTACCGGCTTTAAAGAGAGTTACTACTGCATCATGTACTTCCTGATCGAACAGAGTAAATTCCTTTTTCGTAAGAATATCAATACCTTCGTATGAAAAAGTTACTTTTGTACGGATTTGTTTTTTTACCCTACCGCCCTTTTCCATTTCAAGTAATTGTTCACCGGCATCCAGAAGATTCTGAGTAATAAAAGAACTAACATTATCTTTCGTCTTTACCGCTTTTTCCGGCAATTTGGGTGATATAACAAGTTCTGCAGGACCTTTCTCATTAGGTCTTTCTACCACTACCATTTCGATTTGATTTTCGTCAATCGTATTTCGTCTTGCCATAATTTTCTCCTATACTACCGTTCCATTACATTCATTTCAAAAAAATTATGAAGTTTCATTTGATCTGGAGTCTTCTTTTTGAGTCCTGTTGATCTTTTTTTTGCAGAATGAGGATCCTTTGAGGCATTCAATTCTTCTCTGGTTGGTACTTTCGCATTTTTACTAAATATATAATTTAGACTATGCTGTCTGCCTATATTAGCTTGCCTACAATCCCTCATACACTTATTCAACCAGGGATACCTTTTTACAAGATCCCTTACTATTTTTGTTACTTCATAAGATTCCAATGGCTTTTTAGAAACATATACCGTTCCTTCACACCAATCAAATCCTTCTCTTTTTAAAAATCCGCGAATATCATCATAACCATGACGCCAATTAGCTTTAGGATAATAAATTTCTAAAGTCTTTGTATCAATATCAAATGTCAACTGCTTACGATATCTATCCCTTTCTGCTATTATAGGGACCTGGCCATTATTCTCCATACGTTATAATTCTCCTCAGGATATTCCTCATCGACCCATTTCCAGTCACGTACACACTTCAGAAACTCTTTGTTGTCCTCCAATTCCAGCATTCCTAATTGCAAACAGCCATACAAATTCTCATCACCACCAAAAGACAAACAATGAGAAGATTCTCTAATACCCGTGATCTGCCCTTCGCGGTTATTAAATGCTTCATTTGCAATGGATACTAATAGAGTCATTACCTTTTCAGGCAAAGATTGCTTAAAAAAAATCACACTCTTTTGCATCCTCCTACCCCCTTTCCTTCTTCACCGAAACCAATTTTTCGACAATTAATTTTTCGACGTACACCGGAGGAACTCTCACACCAGACTCCCAGTTTTCCAGCGTTCGAAGCGGAATCTCCAACAATACGCTCACTTCCTTTTGCGTCATACCAGAAAGATACCTAGCTTCTTTGATTGTCATAGTACCATCCTCACATTATTGAAATATGTAATGTAATCATTATACCACCCATTGGGTGGTCTGTCAAACCGTAACGAGCCAAAGCGCCCACTGAAACTGCAAAAGGATACCCACAAATAACGCAAATATCGATAAAGAATCACCCGGGCATATCCACATAAAACAACGCCAGATGTCCTAAAGGACATATATAATAAAGGGGCTGAAAAAATTAGACTCTTCTTTTTTTCAACGCTTTTATATGCCTCAAATAATTTCTGCAATTTGGCTTTCTTTTCTTCTTTTTCTCCGGCAATAGCCTGGATAATCTTCAGATCAGAATATAATGTTGCTCTTGATATATGTAAATTTTCACAGATTTTTACAACACTATAACCTTTCCTGATCATTTTTTCTATGGCTGTTCTTCTATCACGTATCTGGTCCTTTTTTGTCTTTTTTCCAGTACTTTTTAAAGACGCCAAATAAGCCCGCTGGTTACGGACCTTTTTCCTCTTCTTCCTTTCTTCAGGACTAATAAACACCTGTAAATATTGCATTTCATCTGGAGTAATATTAAGGGCTTGGATAACATAATTATTACTACACCGGAATATTTTCCCCGCTGCATAATATTTTTCCGCGCTTTTGGTGGCTTTTACTACTTCTTTTTCCGGTAGCGGATTATGTAAAGTATTGTTAAGTGCTATCACATGCTGTAGGCTACCTGCATAGTCATCACTGATACAGAGTTTCCAATACCGGTACAAGAACAAAATGTGTTCTCTGTAGCCATGGTCATAATCACGAATCCTGATCAGCTGCTCTAAGTCATTCAACTTTGCCCTGGCTAAGCTATACTCCGTTCTAAGATACGTTATTTTTTTATATTTTATCTTATGTTGGCCAACTTTATGCTGATGAAACATATATGCAGCGTCTTTGTTGGCCGAAATATATAACTTTACTGCATCCCGGTTTTGCATATCCGGCAAAGGAATTTGCAAAGTTTTTGATATATGTTCGGCATAACTGATCATTTTATCACTCGGCCGATCGCCTGTAATATAGTCTCTTATCAAGTTGGTTAAACTATATTTTAGGTCGGTTGCCTCCAAGATAGTTACACAGGATCCTGATTTGCTATTTGTACTCCCAGGGATTCGTAATACTCTGGCACTGTCAGTCACTATTTTCCGGTCGGCGCCAAAGTCCAATAACTGATTGTACAAATACATCTGCATTTTGATCCACCGGCTATGGGCCTTTACATTCTCATCGATGCGCCAAAGCAAATACAACCCTCGTCCACTATCTACCACATAGGTTGGCCGAGGAATTATGCGGTCATAGTAATCAAGTTCCAGTAATCCCATGATCTGATCCTTGGTATATGCCTTATATACCGTATTGTAATAATCCAGATCTACATAAAGCCATTTTAGCCTGGCAATATGTTCCTGATCACGATGGACACTATGATTCACTCTGGTTAATGGGTTCATCGACATGTAAATGTCGCTATTTCCGGCAGCCTTCGGGAGTTCCGTTGCCAAACGAATCATATTATCTGCACGGCCAGATTTTATACGCATAATATTTAATTTTTCACTATTTTTGTATTCCGCAAAAAATTTTTGGCTACTAATCATATTGTACTATCCCTATTTATCTTGCATTTTTGTGAAATAAATGGTATACTACGCAAAACAGCGTATACGAAATAAGCCCTTCACATACAGAACGTATGCCTAAGGGAAGCTGTTAAACTATTACGTTTTGCAAAAAAAGATGATTCAAACTTTGGTCGGTGTGGAGCATCTTTTTTTGTTGCCTGTATATTAGCAACACGTCCAAAAGATGTAAAGTGCTATTTTTGTGCATTTTATAGTTTTTGAGTGTTCGTTTTATCATATGTAATTATCCTCTATTTTTTATTTTTCAGCTTTTTTTATTTAATATAATTTTATGTTAGTACACACTTTTTGCAGTCACGGTATACAGTTTTTGCAGTATTAGTACACACTTTTTGCAGTCATGGTATACAGTTTTTGCAGTATTAGTACACACTTTTTGCAGTCACTTTTTTATGGATCTGCTGTTAGTACACACTTTTTGCAGTCATCACATCTTTAAGTACACACTTTTTGCAGTCATCAAAATGACATTTCTGGCCAGAAAAATTCCATTTATCGTATCTTATAGATACTATTTTTCGTATTATTTTCATTATTTTATATTTTAAGTACACACTTTTTGCAGGTATTTATCGAAAATTAGCAATTTTAAGTACACACTTTTTGCAGTCATGCATTCAGTACACACTTTTTGCAGTAAATCTTTCTATACTGCCCCTGTCAAAGAACGTTATAGTACACAGTTTTTGCAGACACTATAACTTTGAGTACACAGTTTTTGCAGGCATTTTTCTCTTAGTACACACTTTTTGCAGTCTATAATATTCTCCTTTCTCCCGGCATCGTAATAGTGATTCTGAGTTACGATGCCAGGCACTCACAGGTCAACAGTTACTATGTGAACACTTTTAAATGAGGTAACCTTTACCTTTCAGGAATGACGGCTTTTATCTGCATTTCCTGCCGTTGAAAGATTTTTCCAATGCTTTTTATAGTCTTTTCCATCTCCGGATCTCCGTGAAAATCATGTGTCTTATATGCCTTATAAATATCTTTTACAGTATTTTTCCGGCCGGTCAGTTGGTCCAGTCTATCCATATGCTTTTTCAATGCTGGCGTAAGTTTATATCCATTTGCCTTCAGATCAGCTTCCCTAGTAATCGAATTTGCTATCTTCTCAACCGTTTTTCCAGAAGCATTTCCTGGTGTTTCCTCATTTTCATGCAGCGTAAGCGTTTCTTGATACTCTTCCTTTGATAAAATTTCTGCATGATATTCCAGATAATTTGCAGCTTTTTCAGCGTCACGTATAGCTTTCATCAGCAGTTCTGGCTTTTCTGATAATGCCTTAGTCCAGGATTGAATATATGCTTTATGATTATTTACATGCTCTTCTGTCTGCTCTATTTGGATATGCTCGCTCATAAAGCAGGCAGATATTTCAGCAACCAACTCTTCATATGCGTATTTCTCTGTTCCAAAGGCATTTCTGATGTCACGGTTCAGCCGTTTTTCCGCACCTGTTGCATGCGATAATTCATGTAATGCCGTAGCATTATACGCGTAGGAATTATAAAAAGTATCTTTTTCTGGCAGATGAACAGAATCCGTTTTAGGACTATAATAAGCCCTATCCCCACCGTCATTCAGGATTTGTAAATCCATGCCTTTTTGAATCTTATCTATAATTTCATCACTAACGATTTCCTTCGTTGTTTGAGGCTGTAACTCCGGTATTCCTTCTATATCCCGGCCATTAAAAACATAATAATTTCTTGTAATAACGCCGTATTTTTCATGTGACAAGTGATTCTCAATGTATTCTTTCCAGCTGATTTCTCTTTTTGATTCAAAATCATACGGTTTCCATAATTCAACTACGAATCCCTTTGCACCCTTTTTTACCTTCCATCCGGCGTCCTGGATCTGCTTAAATGTCGCCCATCTGGGATCCGGAATTTCTCCTTCAGATAGTCTTTCCTGGCTCTGTAAATAAAGGAAAAATTTATTTGTACCTCTATATTTCTTGCCACTAATTACGTTATAAGGAGTTTCCATCGCAGCCCATTCTTTTTTCCATTCGAACTGCTTTTCCTCCAGAGATTTTATAAAAACATCAGCCATTTTCTTACGAAATTCGTTTGTTTTCAGCATTTCTTTTCCTCCTACCGTGTAGGCACCGCAGCTGCATATATCTTTTGCTGTGCTGCAGGTGACATTATCTTTCGTTGATGTTGCAAGTCATCTCCTATTTCCTTCAGCAGAGATGCTTCCCCATATCGGTTTGATAGTTTTGCACTTTTCACGGAATTTACAATATCGCTTACCTTGTTAAATTTCCCCCCGGTCAATCCATTAAGTCTGCCGATTTTATGTACCAGCCTCTTCTCCGGGATATAATTATTTGCCTTCAAATCACTAACAATGTGACCTCTTTGTTCTTTGATCATATTGTCAATATTGTTACGACTACTATCCCAGTCCTGTAGGCAACCGGCTTTTATCTGGTCATAACCGAGACCATTAAGCATTCCATACCGGTATATATCCATCTGCCATGCCGGTATCTTCGGATTTGCATATTGCGCTACCAGCAACGGCTGTAATCCATCATTTATCCCGTTTAAAATTTGATCCATTTGCGGTGCCGATAACTTTGGATTTCCAATTAGATCTATTTGATCCCGGACATTTTGATCCATGGACATAGCTTTCTCCACGATACTGGTCTGCATCTCATCATAAATTTCTTTTTTTGCAACTGATATCTCTTTTCCATCCTTTCCTTCCAGGATTAAATGATCCTGTGTCTCGGCAAGGATCTGTCCGGAGATCTCTTTTATTCCACACACCTCTTTTATCTCATATACTGCTGTCTTATAATCCGGTACGTGCAATGACACATAATTTCCCTTTCTATAGCCACCTTCTCTATCAACTGTCTGCACAGTCGCAGTACTATTACTTTTTGCCTCAGCTACCTCCACCTCCGGCTCAGGTGGCATATGAAGAGTTTCCTTGGAAATCATTTCAGCAAGATCCATAGAATATGCGTAGCCTTTATCATAGCCATATTCTCGTAATAGCTGATCCAGCTTATTTGTAAATTCTTCTTTCTTATTCATGGCCTCTTGTATATTTGATTCTGGAACAGCTTTTTCTAATTCAAAAGCCGATTTGGGTACTATCCACATTGAATCTTTTAACACTCCACCATGATCACGAAAGAACTGCTTCATGTTCTCTGCCGATTCTGGTCCCAACATATTTATTTCTTCTTCAGATAATTTAATTTCTTCGGCATTCCCCAGCGTACTATTTTCCTCATTTGTATCTGGCATAATATATTTTTCAAAAGAATCTTTTTGAGACTTTCCTATAGTCCAAACTTTTTCGTCCGGTTGATATCTGGCACCATTTTCTTTGAAATACTGTATCATTCTTAAAAATTCGTCTTTATCAAGATTCTTTGGAATATTTAGTCGGACTCTTTCCTCTGGAGACTGAGGTTCATTTTTGTGGGCAGCATGCATATTTTCCGGATTCAGATATTGAGCAAATTTCTCCCGCTGACTTTCTTTAATTGTCCATATTTTTTCGTCTACATGATATTTTGCTCCATTCTCCTTGAAAAACTTGATTGTATTTTCAAATTCTTCCTTTGTTAATCCTTTTGGTACATTAAATTTAATTTCACGATTTATTTTTTTGTTGGGGGCAGCTGCCGGTACAGATGCTTTTCCATCTTCCTCTGGAAATTCGTTATATCCGTTAGATTTCAACCACTTACAATGCTCTCTTAATGAGTTTTCCTTCTGTCCTGCCTGGAACAACTTAAAATGCTGCTCTACTCTATCTATTTGATATTTAGAGGCTGTCTCCAAACAAAATGAATTGACCTTTAAGCGATTGAGAAAATCATTATTTTCGAAAGATTTCACCCCGTTTCTCAGGACATCCTCCTTTTTTACTTCAAATCCCTGTGTCTCTACAATTTTGTTCTTCTGAATCATATCCGCCTGGATAAATATCATCCCGGTTCTCTGTATTTCCGTGATTTGAACATTCAGATAATTGGCCGGTGCCTCATTGTTCACAATCCGGCCCATCCAGGATCCAGGTGCCTGTCCTGCATTAAGATCCGTAATCACATTTTTTTCTATTTCCCGGAGACCATTGACCAATTCATCATACAGCATCTGCTCTTCCATCTTGCTTTCTCCCCCTTATCCTCTTTTTTTGCCAAAGAATAATTTTTTCTTTTTTTCTTTCTTTACGGGTTCCAGATAATCTCGTAAAATTTCAAATCCTTCCGGGAAATGATCACAAGCAAGAGGATCCTCACTGTATTCCAGAAAATATATATTTTCCAAAGGCTCCATATGCTTAATAATTTCCTTCTGAAGTCTATTATTGGTTGTTCCCAAGAAGCAAAAATGGTACTTTTTCAATACCTCTTCTTCCTGTGACCGAAATACTTCCTCAAGATTTGCAAGTTCCCAAGGCTTACTGCCGGAAATAACGATCCTTACATCACATTTATTGAATAAGATCTGATCAGCGTCTGCATAATTGCCAAAATCCATTATTATATAGTCGTATAATCTCCCCGCTACTGCTGTAAGCCGTTCACGGTCGCATTCAGGGTAATAATCTACTCCCTTTAAGGAAAAGTACCCTTCATTGTAAAATGAGGCTCCTGTGGCCTCACAGACGCTTTGCAGAGCAGGTCTCTGAGCATATTCCATCACCGCTGTCATCTGATTATTGGCTCTCAAAAAATTTCCAAGAACAATACTATTATGTGTTGCGCCACTTCGGATTCCAGCACCGGCAATTCCAATCATCGTTTTCCGCGAAATAGCTGCTTCTTTCGGTTGATCATTAATAGCAGCATCCCGATATTTTAGGGCATCCTTATAACGCATTCCATCTGTAACACAAACTGCCAGCTGTTCGGATATCTCAAGGTATTGATCCGATATAATCAGATCATATATACCGGCATAAAAGCATTCTTTAAGAAATGGATCTCCCTCTGCCTTATAGGGCATAACAAATATAAACCGGACCTTATAATCCATGATCCGTATGCTTTCTACTGCTTCCATGATTTCTGCGTCCGTGTCTGCTAAGGCAGTAAAATCAACTATTATAATGTCAATTTGTGCGATACTGGCCAGCCTGTCCTTCATGGTCTTCTTAAAAAAAAGATCATTGCCTACTATACTTTCTGCAATTACTTGGTCTTTTTCTGTCAAAACTTTACTGATTAACGGATTATACTTGGGACTTGCAATATAAAAAACCATGTTCTCACCCCTTTTCAACAGCTACCTGTTGCAGCCACTTTTTTACGCATTCTGTACACATGGATTCCGGAACCTCTCGGCCAGAATCCATTAAATAACTACACCTAACATTTCCCTGACAATACGGTATTTCTCTTAGTCCCATTTCTAAATCAAAAATATATTTCGCCATTTCCTCTTCTGATAGCTGTCTGATTTTCTCAAAATTTGTCATTTTCCTGCCCTTCATCCAACACTCAATCTCCACACCAACATAGCCGCCGCTATATACGGGATAAGTGCTTTTGGCTGTTTTAATTTTCCTTCTTTGATGTTAATATTGTTGTTTTTGACCTGGACGATCAGTTCCAGCCCGACGGCTAAAAGCATAAACAATAAATAATCTGTTAGATCCTTACCACATCCGGCCAAATACATGGCACACAATATATATGCCAGGCAATCAGATTCGCCGTATAAGTGCCGGAATATAAGCATTTGTATAGCAACAAAGATAAGCAAATTTATTACAATATCCACTCCGGGATCGTAATAAATAAGCCATAATATTCCACCGGCTAATCCCGGTACATAAACCATATCCGGGATTAGTTGTATGTAATGATCTATCCATGCTGCCAAAAGCAAAGATCCTATCACATATGCCTGTGTGATCTGCATTACCTCTCTCTGCTCGCTCTGGCATATCTCTGCCCATCTAAATAACAGTAAATAAGCAAACACTATCAAATGCTGCCATTTACAACATTTACGTTGTAATGTATCACTCAATTTGGGATCAGGATCCTGTAGTTGCAACTGCCAGCCAATCTGATAGCTGCCATACGCCAACAGGATCCATAATATCGTAACCATGCTATCTCAGCCTTGTCCGAAACTCGTCTAACACAGTACCGGATACTCCGATTACGCTGATTGTCGGATGATCCTCCAGCTTCTTGTCTCCCTTATACGCACGTACCGTGATCTCCAGATTCTGATTCTCCGGCGTATAAAGCGGCACCATAAACTGTAAATGCTCCGTGATCATATATCCCGGACAGTCTGTATAGTCATATACTTTGTTCAGAGTCGGATCCAGTACAGTCATGCTCTCCGGGAAAATAACTTCCACCCGGTCGGCATAGCCCCAGGTCGTAAACGTAAGTATTCCGCTTTCTCCACATTTGAATATAGGATCGTGCGGGGAAAGAATACGTTCTACGCTACTGGCCAGCGCAAATTCCGTTGTGCCATAGCTTAGATTATTTTCATTTCCGACATTATCCACGGCATATCCCAATACCGTGAAATCTCCACTAAAAATAGGCTCGTCATTAGTAATTGTAATGTTAATGTATCCATTCTCATCCGGTGTGTAGGTTTTCATTACAGCATTATCAGAATTGCTGATTACGATATAAAAATCCTTTACTCCGCTCAGTTCATCTTCTGCGCTCGCCCGAATTGTAATAGATCCATCCCGCCGATCAATCAGATCTCTGTCTTCCATTATTTCCAATCCGCGGATCACCGGCGCTTCTCCGTCCGCTATTAAAGTGATCTTATTCTTTTCATCCAGTTCATGCACCGAGTACACTTTATCCGATTCTTTGTCTGCTTCCGCAACCGGAATAACCTGTATCGTCTGTCCGGACAGATCTCTGCTGATTGTAAATTTCTGTACTCCCATAAGGTCTCTGTTTTTGTTAGATCTCACTGTGTAAGAGTATGAATATTGCTGCAGCGCCGTTGTGCCATCCGTCGAATAAGACAATCCATTTGCATCTGTCCTGATGGATGTATCTGCTATCTCAGTGGATGCTGTGCGGATTATATTTCGGGCTACGCTGCTATCATCCGATACAGTCTCATAGATGGTTTCGTTAAGCTGGTATCCCCGGCTTGCCGTACCATCCATATAAGCCTCATTTTTTAAAGTAAATGGTGTAGTGCCATCGGCACGCACGTACCAGCTCTTATCCGTTGCCGGATATACATTATCTGCAGATGCATCAATGACCAGCTGCTTCGTATAAAGCTTCCATAGTACATCTTTGGCGTCAATGAGGATATGCGTTGTCTCACTGATATTTCCAGCCACATCGACCGCTGCAATATGCAAATACTGATTGTATTCTGCCGTTACCACATTTACATGAGGATCCTGTACATAATTTGCATTGCCGGCAACAACCGTATCCTCCTTTTGGTCTACGAGATAGTAATATCCCATCACGCCACTAACCAGCGTGTTTTTCGTGATATTAGATTCGCATAGCATCGATGTGCTTCCTGTTAGGTAGGATTCCACTTTATGGTAATAATCCGTACCATTATCGTTCGGCACCTGCCATGTGACGCGAATCGATTTTCCATCCAATGGCTCCTTTGTAACCTGATCCGATATCTTGTCCGGGGCTGCAAAGTCGGTTGCCGTAACCCCGGCAAGATCCAGGCTTTCCTGATAGCCAATGGCCTTTGAGTGAAGTTCCGCTGCACCAGATCCGCTGCGCACTCCACTATATGTTTCATACATCATGGCATAAGCTGAATTTACGTAATTGCTACCGCCGTATGCCGGTTTTGATGACAGTATCTGGCCATTGTACATACCACATCGATACCCTACGATGGTAGATGTCGTTTTTCCACAGGTTAAATCATAATAACTATCATCTATTTCCTTTTCCCAGTTTGGATTAAAATTACCACATGCTCCATATGGGTTTCCGGGAAAATGAGCATTTGGACCTTCTTGACAATTACTGCAGCACAGATTATCTGTCCATGTTACTACCCTTTTATTTTCAACGTATTTGGTATAACATCCACCATACCTGTCGCTGGATCCCACGTGCGTATGATAAACATTACAACTTGCCACATGATAATGGTCTATTCTTTCTCCAGCTGTACCACCCTGATAGCCACCGCCACCTCCGGCCATACCTGATTGTCCATTATTTCCGTTAATAACACTCGCTGCACTTCCTCCGGCATTTCCGTTGCCATGTGAAAATGCTCCGCCACCTCCACCAGCAATCATAAGAGTGCCTTTTTGGTTGGACACAACAGAAGTCATGCCCCCACCATTACCAAAAGAAGAAGCGCTACCGCCACCATTGTAGCCATCTTGACCACCAACTACGTATGTTAAGACCTCACCTTTTCGCAACCAAAATGTTCCGGTAACACTACCTCCATATCCTCCGGTATAAGAACCATAGCTTTTTCCCTGTGCTCCCAGTGCATCTATAGTGTAGAGTCCGGTGTACGGAACCGTGTATTGTTTGGATTGTCCTTCAAAGTTGTATGCCTGGTTAATGATCGTTGTGCTACTGATATCATTAGCACTATTGACCCGGATCCATGCCCCGTCCTCTCTCTTTTGATAGACAAGATAGGTCTTATTATTCTGATCAGACTGTGACCAGGATAAATCTACCGCACCTTTTCCGTCGTTTGCATCATAGTTATCCACTGACTGCAGTCTTAGATCTACCCATTGCGCATACAATGTCATATCTTTGGATGGTATAATTTGATCTCCGGCTCCGCCAGCAGGCAGGCTAAAATCTGAATCATAATACCAACCGCCAAATGACCAGCCATCTTTGGTCGTAAACGGTAAAGTAATCGGATCGGACTGATACGCAGCCTTTACCGTATCTACATTTCCATCCGGCGCTGTAAATATATACTTGTTATCATCTAGCCATCCTTTAAAAGGCTGTTCCCGCATCCACTCAACAAAGTGCTTCGTTCCCAAAATAGTTTCTACCGTTGATCCACCATTCGTTTCAAAGGATACCTGATATCCCTCCGGTGCCTGAATAAAATCCGCCTGTAAGACATAATTTTTCAAATATAACTGAGTGATCGATTGTTTATCTAATCCAGCGTACTTTCCTCCATTTGCGTCAATTACCAGTGTGCTTTCACTTTTACGCCACTGTGCATATAACGTAATTGTTCCATTATCTGTTTCTATCCACGTAGACTCATTTTTGTTATTCCAGTCCGCGCTTGAGAGATTATAGATTTCTTCTTTATCTGCATAAGTGGTGCCTGATCCATCCGGTTTTGTATTCCACCCAGTAAACACATATCCGATCCGTGTGTAACCGTTAGCAGTTAAATGAGTTACCGGAGTTACCGTCTCCCCTTCATACGTTGTGGCATTATTGTACATATGGTAACTGGTATCCATATAACCACTATAGTCATCTGCTCCTGTATTGGGCTTATAAATGACTCTATACTGGTTCCAGGATATCTCTTTACACCAGTGCGCAGATAAGCTTACTCCCTGCTCTAAGTTCCGGCAAAAAGGACAAAGGTAATAATAAAAAACAGGATTTTTTTCGCTTCCAAGATCTAAGTACTGTATGGATGAGGCTGCCTCCCTGCTCATATATATATTTGCGTCTTCCAAAGGCTCCCCACAATCGGCACAGAAAGCCTTCCAGCCGGAATAATAATTCTGAATACATTTTTGTGTCCCGAATTGAATACCATGCCAATTTTCATCACTGGTATAAGCATCATGAATACACTGTCCCGGGCGATGTACAACCTTCCAAGATCCAACAGGTACTTCTCCCCATCTGGCTACTTTGTAATAATGCTCTCCGGTCCGTAAACTCCGCAAAGATGATTTTATGCCGGTATATACTGTTGTTCCATTGTCATACCATGTATAATTCTGGTCCCCGGCACAGGTTGTAAATGCCTTTCCGTCTGGGCTGAACGATACGTAAGGACTGTTATAAATCGTCTTCTTATCAGCTGCTTCTGCCTGTCCCGGAAACATCAGCATCAATCCCAGCGCCAGCAATCCCATCTTTGCAGCTAAATAGCGCTTTTTTCTTATCATCTGTATCCTCCTTTTTCATTTATCAATGTCAACTGCATATGGAAACCGGAGAATAAAAAATCCGAGTGGAGCATACTGCTCTACTCGGACGAATATTGTCGATATTTATAGTTTTTTAACGATGACCTACCCTTGTTTCTCAATATCATCTTCAATAAAATACTTAATAAAGAGAGGTTGTTTTTGAGAAGTAAAGGAGGAACTCCCAAAATGAAAACTTGCCCTTGCTTTACCCACATGGTATACTTTTTCTTGGAACAATCGTGTTGCAGGGTGTGTTGACCTTCATCTTTTTATGGATGGAGGTGATGCTGATGAAGAAAAATTTCGATTTTAAGGATCTTATGTCCTTCGGAATGTTCTTGCTGGCATTACTCACATTTATTCATTTAATGTGTCAATAGCTAGTTTTACATAAAGCAAAACCACCCCAAAACTTTGGCCAGTGGAAGGGTGGTATTTGCTACTCAACTTATTTTGGTCAACCCACCTTGTGGGGCGGTTGTTCCTTTTGTATATATAATAGCACCCTTATCCCTGAATGGCAACCTCTTTCTGCTGTTCGCTTTCTTCCATCAGTTTGATTGCATCTCGATGAAACTCTTCCAGTTCCTCCGGTGTCAGGACATCTTCCTCCCCTGTCCATACTACCGTATCTCCGTCCAGTGTTACCGTCTCCCCATCTGGATTCACTGACCGTGCCGAATGTATTTCGGCCCCAATATACTGATCCTTGGTATTTTCCATTTTTCTCGTCTCCTTTCCTGTTTTACTGTGATACACCACATCTGCTACAATAGGTACGTTCCTTTTCTACAACCGTATGGGTATCTTCATCCCAGGCTTCATAAGTTCCAGTTGTCCACTCATGCTCCGTACCATCAAATCCAGCACTTCCTAATACGTTTCCACAACTTGTGCAATAAGTTACGACGATACCATGCTCATCGCAGTATGTTGCATCCACTTCAACCCTGGTTGCCGGAGTGTGAGGTAATGCCGGATCCGTTCCTGTTGCCCCTACAGCCCCACAGATAGAGCAGACCATAGTCCAATCTCCACCGCCATTACAAGTAGGCGCAGACGGCCAATATTCCTTGACATAATTATGATTACAAGGGGCCGGAGTGGGTACCGGTGTTGGTGCCGTGGTTGGTACCGGCTTTGCTGTTGCTGCGGGTGTCTCTTTCGACGCTTCTGTTACGGTTGTACCAGTCTTACCGGTGCTGGTAGTATTGGCCGCAACTGTCGTTCCTGATCCCGCGGTTGTTGCCGGCTTCGGAGTTGCCGTTGCCTTAGGTGTCGCAGTTGCTGCTGGTTTCGGCGTTGCTGTGGTCTCCGGCTCCTTTGTCGCTACGGGCTTAGGAGTCGGTGTTGCCGTCTCAGTCACTACCGGCTTCCCCGTCTCCGTCGGCAATAAAGTGTCCACAGCCGCCTGTGCCTCTGCAGTGATATCAGGATCCCTTGTTTCCGTCTCAGTCATTATCACTTCTGCAGCATCCTTATCCTGTGCCTTCCCACATCCTGTAAAAGATGTGACTGCCAGTGCCGTCACTAATATAGCACAAATAATCTTTTTTTTCATTCTTCGTCCTCCCAGACCTTTCAGCCTTTTTCTATGTTTATTGTATAAATATAGTCTTCTTTTTTGTGTCCAATAGTACGGACCCAATTCTTTGTTTTATCTTTTTTTGATATGATTATTATATCATTTTGCAGAATATCTGTCTCGATTTTACGGCATTTTCTGTTTCGATATTTTGGACAAAAATGCTTATAAAACGAAGAAGTACAGAGGCCTCTATATATTACATGACAATTCTCGTCAAAATCTTACAGTCCATCTTCCGAGTTTTTCGTCCGATTTCCATATGCAGTTGTCAAAGATCATCACAGCAAATATCGCTGTAAAGTGGGGGCAGGGCTCGAACCTGCCGGTCATCAGACCCGATTTCTTTGTCACACCCACTGACTATCTATTCGCAGATTTTTACAACACGCAGAGAACCCTGTGCCAGTGCAGCATAAAAAGCTGCTACATTATCGTTATCCATGTAGATATTTACTCTTTGTGCCGGAGTCGTAGAGTCAGATGTACTGATCACCGCACCGGCAGAGTCAAATACTTCCTGGACAAACACATTTCCCCATACAAGGGATGCTGCCGTATCTGAAGATGCGTCTGTCCAATTATCATCTGTGTTTGCCAAGGACTGTGAGGTATCCCCTTTATTGGCATTTTCATTTACCTGATAGATGTTGATTCGGTCTCCGGATCGCAGGACGCCTCCCACCACCTGATACAGATCATCGGCCTTGAATCCGGCCACTACCGGCTGCGTCATATCCTTTGTAATGTCATTAACAGCAGTAAACATCCCAGTGGTAATAATGGATCCCTGATCTACTGCATATACGCTGATCAAATCCGTTAGATCTTCTGGATTACTTACTGCGCCGGACGGGATCAAAGATTTATCTACCTCTTTTTGAGTGATATAGTCTGCCGTGATCAAAGTGCCTTTGGGTACCGGCTTTGTGGTTACATAAACCGACCCTTTTTCATAGTCGGACAATGCCGTTTTTTCCGCATTCAGCATAACTGCATATACTACAGCTGCCACCAGCAGCGATACGATAATCACTCCCGGCAAGATACTTCTTTTTTCTTTCTTTTCCTTTTTCATTCTGTCCATCCTTTAATTATTTTTTACAATGTCTACCAACTTATCTTTTTCAGCTGGGACGGTGACACCAAAATAGCCATCGACCTGATAGCTGATCCGGCTGTATACACTGGTAGATTCAATGACTTGTCCATTGGGTGACGTTGCACTCCCTAGCGTCTCGGTGACCGAATAGTTAAGACCATCTCCAAATGAGGTCACTTCTACCTCTGATCCCCGCACGTTGTATACGATATACTGCTCTACCCGAACCGGGCTTGATATCAGTCCTGTAGGGTCTTCCCATTGGTCGTTAAGACCCATGTTTATCTTTAAAGCTTCCTGGTAGATGCTATACGCCTGCTCTGGATCCTTTATAACCAGGTTATGATTAATGCCATATTCCTGGATATCGATCACAGCAGATGCAAGATTTGACGCTGCAAGAGCATCTTCGGTGTGCGTTTTAAGAGATATGTATTCCCGTATCTGTAAGGCAAATGCTACCGTTGCTACGAAGAACAGCAGGACGTATACCATCGTAAAAGTTGCCAACTCCCCTTGTCGTTTTTTGGTTATCCATCTTATCATGATTAATTTTTGGCCGTAGACATTCTGCGGACTCTGATCGGTATAGTTCCGTCCTCAAAAAAGAACCGCAGCATATCATTTCCGTCCATATTAAGCTGTTCTATCGGCAGCTTACAGGTTATCTGTAGATATACCGCGTTGCCATAACCTGCATCCGTCATGGTGGATCCTGTCAGGTCAATATCTGTGACCTGTAGATCTGATAAATCTTGCATAAGGCTTGTCCGGCTTGCTGCATCCAGATATCCCATAGTCTCCATGGTAAGCATGTATTTACGGGATATCTGCTTTACATCTTCATTTAGGCTGAGTATCTGATATAAGCCAAAAAAGACTGTAATCAGAATCACCGCAGCAATCACCATGATCATTGAGGGCAATATGTCTACTACGCTTCCTTTTCTCTTTTTCATCATCCCAAAATACCGATTGCCTTATTCTGCATGGCGGTTACGATTGCCTGAATAAAACTTGTCAGACTATCCTTCATGACTACGCATAATAACAGTGCGATAATGCACAGGCCCACCGTAACCAAGATTCCATCGATTCCCCGGCTCTTGTGATAAAATACCTTCTGGGCCAGTTCCATTGCTTTCAGCTGCATTTTTGCCATTTTCATCTTCATTTTTTTCGTTCCTCCTCTTTTTTGTTAATTGTTAAGATATTTGTAGTTACATGTATCAGAAAGACCCGACCGACGCATACATCTGTGTGATAGCAGCATACAGGGCTACACCGATCATTGCGCCCATAATGCCCATCAGACAAAATGTAGTTATTCGGTTGAGTTTTTCTTTCTTTTTAAGTTGCAGACTTGCCTGCATATCCGTGATCTGCTGGGATATATCCCGCAGTAGTTCCATCGCCTGTCCAGATTCCCGGGCCTGTAGCAAAATAATGCAGAGCGAATCGATAAAACCATTGTCAAATTTTTCGTTAAGTTCTTCCAACGATTTATCAAATGAACCGTTAAAATAAATGGTAGTAGAAAACTCACTCAGCGCATTTCTTAAACGTCCCGCCGGAAAGGACTGATAACTCTCTGACAAGGCATCAATCATAGGCACTCCTGCGTGGATCTGTACCTGTAAAAGACTGTACAGCGTCTGAATCTGTGGGGTCATTGCGTCATTATCTTTGTTGTTCATATACAACAATAATAATGGCAGCAAAAAGAACCCAATCACCATGCCAACAAGTCCCAAAAAGGCATTTACATATATTCCAACCGTGAATCCGATGGCTGCCAGACAAATACGAATGGCCAGGTATTTCACCGGATCGATCCACGATCCGAAATGATCTGCTGCACCATGAGACATTAGGAATCTACGAGTTTCTTCGTAATCAAAGAAAACTTTTTTTTCGTGCAAGATTCCATCAATGCGGATGTATGTCCTATGTAGTGTTGCCATGGGGTGATAGGTCTTTCCCACATAGATCACCAGCAAAAGCGATAATATAGCTATAAGCGCCGGTAATATCTTTAAACTAATTTCCAATGGTGTCATAACTTTTTACCTTTCTTTCATAATTGCCAGACCAAATATGAGATAGCAGATACCCGCCACGCCCAGAGCGATATATCCTACCAAACTATGGAACAATATATCCCAGATAGATGCCTTTACCATGGTGTCTACCACTAAAAGGACAATTAACAGCATTACTGACAGAATCACCATTTCGATGATGGCACTGTCTGCTATAGCTCTGCGTTCCTGGCTGGCTCTTTTTGCATCCATCAGATTCCGGCGGAGGCTGTCTACTATGACCTTCAGATTAGCCGTATAGCGCGAACACACTTCGAGGTTAATAATTATTTCTTTAAATTTTTCGTGCTCGAACTGGTCTACCAGCCCCATCAATGCTGCCGAAACATTACCTGTGGTCTGTGCTTCGATATAACATTCTTCCAGGGCTTCTGCCAGTATCTGTGGAGTGTACTGGGCCGTCTGGTGCAGGACGTTCGTGATTTCTCCCTGTATCGCTGAAAAATTTCCCAACTGATTTAAAAACTCCAAAAGAGATTTATCTACAGCCTTGAAATTTCTACGTGCAAGAATTATTTCCACTATTTTAATGAGCGAATAATATCCGATTGCTGCCAACAAACCGGTCATAGTGTTCTTCGTAATAATCACCGTTCCCAGATACGCTCCAGCTGTTGTTAATACTACAAGAACTGCCCATGCTTCAAAGGACAACCCTCTGACTATTTTCCCGATCCGGCTATAAATGTACAGTTTTTCAGGTCTTTCGATAATTTTTTCCAGTCTGCCCTTATTCTTTTGATCCCGGATCAGCAGATTCGCATGTGCTTCTATCTGACGTCTCGCCGCAGTTTCTTCAATAGATCCTCTTACTGTCGCCAACCCTTTTTCAATAATTTTTGTTCTCTGCAGATACCAAAAAAAGAAGAAAATTCCGGAAAAAAGGCAGATTGCTATAATAATTTTCAAAATGATCATCATTTCATTCCCTTCTGTTCTTCATTAGTTTATAAATGGTACAGAGATTTATATTTAATGGATTGCGTAACGTCATCCCATCCGTCTATTTCCAGGACCTCGTACACTTTATAATCTTTGACATTAATGACCGTGTGGTAGCAGTCAGCAATCATCTTTAACAGTTCTGCGCGATTGTATTTGTTCCCGGATGCCTGTAATGCATAATCCACGATTTTCTCCGGTGCTGCCTGTGCAGATAGGGAATGGACTGTGGCAGCGCTGATCTGCCCGGTGTATGCTGCATTGATCAGGTACATAGCTTCTGTCCCCTTTACTTCCCCGATGATGAAAAAATCCACGTCCATGGTCAGTGATGCTATGCTCAGCTGTTCCAGGTCATATTTGACTGCTGATTCCGCTGATTCCGACAGAGAATGTAAAAAGATCATATCCGGATGATGCTTGGTCGTAAGCTCATCTGCCTGCTGTGCTACCATAACCGCCATATCTTCCGGTAATGTTTCCTTTAAGGCATTCAATAAGGTCGATTTACCATCTGAGTTACCGCCACAGATCAATGTCGATCCCGTCCGGAATCTTTCCACTAAAGTATCCGCTAATTGCTGTGACATAAATTTTTCCTGAACAAGATCCGAAATCTCCGGGAAATTTTTGGGGAACTTACGGATAATAAGATATGGATTTCCGTAAGTGGTAACAATCGGCGTAATTAACGTAAATCGCAATATATAGTTCTTGTCAGTTTCATCATCAGCAAATCTCTGAATAGCATTAAGGTTTGAGATATTTACACCATTTTGCGTCGCCACACGGTCAATAAATTCCCGGTATTCCTGGTTGGATGCAAACTGCACATCTGCCTCCTGACGTTTACCCCGCTTTTTTATGCGGATTTTGTTGTAGGAAATGCAATGGATATCCGATATCTCCGGGTCCTCAATCAATGAGGTCAACCGAAAGTATCGGAATACGTATTGATAAAACATCAATCTTGCCTGATCTCTTACCTCTGTATCTGCGTCTATTTTTTTCAGAGATTCATCCACATATGCCATAAATTCCGCATCCGTAATCCTTTTCTGGCGCAGGCGGATAATTAAATCCATGCGGGATGATGCATATTCTTCAACTAATTTTTTAAAGATATCATCTTTTGACAAATTTTCTTTTTCTGTTACTACATCCTGCCGTACTTCATGGTTTTCTTTTCTTTTTCCAAACATGTTTTTCTCCTTGTGGTTATTAAATTGTAGAAAACAGCCAAACCAAAGATCCCATAAGTCCCAGAAGCAGTATGGCAAACACACATATTTTAAAAATACGGATAATAAGCTCTTGCGTTCGTGTTTGTTCGTAGATTGTTACTGTGTCCTTGGCAAAGTATTCTTTATCATACTTTTGATACTGCTCCTTCATCTGTTTTTCTTTATATTCTCTATATAAGTTCATTTCTATCGATGCCTCTGCTCTGGAAATTCAAACTCTATTTTTCCATTTTTAAATAAAATTTTTGCTGTATATGCGCCTTTTTTACCCTGAAATCCCTTGATCCATCCGGTCTGTCCATGTTGGAGAAGATCTTTTACCATGCTTGGAATAATTGTCTTTCCCTTGATATGTTTTCCAACCTTGAAGCACTCCGGTGTTGCACAGGCATATTCAAATCTTTTCTCCAACACTGGAGTATTACATACCGGGCAGATTCCTATTTCTTTTTCCAAATCATCCGCCTCTCCCTTTACAGTATCTATATAGCTCCTGATATCCTGAATAATGTCGTTTAGGAAATCTTCCTTGGTCAAAGATCCTTCCCCGATTTGCGAAAGCTTTTCCTCAATATTTTTTGTAAGTTCCGGTGACTTCAGCTCATCTGGAACTACACTGATAAATTTGCGGCCAAATGCAGTGCTGCTGTAAACTCCATTTTCCAGGACTATGCTTTGTCTCTTTGGATTCTGCAATTTTTTAACGATCTCTGCCATTGTGGCCGATGTGCCGATTCCATACTTCTGCATTAATGTGATAATACTGTCTACGGTATATTTAGGTGGAGGACTTGTTTTCTTACTGATACATTCCACATTTTTTACCTCTGCCGTTTCTCCAGTATGCAACAACGGGATGATTGAATTTTCTGCATCAGCAGCATCTTTTTCCTGAAGGATTTCCTTATATCCTAACGCTTTTACTGATATTCCACGGCTGCGAAAGTAAAGATTATCAATTCTTGTAACCAGTGTAGTGCTTCCGTATTCATACGGCGGATAAAAAATAGCCAGGAATCTATACACAATCGCATCAAATACGTTTTTTTCATCCACGGATAAAGAATCATATTTGTCCTTTGTAGTGTCATTAATTGTTGGTATTAATGCATGGTGGTCTGTTACTTTGGCATCATTAAAATAACTTTTGTCTGCTCGTATGGATGTAAGATCTATTTTTTCTATTGCAGCAGCAAACTTTCCGAAATTACAGCTTTTTATATGCTCCGTTATTTCATTGTAGAGATCCAATGTCAGATAGCTGCTGTCAGTTCTCGGATAAGACACAATTTTATATTTTTCATATAAAACTTGTAAAATTTCCAGTGTATGATCCGGTGAGTATTTATATTTTTTTCCCATTTCTTTTTGAAGATCTGCCAGGGAAAACAATAATGGAGCTTTCTTTTTCTTGTCTTCTCGCTCAAAAGATACTACCTGTGCATTTTTTCCACTGCACTGCTGGCAGTAGTGTTCCGCCTCCTTTGGATCAGATATATTAAAGACCTTTCCATCCTCGCTTACACAGCTTCCGGAAAATCCGGCGGCATATTCTATTTTCAGCTGATAAAAATTTTCCGGAACAAACTGTTCTATCTCCTGGTCCCTTTTCACTATGAGATACAGTAGTGGTGTCTGGCATCTTCCGTAGCTTAATGTAATATCTCTGCTCTTCGTCAACGTCAGAACCCTGCTGTAATTCATTCCAAGCAGGTAATCTGCTTCTGCTCTGGCCTCTGCCTCCTGAAGAAGATTTTTAAAATAAATATCTTCTTCCTTCAAATTTGCAAAAGCATGTCTTAATGCCTCATCTGTCAGGGAATTTGCCCATAAAATTTTGACAGGCTTCCTGTTTCCGGCATATCTGTAGATCCAGGACTGTATAAGATATCCTTCACGCCCTGCATCACCGGCGTTAATCAGATAATCGACATCCGGCCGATGTATCAGCTTTTTTACAATTTCAAACTGTTTTTTTGTATCTGGTAAAACTTTCAGGCTGTCATCAATATCAAAGATCAACGGTAATGTTGATATCTTCCATTCCTTCAGCGCGGGATTATGCTCCTCCGGCATTTTTAACCCAATAAGATGTCCAACTGCCCATGTGACGATGTATTTTTCATTTTCAATATATCCGTCCTTACAGTTGTCACATTTCAATACTTTTGCCATATTTCTTCCGGCATCCGGTTTTTCTGCAATGACCAGTACTTTTCCCATTCTGCACCTTCCTAACCCTTATTATTTGCTTTTGATAATTAGATTTGCCTTTTCGCAATTATTTTCAGCATCTCATAAATTCCTTATCTCCCTTTTCCAAATATCCAGGTCTTTTTCTTCGGTTTTTTTTCAGAGTCAGATACATTGATTATTTTCCTCATAACATTGGATTCTTTCAGATAGCTCTGCATCTCCAAAAAAAATACTTTATCATCATTGACCCCAACATCCCTCATCATGTTCTTAACATCCTCTTCTAATTCCGGATCAGTATAATTAAAGAGAAATAGGTACGCATCGATGTCCTTAATCGCCTGCAATGTCCTCTGCAATGGAATTAGTTCCCATGGTTTACTACCCGTAATAATGATATTCTTGTCAGCATCGATATCATTTACATGTACTCCGCAGTCGTATACTATAAATTGATAATCCTGCTCCACTAATGTATCCATAGACAGGTAAATATCTATGTCAAATAGTGTGAAAAATCCCTGGGAATCATCCCTGTCATAGCTTCGCATAATACTCTGATAGTCTCTGGATTCAGACAGATCTGCTAATGCTACAAGGTATCCCGATTTCCGCAGCGTATATGCAGTCATTATGGCACAGTGGGTTGCTCCGGCTCTGTGCTGGGTTGCCCTTATTTTTATTTTTTGTCTTCTTACAGACTCGACTTCCTTGATTTGCTTTTTCTGTTCACTTCTATATACACTGGCATCCTTATAGGACATTCCATCATCTGTTATACATTTCCGGATATCATTTTTTAGATCTATATAATCACTGGTGCTTTCAATCAGGTTGTAGATTCCATTTAAAAAGCATTGATGCAAGATAGCATATCCCGATGGCCGTGCTCCAGACAGAATAATCAGCCTGATGTGATCATCCACAAACCGTATCGTTTCCAGTGCCGTCATAATGTCTGCATCCGAATCACTGACCGCACCCAAATCAATGATCACAGCATCATAATCACTGATTCTGGCATTATTTTTTTTGATGTACTCCAGAAAATTTTCATTTTCCGAAAGTGGATCCTGATATGCAATGTCTTCTTGTCTCAAAACTGAAAATATAGGTTGTTTATAATTTGCCGATGCAATGACCAGAACATATCCGATCTGATTGCTCATTATATTAATTCCTCCATTGTTTCCTGTAATTCGTCCTCAATGAGATAATATAGAAATCTACATTTTTTTCTACCAAGCTTAAAAAATGCACTGTATTTATCAAATTCCTTTACCGTTTCCTCTGGTAAAAAAATTCTTACATTTACATATTCAATTGCTGGATCACTATTATGAGTCCTCTCCACGATCCTATTTAATGTTGCTGCATCGTGTAAAACCGGAACCTTCTTCAAAACTAATAGCCGCAAAAGTGTTGCTTCTTTAATTTTCCTAATATCACAATATTGACGACACTTTTTTTCGATATCTATCGGCATTGCTAACATTTTAGCCAAAGCTCCAACCTCCCTTTGATTCTTTTAAAATTTGTTGCAGGTCGAACTGCTTATTTACATGATTTTTTTTCGAATTATCATTAGGATCATTAACTGTTACCGTTCCATCCTCATTGATCCCGGTAAGTACTATAAAATGACCGCTTTTTGTAAATGTACCAGGCCCCATGGACAGGATAACAGGATGTCCTGCTGACAGTTCGTTTGCTATGTTTCCGGCAGACAAACCAATATATCTGCATCCTATGTTCCATTGGCTGGCACAAGCTGCAAATATGCTCCAGCTGCTTCCGGATCCATTGATGTAATATTTATCCTTTGTAAAATCGACGATGTCATTTGGATATATATTTTCATTGCGCAAATAAGAAAATACCATCGCTATACAGGTGGGACCACAACCGTTCTTCGCTATATTTCCAGATCCATATTTTTTGTTTCCCCAGGGAGATGCATATTGGTAATAAAGAGGTATTGCCATTCTCTCGCCATCTATCCCGACAGCTTCTCCAAAAGATTCATTTCCTATATACTGACTTATCAAATAAACAGACTGTTTGTAATTTTCACGGTCATTGTCCGAGACAAAGAGCGTAGTTACTATTTCATCAAACGATAGCAGCTTATTATAGATGTGATATGTTGGAGTATTTTCATCCTCTTCGTTTGCATCTACTACAATCGTACTTACTTGATTCCAAAAACCAAAAAGTTCATCTTCATCTACTGCTATTTTGGTTTTATTATTTATGTAGTCTTTACTGTTTTTAATTGACAGATATGCCATTACATAGGCCGTCTGCAAATACCTGTAGTCCGTAGTTATTTCCGCTTTGCAGTATTCACGCTCCTTTTCCTCATATTTTTTTGTCACCGGATTATATACAAGCTCTGTTGTGTAAACCATGTTGTCATCATGAATTTGCTGCTTGAGGTCCTTGATTTCTTCTTTTTGGTCATCCACAAAATCATCATACATAGAACGAATCTCTTGATAGATTGGAGTTCCCTTAGCATCAAAATTATTCAGATCAACATGTCCAACATTAAGAAAAATACTGAGCACATTTGTAGTAAATGCAATCAATAAAAAAACAATTATGACCAAGCAGGAAGCAATCGCTGTAATTATTTTCTTTCCGGTTTTACTCGTACCTGCCTTTACAGCTCCCGAAATCAGCAGCATATTTACAGACATATGTTATCTTCCTCCGGCTTTACCCATCATCTCTATCAGCATATCCGGTACATCTACCCTGAGCTCCAGTCTAATGTTTCCTGCACAAAATAAGCATTTACCTCTGGTCTTGCTTTCCAGCAGTTTGATTTCTTTCTCCGATAACTTAAATAGTTCTATTGTCTCCGCAAGTCCTTTTCCATCCGATCCAAACAGAAATTTATAACAGGAATTGTCAATCACTGCTTCTGAAAATCTTTTCACCTGTGGATCCAATACATCGACAGGTGAATGCGTTATAAAGCAAAGACCTGCCTCGTATTTTCTTCCTCTCTTGGATATGTTTCTGATATTTTTCATCAGTTGCGGAAAGTCAGGATCCGCATATAAATAACCTTCGTCCATATGCGCTAGCACTTTTTCAGACCGGTTCTGGGACATACGATGCCATTGCCACATACACAAATTAAAAAATTGTGCATTCCGGATGTTATCATCCATTTCCAATAATTTAGAGGTATCCAGGACTATATATTTGCTCTTGGAAGTTAAGGTTGTTATACCATTCCACAAAAAGCTATCTGCTCCTTGTCCCATGGAAAAGAGCATTTCTCCAAGTCTCTCAAAATTTTCTTTTTCACGACTGCTGATACCATCCTCTTTCGACATATCCATAGTTACATCGTAAAAATCACTACAAGTCGGAAAATCCTCATTTTTTAATTTGCTTATGTCGGTGTCCCAGGAGATACCGGCTTGACGATATGTTTCGATTAATGCCTTTTCAAATGCCATTCTTACTCCAGGATCTTTAAAGTTCTCCATCCCGAAATAAATCCCGAAAAACTGTCTCAAATTTTGAATATGTAAAGCCATGTCCGAAAATCCAAGGCTGTCATCCAACGTGTAATCTACAATGCTCTCTCCTGGATTTAAGTCTTCTTCTGTAACATGTGGAGTGTATCTTATCTGTAATGGATTTACTCTTCCTCTGTTTCCGGATGCACAATCAATGACATCTGCATTCAGCCATGGATGTCTGGCCATATCAATAAATTCCCGCTCCGCATCCCATACGATTTGTGTAGTATCATTGATGGCATATTCCAGGAGTTGGAAAAATTTGATCAATGTGGATTTACCGGTTCCTGGGATTCCCTGGATATATACGTTACTATTGGTACGATCCTTTCCGCGCAGCCACATGTTCCACATAACTACCATTCTGTTTCTGGCCTCCCCGATGACATAACCATCTTTATCATTCAGGCCCGCAGCTGCCATGGGAAATCCTCCTACAAAAGTGGACATTGGCATATTACGCTCTCCAACGTTATACACCATCGCATTAGGGATTCCCCAGGGAGACATGGATTCCAGGGCTTGTCTCTGCTTGAATTTTAAAAACTGCATATCACATTCATGTATTCGGACCCTGGAGTTTATATTTCTGATGCGCTTGGCCAGGAGTTCTTCGTTCGCATCCTGTATATGTAACAGTACGTTAAAAAATCCTACCGGCTCTCTTTTTACAGAGATTCGATTGATCAGATTTTTTAAGTCTTCGATCTGATGCTCATATCTTTGTATTTCAGATTCTTTTCTTTCTGTTTCCCTGGCACTTTTTAATTCTGAAATACGCCTGTTAAACTGTGCTATCATAATGTCTTCCGGGCTATAACGATATTCTACCGTGGCCGCTGCTCCGGGCAGATTTACAATATCTGACAACCAGCCATAATCCAATTCAGACGGATAACGTGATATACAAAATATCTTACCTACTCCTTCTCCGATATCCGCATAATTGTTGTCAAATGATATGCCTGACGGGGAGATAATGTTAAGCAGGTTCTGATTCACATATATGTCTTTATTCTGTTCGTTTTTTTGATTTTTTTTCATGTGCTTTTTATCCTCTGATGAATGGAATCTCCAATGAATAAGTCAAATTCACATCATAACTGTTACTTCTTCGATTACTGTATAAATTACACATTTTAATAATTTCTCTTTCTTCCAGTATTTCACATGGGATCTGAACATCTCTGTACATATCCCGGAATCTCATAGTCCGATCTCTTAATTCAATTTCTGCCTGTGATGTTGTCGCATCATTGACGTTTACCCAGAATTTGTAAAAATGCTGATGTTCATAGTTTTCCGTACTGGAAGTCAGATCCGTAGCTTTTTTGATGAGTTCATCAATTATTCTTTTTTTTCCAAGTGTTTCCGCTGCCTGCCGTTTTTCTTTTAAAAAAATCTTGTACCCATCCAGATCAAGCTCTCGTGGCAATGTACAATACATAAAATTTTTGCGATCGCCATCAAATGCAGCCGCCAGTCTGTTGGTAAGATTTCTCCGATCCTCAGTTGTTAATAGATCCAGGTTGAACGGATATATGCGTAAATAACTGAATATTTTATTGCTTTTGGTATACAAAAACATGCCTTTTATATCTTTCACATCCACAAAATCATTTGCTGTGATCTGTTCTATCATTCTTTTGTCTCCATCGTATTTTCTTTCTTCGGATCATACACATTGAAATACTCGTAATAATATTTTTTCTGCATTTTGGAGTAATTCATCATAATACGTACTTTATCTATAAGGTTTTCATTTGCATTGTCTCTTATTAACAAAAAGAACGTGATTATCACGATTGCAGCTCCAATAAATAACCCGATTGTAATATTTCCGAATATAGCACATATCAGGAGCAGTCCTATTGCTGCCAGAAATTGAATGACCAATATAGTCATTTCATGCTTACCTATTCCCTGGATGACATATTGATGGTCAGATACCTTTTCAGGGATTTTTAATTCCAACTTCTTATTTTCCATATCCACAGCCATTCTCCATTTCCCGATCAAAAATAATATGACTTTATAAATTCAACGATTCCGGAAGCACAGACGCATATTACAACCGCTGTAATGTATTTCTTAATCTTTTCAATGAAAGACTTAAACGACACATCCTCCACAGTGATGTAATACGTGTATGCTATATAAGCTACCCTTAACGTAATTAGCCCAATGGCTATCCCAAGAGCCCACTGTATGTAGTTTGATATCGATCCCAAGGTTTCATATCCCATTGTCAAACGTTCCTCTACAATTTCATTCCTGCATACATAACTACTTGCCCTAATCTGGATGCTCCCTGACTGACTGCTCTTCCTGTCCCGGTAGCATATATATATTTTTCCAGAGTCTTAGGAGCCTTTATGCATAAGATCAGCCAGGCTACCATCACCAAATATTGCCTGAAATCTGTAAAATCCAAATGCGCATATAAAATCGCATACATTTGAAAGCAAAACATTTGTACGAGATAGGAAATAAATGATATAAAATACTGAAATATAAACATATTCCATCTCTCTGGGTTCGCTTTCAGCATATCGACTGCGAAAATAGGCAAAAGGACTTTGTTAAGAGTTACTTCTGCACCTCTTAGTACCGCAGACACAAAGAAGAGAATCATACAGACCACACATACTCCGGCACATATCAATGTAAAAAAGTCATTTACTTTCCCCATCATGTCATTGATCGTATTACTTGTCACCGCAGCTGCAAGCACCTTTGTCAGATCTCTCGCTGCTCCGGTGGTAAATGCATTCGTTTGATTGAAAATCCATACATTAGCCCCCATGATTCCCAGGGCCTTGCAAAGACGAAATAAAATCTCCACAGGATCCTGGTCCGGATCTCCTGTCGTTCCCATGCCATATGTGCCCGTCAGCTGTAATATAACTGCCAGTGTACACAATGCTGCTCCCAGCAGCATTGTGTATGTACATGCTGCTGAGACTTGCGCTGTATTATTTATTTCTACGGCGTATGAATATATATCAGATATTAAAAAACCAATATGATCAACTATAGACCGCATAATATCTGATAAAATGTCATAAAGTAATCCTGTCCCAAAACTCATCCTGATTTCCCTTTTCCTTACGATGCATAGTAAGCCAAGATCATTTTAATAATTGCGCTGGAACATTCCCCCAAGACAGCAACTATTAATGCTCCTTTGACTGATTTTTTAATCATGGTACGTTCATTTTCGTCTGCCGCCTGATAACAAAATGCCTTCCAGGCACAAAAAAGTGCTGCGGCTATTGGAATAAGTACCAAGACCCAGGTCAATGCATCATTCATTAAATTCTGTGTTCCTGTGACAAATACAGGTGCTGCTTGTGCTGCTACAATCATTAAATTTCTCATGTTCATCTTTCTGTACTCCTTTGTGATTTTAATAATTAATTTCCAGTTAATCTAAAAAGCTTACTTTTTCTGATTCATCACCTCCATAACCATAATCATCAGTCTCATATTCGTCCTCAGATATTTCCTGGAAATCTTTCCAAATACCCCATAAGAGAATATTTCCTATTTCGCGCTCTTCTCTGTTTGACAGTCTCTCTGACATCACTTTTCGGTTATAAGAAGGATCTCCTAATCCAAGTTCACTGTTGGCGAAATAATAACTCAAATCCGGGGTTATAAGCATCAGCGGATGTTTTCCTGCCATGCTGATCAAACAGTGTGGGGATTCAATCAATCCTACTTCATCTGGCATAAGTAAGGCTCTTCCCGTTAATGATGCACCGTATCCATTTCCGTTGCTGCTATTTTTCTCATTAAAATTTGTACTATTAACTTGCACAGTATAGTTGCCGCAACGAGTCGAAAATGCTTTTAAAGTCTCTTCCGTGGAGCATTTAAGATATATCCAAGCATCACAGTTATTTTTAATGGTGTTGTCATCTTCTTTATACACCTTATGCAGCTGTTGGAAATCCTGGAGTGCAATCAGAAATCTCATGCCCCGGCCAGCTCCAACCGATGTGAATTGTGGAAAAGGTGGTATATATGGCATTTGTCCAAATTCGTCTAACATGTACCACCAATCAATCGGACATCTTCCACCATTCTCATTTGCCACTTTTGTGTTATAAATAACTTGCTGCATGATATAGATGCTGGCCAAACTGTATAGAGTCTTTTTTTCATCCGGTAAAATGATATACACAATCGTTTTTTCATGTGCCATTTGCTCAAATGTATAATCTGTACAACCGGTCATCTCTGCTATTTTGGGATTCGTAAAATGCTTCAAAGTACCCAGCGCAGATGAAAAAAAGGATCCTCTTGTTTTCGGGTGAGCAATTTCAGCCATTGCAAACACAGCTTTTGCCGGATGTGTATCATCCAGGCCACTCAAATATCTTGTTATTGGCATTTCTCCGAAGGGATCCGGCTTTGCCATATTGGCCAGAAAATAATACACATTTGTAAGATTTCTATATTCTTTAGGTGCCTCTGTGGCCACAATTAATATGGATGCGGCAATCGTTGCACACTCTCCGTTATGCCAGATTGGCTCTCCTTTTAGATCTCCCACCAGTACGGATACCAGATCCCAGGTCAAGTCAACGGCCTCAGCAACATTGCCGCTATCTATTGCACTTATGATTTCTTCCATATAATTGTAATGGGTCCCTTTATTCGGATTCCTAAAATCAATAGCTACTACCTGATAACCGTTGTCTTTCGCAAAAGGACTGGTATATGCATACAGTTCTCCTTTTGGATCATTAATCAGCATATTTTCACCAGCTTTCAAAGTGAACCAGATACTCTCCAAAATAATGCGTCTGGACTTACCAGATCTGGTAGCTCCGACAAGTAATATATGCCGGTCTTCACAAATACACATGATATGCTCCGCACCAGATTTTGATGGAATGTCTCCAATAGCATGTATTCCTATTACTATGCCTCCTTTGTCCGGAACTTTTTTTTGACTCTTTTGATAAACAAATTCTTTTATTTCTTTGGTATTATCCAGGTCCTCATATGTCATGAATCTTTGTCGTCCAAACTGGCCAGTCCCAGCCGGGACAGGTATACTTATTTGATCTGTAACCTTTATTAATCCCGTTTGCATGATTTTTCCTTTCGGTTCATATACAAAGGCAAGGTATACCGGAAAAACAAGTATCAAAATATTTCCCAGAATAAAAAATTGCCAGAAAAAAAGGTCTATGTTGCAACTGCCTATATATACAAATGGATTTAATATGTCAGGTGATAATTTATGCAATCTTCCTGATTTCAAAGATGTCAAAATGCAATACACTATTAGCAATATATAGTTGCCTATAAGTCCATAGATAATTTCTGCAAAAATAAACACCTTTACTTTCTTGTTCATCTCTTCCTGGCTCCCTTATTCATAAATTATTCGTGCTGATTACAGCTTGCTTGTAAAGGTGCTGTCCTCGTAGTAGTTGGCTTTCTGCAACCTCTTATATCCATTCGGGAACACACATACAACGTCCTGCAAATAAGCAAATTCTTCGGGTTTGACGTATGTTCCAACCAGCTTTGAACACCATTCCTGCGTGGTCGTTTCGCTGGCTTTCAGAATAACCTTGTATGAACAGTTGTCCGCTATGACTTCCGCAACGTCCTTTCCGTAAATGGCGTTAAGCTGGCTCTTGCTCTGAACGATAAGGGAAATATGTATTTTCTTGCTACGCAAGGTTGCAAGCCCGTTACTGATAGCTTCGATTTTTTCCAAACGTGGGAACTCGTCTATAAGGAACAGGATAGGCGTTGTATTGCCCTCTGCTCTGCGCTCAAACGACTTCAAGAACTGATTGCACATCATTCCTAAAAGGGCTTTCCACTCGTCCAGCTTATATTTGGGAATACAGCAGTAAATGTCATAGCCGCTTTCAAGGTCTGCTGGCGTGATACACGACCCCTTGCCCGATAATGCCCTCTGTAAATCATCGCTTGTCGCAAATACCGTGATATGGTTCGATAACTCCGCATACACGCCCGAAAGTGTCTTATCGTCCATGCCGCAAAACTGCATGATTTCCATTTTCGCCTTTTCGTTGGTGTCTGCTACAATCTGCTCTATCAATTCCTTTGTCGGTATGCTCTTAATGTATTTCATGGTGCTTGAAAAACTCTCTCCTAGCCCTTGAAAATAGATTAAAAAGCCCGTAAGCATATTCTGTGCACCCTTTATCCAAAACGGGTCTTTTACGTCTGCTGGCAAAGGAACGATTGACATTGCAAGCTGGTCGGCGGCACTAGATATATCATCAGCATTTTTCAGCAGATAGAACGGGTCATATCCGTATGCTGTGGTGTCTGTCGGATTGAATACCTTAATCTGTGCTTCTCCCCTTGCTTTCTTGGTCTTTGCGTATAATTCGCCTTCAATATCGATTGCAAAGACACGCTCTTTCCAACTCATCAGCGTAGGGATTGCAACCGCCGCCGTTTTTCCGCTTCTTGCGCCGCCGACAATCAGAATGTGTCCGTCTGTGGTTTCGGGCATGGTGGCATATTTGCCGCCCTGCTTACCGAACACAACGCCCGAAAGGTCTTTTGCGGTTTTGAGTGCAACGATATCTCCGCCCAGCTTCGCTTCAAATCCTTTCTTCTCCTTTGTCTTAAAAATCAGCTTTAAGAAACTGAAAGACGGGTCTTTTTTTATGCTACGAACAACCCTCTGTAAAACCACATATCCCACTATGATAGGACAAATTATAATTCCCATGTTCTCACGCTCCTATCTGTCACGCCCTATTTCGTGCGTTTTGCTCTGTTCCTGTTTCTTTAAAAAGAACACCCGTCCACTTCATCATAAAGGATATAACTACCAAACTTGCAAATGGTATACCCTTAGAAGCAAAGCATAAGGATCATCCTCTGTCCGGTAACTGGGCTGGACACAGAGAATGCCATATACAACCTTTCTCCTCTTCTCCTCGTAAGAATAAGATCATGTAGTGTCATGTAATTATTGGTTATCCTACTTGCAAAAAACTATTAAGATCGACAAAAAACGGGTCAAAATAGTTACTTTGTCTTGTTCTATTTGCCAGTAAAATAGGGGGAGAATTTATTTTAAGGAGGCTGAAAATGCAGTATTTAACACCCAACGAAAAGGAACAATTATTAAGAGCGGTCTATTCCGAAAAAGGAAAACATCGCAAGAGAAACATCGCAATATTTGAGGTAGGGCTTTACTGTGCCTTACGTGTGTCTGAAATAAAAGGATTAAAGGTGAATTGCTATGACTCGAACAGAAAAACAATCTTCTGCTACCGGCTAAAAGGCTCTCGGGCAAACACTATAAAGATAGTAGATTTGCATGTCGTAAAAGCTCTGGAAGACTACCTGGAAGAACGTGCTGAGCGAGGTATTGAATCATCTTACCTATTCATATCTCAAAAAGGTAATCCTATTTCTCGTCAAAGAATGGATGCCATGATAAAAAAATATGCTGCCAGCACAGACATACCTGTCGAGAAACGGCATATGCACGTACTGAAGCATACACGAGCAATAGATCTGTCTGAATTAGACCTGGATCTGGATGATGTGCAATTTTGGCTTGGCCATAAAAATATCGCAAACACGATGAAGTACTTGGCCTATACTACAACGCTGAAAAGAAAACTATTTATGCAATTATCACTTTTAGAGGGATGCAAATATGAATCAAGATTTTTAAAATGATAAGATGTATAATCGTATAAAATCACATAATGTAAGTGAAATACATTATAAGAACTAAATTAGACATTTAAGAAAGAGAGGGCAATATGAGCAATATCAATGATGTTAAAAATATTATGGAGTTGGACAGATGGTTTCCTATGTGCGATGTAGGCGAAATAGGAGAAGATTATATTCACTTAATAAGTTGGAATGAAGATATTCCAAAAACCGATTTTGATACAATCGCAGAGTTAATTGCTAATGACGGCTATGATGTATCTGCTTTTGAGTTGTTGGAAATTCCACACCCGAAAGTATTTTGCTTTGGAAATGAAGAAAAGGGAGAATATTTTGATGTTGTCAAATTCTTTGATGATAAGTGGCAATTTTCATACATAGAAAACGGTTCAAATAAATTAGTCCATTCAATCGAAGAAGCAATTATGAAAAATGAATGGCTTAAATAACGATTTAAGGAGAAACAGAATATGGTCAGAAGTGTAGATATATTCATCATAAACGGAGATAGCTTTATTAATTATTGCTCAGACAATGACTTTAATTATACAATTTATATTGGACAAAAGTGTAAAGTTTTGAGAAATGAAAAATGTTTTATAGGTACGCTGTATGAAGTAGACTCAAACAAAAATACATTCTCGATAAAGCAAAATAATGGAGAAATAATAGAAATAAATTGTGCTGATGTAGAAGAGATTTTCAGCGAAGAGGAAATTGGAACGATAAATTAGGATTTAGCGGAGGAAGAACATGAGTATAGATAACGGAGAAGTGAAGTATTATCAACCGAGATTTGCAAAATGGATTCAATCAGCGAAATGGGATAGCATTGCTGAGAGGTTATCTGAAACAAGCATGTCTCTTATTACACAGGTTATGAATGCAGAAAAAGATGGAGACTGTAGTTGGATTGTATGGCATGAATGTGATCATGTTCTTGAGAGCATTAGAAAAATTGCAAATCGGTCAAACTGAAATTATAAAACGATGCCTTCTTAGGTATCGTTTTATTTTACTTTTTATATATGTTATGGTATACTATAACATATAAAGGAAATGGAGGTACATTGATGAATAGCAACCAGATGCTGGTAACTTTTGATGAATATGAAGATAAATGGCAGCAATGTTTAACTGCTCTCGAATATGACTATACTCTTTCGTTTCGTAGCGCCTGTAAGATCTTAAAATGCGACCGTAGCTGGGTACAAAAATATATTCGTCCAAACGTACATTACATATATCTCTCTACCGGCGCAGGCAGAAAAACCACCAGCTATACAAAACTGGCTTCCAAGGCAATTAATAAGGAACTGACGGAAAGTATCTGGTTTAATACCAAGGAATTTGATACTCTGATCAGGAAATCTATCAGCAGCTGCACCCGACAGACAATATTAGTACCGGTAGAGCACCTTATTGCAGCTGATAAACTTTCCGACTTTCTCACAGAGTATAAAAAACTGAAAACCGAAAAAGAAGCATGTGATCCTGTGAAAGACATATTAAAGAGAATCGAAATCATTCAATCCATGGATAAATTGATCCAGGCCTCTGTAAACACTATTGGTAAAGAGATCTATTCAAATTTACCCAGCTGCTATAAGCGCGGAGCCTGTCCAGTAGTAAAATGTAATCTCCCGGAGTTTCAGCTGGCCGATATGATCTCCGTACATGATCTGAAGGATTATGGCGATTGTGATGAAGAAATCTATCGTCAGCTTTTCCTTGATGGCTGCTATCGGTTGGAAATAAATATTCCCGGAGAAAATGGAATTTTGTCGAAAAAGGTATATTATTTAAAGCCGGAACCACCTAAAGACAGCGTAGAGCTTATCCCCATCTCCTTTCAGGACTATTTGAAATGGAATCTATAAGAGTCTGTAGATAAAGGTGAAAAAAAACAGTTAGGCTCCACTCCACCGGAGTCAAAAATGAATGATAACTATAAAATTTTGGCTTATTGTGGTATTTCTGCCACTATGCTATAATAACAACGTTGTCGCACCCAATCTGGCAACAGAAAGGGGGTGCTTACGTGGATTTACTTATCTCATTTCTTGTTTCCATCGGAGCTGGTATAGTTAGCTACTATATCTGCAAATGGCTAGATGGCGACGATAGCGACAATTAGCCTGCGGATGCTCTACCGTTCAAAAAGAGAAGAACACCTACGAGCTGGCACTCGTAGGTGTTCGTTTTTGTGCTTACGCACTTATCTCATTTCTTAGCTGTCGCTATTATAACATATTCAAACAGCTATTTCAAGTATTCCCTACTTCCATATATTCAATTGTTGTATGTAAAATTTAATTTCTCTTTTTGTTATATTCTCCAGTTGATGCTTCGCTCTATTAGATCAGGGTCACAGTTCACCTTTATTGCTCCTATGGTTTCAGCTGCATTACTTATACCGGTATATTTTTCACATAGTTCATAAATTCTTTTCATTCTCTCTTCTAGTACCTTACATCTGATTTCCAGTTCTCTTTTTGGAATCTTTTCTAACCTTTCCTCTAAAAATCTGCATTTCATTTCAAGTTCTGCTTTTGTCATTTTTTTCATTCCTTTCCGGCTCCGGCGGAGCCACTTGTTTTCGGGTTTCTGCTCTGGGTTGTTGGAAAATCTTGTTAAAGTTCCTCACGGAGCTCCTTTTTGTACTTATATAACGTATTTCTGGATATGCCAGCCAACTTCTGCACTTCCGAATTCCGAAGAGATCCTCCATATTCCCGACTGTGTAATTTTATAATTTCTTTCGCTGTAGCAGCTTTTTTAACATTAAGTTTTCTCCCCGGCAGCTGGCCGATCTGCTTCCCGGCCAGTCTGGCCGTTTCTATTCCCTCCCTGGTACGCTGATGTAAATCGTCCAATTCCTTCTCCGCTTGCTCAAAAGCTATCCTGATCTGCTTCTCGGCGATTTTCCGAAAATAATTATTGATCCCCTTGATTATTTCATCTTCATCTGTTCCCATAAGAGCAATCTTGTCCTTTATGTTTTCGCGATACACTGCAGTATCTATATAATGCTCCACCAGAAATTCAAGTTCTATTCCCCGATCAAATAGTTCGAAGTAGTCCGCGACTCCCTCATCCGCATTACGTGCCATTCTGGATACACTATCAAATACTATCAATGACCCCACCGGTATTTTAGGAATAACCCTTTTCCATTCCGGACGATCTAGTGTACTACCGGTGTAAATTTCTTTAATAATAATAGCATCAGGATATATTTTTTTGATATTCCTTACCTGACGATCAATATTCTGTTTTGGCGTCGATATTCTCACATATCCATAAATTCTTCTATCCATAAGTAACATTCTCCCAATCTATAGTACAAAATTTAATGACCGTTAAATTTGGTACATATATTATATCACTATTCATTCATTAAAGATAGCACTTTTGGTACAAAATGATATTGGCGTTAAATTTGGTACAATTTTTATTTTTTTCTTGCATCATTTAATCTGTCTCTTATACACATCTGACGCTGCCGACGA
>ERZ1026846.331-NODE-331-length-37388-cov-31.927598_pt1 | contig 37388 bp, 27 predicted proteins | sample MGYA00380153_ERZ1026846 | MGnify/ENA primary metagenome ERZ1026846 (study PRJEB33269, sample SAMEA4719789) | human gut metagenome | biome: human-associated habitat; feature: organic feature; material: feces | place: Cameroon | collected 2013-10 ...
ACATCAAGCTTGCTTGAATGTTTTGCTGAGATGCAGCGTATTTTCTGCAAAGATAATTATTTTTATTTAAATAAGGTATAAAAATAGACCAGAAATGTAGTAAAAAAATGATTTAAGTCAAAAAACACCCCGTCAATTTTGATATATTGTAATTTTATTGTACTTTTGCAAGTAATTTTAATTTCTATGAATCATAAATAACGAATAATGGGAGTATTTTCAAAACTATTCGGCCGCAAGACCGAGGATAAAAAAGTAGGCGGCATGGAAGACTACATGACGCTTGTCAGAGTGTATTTCCAGGCAGCCCTTGCTTCACAGTTGGGCATCACCAATTTGGCGATGTTACCCGACCTTCGTGCCTTCAAGACCACATTCCGTGTTCCTACTCAGAACAACAAACTGGGTCTGGGAGAGAAGGCGCATGTCAAGAAGATGATGAAGAGCGTCTACGACACCGACGACAATTTCTTTAAGGAGATCGATCAGAGCATCCGTAAGAAGTGCCACAAGTTGCAGGATGTCAATGTGTATCTCATCCAGTTCCAAACATTCACACAGGACCTCATGATGCTCTTGGGCAACCTGATGAAGTTCAAACTCCGTCTGCCAGGTTTCATGAAGAAGGCGCTCTACACCATGACTCAGAAAACCGTCGACGATATCTTCAACAAAAATGACTTCAACGACGCCAGCGTGGTGAAGACCGTCATGCAGCTTCGTCAGCTCGACAAGCAGCTGTGCTTCAGCCAGCAGTGGGTCACAGATTTCGCCTTCCAGGTGCTGATGCTTGCCAAGAAGGAGCCACGTCCATCCGATGAGGAAATAGAGAAGGCAAAAGGAAAGCTGGGCAAGTAATTTCACTTAATTTGTATCAAATTCACAAATAGTTGACGGAATATTTGCAATTTTGAAATATTTCCGCTATATTTGTACCCAAAATAGAGAGTAATGAGTGCTGATGAAAAGACAATCAATACGTTTGCCACACGTGTTAGGCAGTTGATTCTTGAGTTTGGAAAACTCAAGCAGGAGAATGCCGAGCTCTACGAGATGGTGGATGAGCGCGACGCCCAGATCAAGGCGCTGCAGGAGAAGTTGTCCCAGGCAGAGCACGATTACAACAGCCTGAAAATGGCTAAGATGATGACTATATCGGATGCCGACATGGAGGCTACGCAGAAGCGCGTCGCCAAGCTCATCCGAGATGTCAACAAGTGTATAACGCTACTGAGCAATCAATAAGTCGGAGCGATGGCAGATCAGGAACAAGAGAAATTACTCATAAGATTACATATCTATGACACCGACCTCTCGGTCAAGATACCGCGAGAGGACGAGGAGTACTATCGTAAGTCAGGCAAACTGATCAACGATATTGTCAACTCGTATTCCAAGATTTTCAAGGGGCGCAAGAGCGACAAGGAGATTCTTTACATGTCGCTTCTCGACATCGCCTTGAGATACGAGAAGGAGTCGGGTCGTAACGATACTGCACCTTATCATGATATTCTCACCCGCCTTACTGCCGAGATTGAGGACACCCTGAAGCATTAAGGGTGTTTTTCCCTCCGTCCGTTTGTTTGCCCCGTTGTCTTAAGGATGCCGGGCAGTAGCTGTTGCACAGGCGAGAATATTAATAACTCATTTATATATAATAAAATAATGGTAGTAACAATCATAGCAGCCCTTGTAGCCCTCGTATTGGGAGGAGCCGTAGGGTTTTTCATTTTCCGTTATGTCATTAAAGGGAAATATAACGAAATGATCGACGCCGCCAACAAGGAGGCGGAAGTAGTAAAGGAAAAGAAACTGCTCGAAGTAAAGGAGAAGTTCCTTAACAAGAAAGCAGAGTTGGAGAAAGAGGTGCAGCAGCGCAACTCACGCATCCAGCAGAGCGAGAACAAGCTCAAGCAGCGCGAGATTTCACTCAACCAGCGTCAGGAAGAGCTCGGCCGTCGCAAGCAGGAGGTAGAGCAGAACAACCAGCGCGTGGAGAACGAGAAGAAGCTCCTCGCCCTGAAGCAGCAGGAGTTGGAGAAGATGCAGCGTCAGGAGCAGGAGAAGCTCGAGGAACTCTCTGGTCTGAGTGCCGAGGAAGCAAAGCAGCGCCTCATCGAGAGCCTGAAGGATCAGGCAAGACTCGATGCCGCCAGCTACGTCAACGAGATCATGGACGATGCCAAGCTCAATGCCAACCAGCAGGCCAAGAAGATCGTTATCCAGACCATCCAGCGCGTGGCCACTGAGACCGCCATCGAGAACTCTGTCAGCGTCTTCCATATCGACAACGACGAGGTGAAGGGCCGCATCATCGGCCGTGAGGGTCGCAACATCCGTGCCTTGGAAGCAGCCACTGGTGTCGAGATTGTTGTCGACGACACTCCTGAGGCTATCGTTATCTCAGCCTTCGATCCCGTGCGCCGCGAGGTATGTCGTCTGGCACTCCACCAGTTGGTAGCCGACGGACGTATTCATCCAGCCCGTATCGAGGAAGTTGTAGCCAAGGTGAAGAAGCAACTCGAGAATGAGATTATCGAAACCGGTAAGCGCACCGCCATCGACCTCGGTATCCACGGATTGCATCCTGAGTTGATTCGCATCATCGGTAAGATGAAGTACCGTTCATCCTATGGTCAGAACCTCTTGCAGCACGCACGCGAGACAGCCAACCTCTGTGCTGTCATGGCATCAGAGTTGGGCTTGAACCCCAAGAAGGCAAAGCGTGCCGGTCTGCTCCACGATATTGGTAAGGTGCCAGACGAGGAGAGTGAGTTGCCTCACGCACTCTACGGAGCCAAGATTGCCGAGAAGTTCAAGGAGAAGCCAGATATCTGCAATGCCATTGGTGCTCACCACGACGAGATGGAGATGAACACTCTTCTTGCTCCAATCGTTCAGGTTTGCGATGCCATCTCTGGTGCCCGTCCTGGTGCCCGTCGCGAGATTGTTGAGGCATACATCAAGCGACTCAACGACCTTGAGGCAATAGCCATGAGCTATCCTGGCGTTACCAAGACCTATGCCATCCAGGCTGGCCGTGAGCTTCGCGTTATTGTGGGAGCCGACAAGATGAACGACGAGGAGAGTACCAAACTCTCTGACGAGATCGCCACCAAAATTCAGAACGAGATGACCTATCCTGGTCAGGTGAAGATCACCGTCATCCGCGAGACCCGTAGCGTAGCATACGCCAAGTAATCGAAAGTAGAATAACACTTGATTCATATCGAGGGAGCTGTCTGATGAGACGGTTCCCTTTTTTTATTCAACTTTAGCAAACGTTCAAGTGTTATCAACGTATTGTTTTGTAAAAAATGGATTTAGCATAAAACCCTTCACCCACTGTTCACCCTATTTTTTCTGTTTGTTATGCACTCGACTTCCCTAACTTTCCTATTTGAAAATCTACAGTTATGAATTTGTTTTTCAATTGTTGATAAATCTATGTTCTAAACTTTCGAACTTATGTTCTAAACTTTCGGATACAAGTTCTAAACTATCGAACATAAGTTCTAAACTTTAGAACATAGATTTTGTAAGCTATAGAGAACATTTTTCTTATTCAGAGGCAGTTGTTATCTCATTTGTGGGCATACGATTATGTGGCAATGAGGCAAATAAATTCCTCTTAGGCATACGAGTGCATGCCTGTGAGGAAGTAGTTTACTCCGAAATATGTCATGACGATACTCAGGAAGGCAAGGGCCATATAGACGTGGTAGGCGAGGGGCTTGCGGAACAGGGGCAGACTCTGTGTGTGAACCACTACGGCGTAAATCATGAAGGTGATGAGCGCCCAGGTTTCCTTGGAATCCCAGCTCCAATAGTTGCCCCAGCTCACGTTTGCCCAGATAGCACCTATGAAGATGCCGAACCCCATCGTGGCAAGGGCAGGATAGAGGAACACACGGCTCAGCGCCTGAAGCTCCTCTCCGTGCGAGCGGAGGAAGATTCCCATGACGCCGCAGAGGAAGGTGAGCGACAGCAGGGCGTAGCTCATCATGATGATGCTGACGTGGATGCTGAGAAGGGGACTGTTGAGAACGGGCATCATCTGTCCGATGGCTGGGTCCATCTGGTTGATGTGGCTCACCAGGAGGAAGAAGCCCGACAGCAGGAAACCGAAGACCATGACGAGACGGATGCGCCATTGCATCACGAGGCTGATGAGCATTACAAACCATGCCACGGTGAGCATGCTCTCATAGCCGTTGGACATAGGTACATTGCCGCTTACTATCCATCTCAGCGCCAAACCGAAGGTGAGGGCAAGGAAAGAAACGCCCAACAGGGCGGGCAAGGCGATGTCGAAAACCTTCAGGCTGCGCTGTTTTGTGATGCGATAGACTGTGTAGAACAGGGCGATGAAACCTAACGTGAGGTTTACCATAAAGAGGATGGTGGCAAAGGGGAATCCATTGAGCATCCGTTCTGCACGATATTGCACACTGGAGGGAAGCGAGTTGCCGCCGCTTACCTGCTGATATTTCTTCATTTTGTCGAAGAAGATGTTCACACGGTCGGTTCTTCCGGCTCTCACATCGCTGTATAATAAGGAGAATACATTCTTGATATAAAGTGCATGCTGATGTTCCACAGCCGCAGGAAGCCGGTCGGCTGGCGAATACCAGACGGTGCTGCCAGCCAGGATAGCGGGATGCTCGCGTGTAGCCTTCACGTTTTGGGTGAAGGTGTAGGGCAGCACCTTGAGCGATGTGCCCTGTCGCAGTTCCATAATGATCTGTATCTTTCCGTCGATGTCGGCAGCCTGCTGGTGAAACTTGTCCTGAGCTCCATTGTAGTATTCCCGAACATACTGTCCGATGATGTAGCCGCCCATCAGGGGATTGAAGAAACTGCTGAGCGAGGCATGGTCGGGCAGGTTCATCGCCGTCTTCAGTTCACCGTTCTTGATCTTGATGAAGGGCTCGTTGCTCCATGTATCGCCATAGAAAATCCAGCCCGAGAGCACCTGTTCGGCGGTGAGTCCCTGATAGCTGCGTGCACCGTAAATCTTCTTGCAGAAGTCGATGGCGAAGGTTTGCACGGGACAGATACGGTCGTTGTAGAGCATGTTGAGCTCGCCCAGCTTCTCGGCTGTTGCCTTGGGCAACACAGCCTGGCTGAGGTCGGTAGACTGTGCTTTCGCCTCATAGCTCATGCTGCAGAACAGGCAGAGCAGCAGGGCGCCCTTGCGCAGCAGCTGACTCCTGAGCAGACGGCGGTAACCGCCCTTGGGGTCGATGAGCATCCAGACGAGTGAGATGAATAGCAATGCATAGCCTGTATAGGTGACGGGAATGCCGTAAGGGTCGGCATTGATGGCGAGCACACTTCCCTTGCCGTCTTCATCGTAGGACGACTGGTAGAGGCGATAAGAGCGATGGGAATAAATGTGGTTCATCGACACTTCGCCCTGGCTCTTCTGGTTGCCGTCGGTGATGGTGAAGCGCGAGGAGTAGTCGGCTACAGCCTGTGTGCCGTCGTGCATCCTTGTCTCAAACTTCTGCAGACAGAGTGAGAAGGGCAACTTCTCTGTGTTCATGCCCTGTTCGCCATCGTTTGCCACATAGGTGTCGGTGGGCTGTCCCACGCGCAGGTGTATCATTCCTCTGTGGGCTGAGACGTGTGTGAGCAGTGCGCCCACGAGAATAACGACAAACGAGAGATGGAGTGCGAGAGTGGAGGCAGTTCTGACTTTTCGCTGCAGGATGTAGAACACACCGAGGGCAGCGAGTACTGCCCACAGCAATGCAAACCACCATGCGCCATAGTAGTGGTCGTGTACATAGTCGGTGCCCTGACTTTTCTCTACGATAGTGGCGGCTGCCATGATGACGAGCACCAGAATGTAAATGGCGGATATTGTCTTCTTGATCATTTTCGTTTTTGTATAAAGAATGATGGTCGTTGTATATGTTTATCTGAATATGCTGTTTTGCAGTGCAAAGTTACGGCTTTTATTGCTGTTGTGCAAATCTGCAGCCCCATTTAGGCGAGATATCATCATTTTTAGGTATGTGTTTTTGATGTGTTTATTTCATACGTGAAGGAGTTAAGGCAATAGCTTTAAAGATGGATACGTAAAAAAGGAGTTAAGGAAGTCAGAGACAATACCTTTTTGTCTGGCTTTCAAACAATAAGACTGTTGTCTTGACTCCTTAACTCCATTTACTCCTAAATTTCTAAAATAAAATTAGATTGACTGGATGAACTTAACCACAGCGTCGCGGTCTTTCTTAGGCAAGTTGTAGAACTTGACTGCAGAGTTGTATGCTTGGCTGTTCTTGCTGTAGCAGTGCCACATGATGGCCTCTACCTCGTTGCGGGCGCGTGCATCGTGCAGACGGTCCTCAGCTCCACTGCACATAAGTGACAGTCCTCGACCCCACAAAGGAGTGGTACGGCACCAAGAGCCATGAATATCCTGAATCATGCATAGCTTGTGCTGCAAGAAATCAGAGTAAGGATAAATCTTCTGGTAGGCGTATTGTGGCAAGTTCTTTCCTTCAAGAATTTTTGACCGGCCATAGTTGTCAGCGCCTGTTGTCCACGAAGGTTTGTGACAGTTGGTGCATCCCATGCTATAGAACAGTTCCTTGCCACGCTTTACATCAGCGTTGTTCAGGTTGCGGGCACGAGGCACGGCGATACCACGGTGCCAGGTCATAAACGAATGGTATTGGTCATCTGTCATTTCCGGTTTGAAGTTGTAATATTTGTTGTCGTACAGGTTCACGTCGTCAGATGGTGAGAGCAAGTAGCTGAGTGCCTCCTTGATGCCATCATGTGTTCCGTCGTAGTAATATGGATGAACATAAGACTTAGGATCTTTGCCATTCTTCATGATGTAGCTGATGATATCCTCGTCCTCTGACATTTTTTTTGCCCAAGCAGGTGTGGTGCAGATATGCTTGATGTCAGAGCGAAGCACGTTCAGCTCGTCCCACAATGCAACGTCGTTCTCCAAGCATCCTTCGAGCAAATCGTAGTTGAAACGTTTGATGAATTTCTTGCCAAAGGCATCCTCGGCGTAAGCGTCATCTGTCATCTTCTTGGCAGAGGCATCCCAAAACTCAGGATTGAGTTCGGCTCCCTTTGAATCTTCCAGTCTGTATTGTGCCTCTAAGTCTTCGTTCGAGATGGCGTCAATCAGACCAAGACCCTGGAAATTGCAAGAGACGAGAAGACGTACATCGTATGAGCCTTCTGCTGGACGTGGGTCGGAATTGAAGGCGTCCACAGGCACGTTGGCTGTCGGATAATGGAGTGAGTAAGGCTCGCCGTCTGGAAATTTCATGGGCAGACCGCTCTCCATAGCTGTTACTTCATGCCATGTGAAGGTGACCTTGGATGGGTCGAGCTGTGGCTTGAAAGGTTCAACGGCTCTTGTCATGGTGAATGTGGTAAGCTGATCTACCAGCGGTCCGTCGTTGCTGCCTTTTGAGTCGGGAGTATATACGGATACGATGTAGCCGTTTCCTGTCTCAGGGTTGAAATTGTTACGGCTATGACCATGTGCATAACCACCGGCGTGACAGTCGGAGCATGATTTGCGTGAATATACAGGTCCTAAACCTTTGTAAGGGTTGGTGTTGAGGGTGTATACGGCAGATGCCATCATGTCGCCCAGTTGGAACTGTGCGTTGAGGCCTTGCGCTTCTACGGCAGGTGTGTTGTCCTCATAACAGCTTGAGTTGATATTCTCGGTAGTTCCCAGTTCGCCTCCCGGATACCATTCCTCCGCGGTGAAGCCATCCTGGGGTTTGCCCACATAGTTGGCATCCGACTCCATGGGTTTGTCGGGTTCTTGTGGGGTGCAGTTCTCCTCAGAACAACTGTTTATCGTCATTATGGCCAATGCTGCAGCAAATGACCATGCCAAATAATGTTTCTTTTTCATAATGTTCCTTTTTGGGTGATTAAGTTTTTTTTGAGCCAACATAGTCTTGGGACATTGTGCCTAAAGGCTACGTATTTATTGGTTATATTTTTATGGGTTTTGGACTTGAAAGGAGTCAAGACAATAATTTTCCTTGCTCGGTTATTAAACAATAAGATATTTGTCTTAACTCCTTAAAAATCTCCTTGATTCCAAAGTTTAGATGGACTGGAGGAACTTTACTACAGCATCTCGGTCAGCCTTCGAAGCCTTGTAGAAGTTGAGCCCAGAATGATAGGCGTGGCTGTTCTTGCTATAGCAGTGCCACATAATAGCCTCCACCTCGTTGCGGGCGCGGCAGTCGTGCAGTCGGTCTTCTGCTCCAGTACACATACGTGACAGTCCGCGGCCCCACAATGGAGTGGTGCGGCACCAAGAATTATGGATGTCGTTCTTCATGTACAGTTTGTGCTGCAACATGTCAGAGTATGGATAGATGGTCTGGTTCTGGTAGCGTGGCAATGGTTTGCCGGCTATCATGTTGGGAGTCCAGTAGTTGTCATCGCCTGTCTTCCATGATGGGCGGTGGCAGCTGGCGCAACCCCATTCCATGAAGAGTTTCTTGCCGCGCTGCACGTCCTTGTCGTTCAGGTTGCGTGCACGTGGAATGGCCAGACCTCTGTGCCATACCATGAAATCGTAGAAGTTGTTGGCAGTCATCTCGGGCTTGAACTTGTGCCATTGGTTGTCGAACTGGTTGGTGGAAGGCAACAGCAGGTTGTAGACAGCCTCCTTGATGCCCGCATCAGTACCGTCGGCATAGTAGGGTGACTGTGGGTTTGCCTTGATTTTGGCTATCACCTCTGGGTCTTCCGACATCGCCTTTGCCCATGCTTTTGTAGAGTAGAGCTTGGGGCGGTCTGGACGGCTCACATTGGTGATGTTCCAGATGGCATTGGCGCCAGGACCGTCCTGCAGAGAGGCACGTGTCAGGGCATAGGTGAATCGCCTGATGGCCTTGTATACGCCCGTTTTGCCTTCGCCGCCATCGGCAAACTGGCCGTCAGTGCCCCAGGTAGAGTAGTAGGCACCGGCTGCCATCTTTTCGCCAGCAGCATCCCAGAACTTAGGGTTGAGATACTCTGATACGTTCATGCCGGCACTCTTGAAGTAAGCAGCCTCAGAGGCATACTGCTTCTCGATTTCCTCCTGTGGAATAGCGTCAAGCAGACCAGTGCCAATCACACCGATGGTAGACTCTAAGCGCACGGCGATGTTGGATGGTACAGGGTTGGTGTGGAAGGCATCTGAAGGAATGGTCACCTCAGGATAGATGAGGTCGAAGGTCTCGCCGTCGGCTGGGAACTTCATGGCCAGTCCACTCTCCATGGTGCTTACGTGCTCCCACTGAATCTTGATTTTGTCAGCCTCGATAGGAGCCTTGAAGGGGTCGGTAGCGCCTGTCTGAGGCATACCTGTCACTTCGCTGATGTAGTCTCCATCGTTGCTTCCTGGTGCGTCGGGTGTGTAGATGGCCATCAGGTAGCCGTTACCGTTGCCATAGGCGATGGCATAGCTGTCCTGTCGCATACCGTGTCCGTAGCTTGGGTGGCAGTCGAGGCACGACTTGCGCAGATAGGCAGGACCTACGCCCTTGAAGGCACCATTGTCGATGGTGTACTGACGCTCGAAGAACATCTCGCCCGTCTTGAAGTTGTCGTGCAGTCCCTGCTCGTTGACGGCTGGAGCCTCGTCCTCATAACAGCCAGAGTTGACATTCTCGGTAGTTCCCAGTTCACCACCGGGATACCATTCTTCTGCGGTAAAACCATCCTGGGCTTTTCCTACATAGTTGGCATCCGACTCCATGGGTTTGTCAGGTTCTTGTGGGGTACTGTTCTCCTCAGAACAACTGTTCATCGTCATCATGGTCAATGCCGCAGCAAATGACCATGCCAAATAATGTTTCTTTTTCATAATGTTCCCTATTTGGATAAAAATCTTTCTTACGCACAACGTAGCCTTGGGCACAAGGACTCAAGGCTACGTACATGTTATTTATTAAATTCTTGTGGGTTCAGGAATTACTGTGCACTCTGGCGTTTGATCCATGTGCCGGCTGCATTCAGCTCTTCGTCGAGATTCTTGATCTTGTCGATGGCATTCTTTACAGCTGCAGAACCTGGGTCAGCCAGGAAGTAACCCTGTGCAGCTGTTGCATCGTCGAGAGACTTCAGGGCTGCGGTCAGTGCATTCTGCAGTTTGCTCAAGTCAGGATAGTTGAGGCTTGAGAGAAGCGACATGATAGAGTTGGCTGCTGGAGAGGCGGCATCGATGTCGCGTGTGCCATAGAGTGTGTTCTTGATAGAGTAGAGGTTGTCCTTATAGTCTACGAAAGAACGATGGCTGTAAGGTGACTCGATGTAGTCTTTTGACTCAGCCTCACCGTCTTCGGTAGTTCCGCCCAGGTTGTTGCATACACGCCATGCCTGACCGAGCTTTTGCTCCTGTACCTCGTTGCAGATGTTGGAGCAACCGCCTACGAAGATCTGGTTGATGGTGCCTGGCCAAGACTGATAGCCTGTGGTCTGTGCTGGGGTGAGCAGATACTGACCATAGCACATGGTGCCTTTGGCTGCGAAGCCATTATAGCGCATGCTTGAGAATACGTAGCTGTTGTCCTGGAGCACCTGTTTGGTGTCGTTGCTGGCAGCATCGCCCATCCATGTGAACTCCAGCATGGCTGTCATGTTCTTCACATCGCCAGCCACAGCAGCGAGGAATGCCAATTCATCGATGCCCTTTACTGAGGTCATGCCTTCTTCGGTCTCATTGGCCTTGAAAGCATCAACAGTGCGGTTCTTACCCTCACGGAAGAGAACGAACTCCATACCGTGGAAGCCCAATACTGACTGGAACTGCTCGTTCTTGTCTGAAACAAACTTCTCAGGAGTTTCGCTCTTGAAGCCGGCAATGAGGCTGGCATTGGTCAAGGCAGAAACCAACTCATCGTGGTCGAGAGGCCAAGAGTCAATGTGTGGGTCGATATTGTTGTCGGAAGCTGAGCCATAGAGGAAAGCCTCGCTGCGCTCCCACTCACGGCGTGCGTTCTTGAAAGCCTCACAGGCTGCATCAATCTGGCTCTGTGTCATGGTGCCAGCCTCTGCTGCCTTATAGAGTGTGGTGCAGGTGTTGTAGAGGTCGCGTGAGTTCTTTGCCAAAGCCTGGTAGGTGGGGTAAACCACATTCTCAACGTAAGCCTTGGTGGTTTTCTGCATCGCGAGGTCAGACGAGTTGATGGTTGTTGTTGCCTGACCTACCTCGGGCAGGTCGAAAGTTGGATCGTCATCGCTGCTGCATGATGCAAAGCAGAGTGCCAAGCCACCCATCATGAATGACAAGGCCATTTTCTGAATCTTTTTCATTTGTTTATCCTATTATTTTTAATGAATGAATGTATGTTCTTTTTTTGATCGAAATTCTTAGTCTGCGATTACAGGAAGAAACCCTGGTAGGCGATGCCGATGTTGAGGGCAGGCTCGTCGTTGTACTGGCTTCTGAACTTGCGCAGGTTGTACTCTGCCTTCACACAAATCTGCTTGATGGGGTAGTAGTTGATACCGCCTGCGAAGATCTGGCGCTTGGTGTACTGCTTGGTGGTGTTGTTCAGATATGAGTCGTAGTACTCGTAGTGACCGAAGACATACAGCTTCTGGTTGTCGGCACGCAGTTTCTCTATCTGTGAGAAGACATCGTAGCCCACCTCTAACATGGTGGCGATGGCGTGGCTTCCGAAAGCCTGATTGCTCTCGTATGGCTTCACATACTGCACGCCTGGTTTCACCAGCTTGCTGATGGCAGCGGCATCGCTCACGTAGCCATAGTCTACATTGCCTCGTGCCATCCAGTTGTGACCCTTATAGGTGAAGTCGAGTGCTCCGAGGAAGATGTTGCCCTTCAGCTTCTTGTTGTTGCCTTTCTCCATATCGTGGGGCACGCTGTTGTGCATAGACTGTCCGAAGTAGCCGCTCAAACCGATGCGCAGACCAGGGATGGTGTAGTTGTCGACACGGGCAGAAAAACCATATTTGTTGGCTGTCTCAAACTCGAAAGGCTTTGTAGTGCCAGGTTTGATCCAGTTGAGTGAACTGAACTGATAGGCATCAAGACCTGCGAGGAACTGGGCTTCGTAGCGGAAGTCGCCATGACGTCCCCATACAGAAACACCTGTCTGATGCCAAGTGCAAGGCAGAATGGTGTTCTCGCCCTCAGGACGGTATACGGTGAAGAAGTTGAGAGGCTCGTGATAAGCATTGGTCAGACCTACAGGCACAACAATGTGTCCGGCACGGATGTTGAGGAATTTGCCAAACGACTTCTGAATCCAGAACTGCTCCAGCTCTACCTCACCGCCTTTTTCCTGTTCCTGCTCAAACTCGATAGACTCCTCTGCCTCATATTCGATGGCAGAACCTGTGCCTCCGTGCTCAAACTCGATCTCAGTGCCGAATGTCCAGCCCTTGCCAAAGTCGTAGCCTAAATAGATGACTGCATGAGGAATGTCGAATCGTCCATGGCTGGGGTCGTTCTTATGGAGCGAGGCTGAACTGTATCGGTTGCCGCTGTCGCTGTAGAAGTTACGGCTGAAAGCCACTTCGCCATAGCCGCCTATGCTGAGGCGCTTTCCGTTGGCATGTTGCATCACACTGTCGGCTGCAACTACTTGTGCGTTGGCGCTTGCCAACCCTGCAACCAACGCAGCGGACATCAATCCAATTCTTAAAATGTTCATTTTTAAATGTTATCTTTTTTTATCCTAAAATAAAAGAAAAGAGCGCGGATGTCTGCTTGCGGTCTCGACACTTTAGAGGCTTAGTATCTCCTTAAAGCCCTGAAGCTTGATAAGGAATTACGCAGCTCTGTCGCTCGGGAGTGGCAATCATCACTGCGCTCTTTCTCGATTTCGGGTGCAAAGGTAAGGTGTTTTAAAAAATCTTGCAATACTTAAAAGTTGGTAAACTGCCGCATCCCCATTTTTAGGTATTGCGAGTTTCGGATGTTTTTTGTAATTTTGCAGCGGAAACAAAAACATGATGAATGTCCGCTCTTAAAACGTGCATGATTTAGGTCTTAAAAGTATACAACAACGATGAAGAATCAAAAGATGTATGAAGCTGATGACAAGATGATCAGCATTATTCGCGATAATTACAACATCCTTCAGAGCTTGGGTAGTTTCGGTATCAATCTGGGCTTTGGTGACAAAACGGTGAGAGAGGTTTGCGAGGAACAGGCGGTGGATACTTATACTTTTTTAGCGGTGGTAAACTTCACCATCAATGGCTATAAGGAGTACGACAATGCTTCGCGCCTGTCGTTGCCTACACTACTGCATTATCTCAAGGCATCGCATGCTTACTACATTGATTTTCAGTTGCCTTTCATCCGCAAAGAGTTGGTGGAGGCGCTCGACGAGAACGACAATCTGGCCCGACTTATTCTCAAACTATACGATGAGTATGCACACAGCATCACCAATCATATGAAGTATGAGGAAAAAACCGTCTTCCCTTACGTGCAGTCGCTTATCGACGGTACAGCACCAGCCAACTTCGACATCGAGACGTTCTCTAAGCATCACGTGCAGATAGACCTGAAACTGAAAGAGTTGAAGAATATCATCATCAAGTATTTGCCTTCTGACGGATTGCACAACAATCAGCTTAGCGCCACACTTTACGACATATATAATAACGAGGAATGGCTCAACCAGCATTCGCAGGTAGAGGAGGAAATCTTCATTCCTGCCGTGCGCAACGAGGAACGAAAGCTGAAACAAAGTGATGTGAGTGTTAAAATATCCAATATGATCAACCAGACACCGCAGAGCGATGAGCAGTTGAGCGACCGCGAGAAAGACGTCATCGTGGCTTTGGTACAAGGCATGACCAACAAGGAGATTGCCGACCATCTGTTTATCTCCATCAACACGGTGATTACTCATCGCCGCAACATAGCCCGTAAGCTGCAGATTCATTCACCTGCCGGTCTTACTATCTATGCTATCGTCAACAATCTGGTGGATATTTCGAGTGTAAAATTATAAGCTGGCATCATATCTTGTTGATGTCCACATAGCCATGCATCACGGCATAGATAGTAAGTGAGGAGACCGACTTCAGTCCTAATTTCTCCTGAATGTTCTTGCGGTGCGTGATTACGGTAGAGAGGCCGATACACAAAGTATCGGCTATTTCTTTGTTTATTTTGCCTTGTGCCACGAGTGCCAACACCTCGGTCTCGCGGTCGGAAAGAACTTTCTCCTTGACGGTTACGGGCATGGCAGGGAGGTGTTCGCCATGAGGATGACCTATCTTCTGAAGGGCAAGCAGATGTTTTACAAGTGTTTCTTCGGGCACACTCACGCAGAGACAATGGAAATCGTTGAGCTGTGAGTTGGGGTCGTTGCTGGGCGTGAGCACAATGGTGTGGTGTGCTCGCTGTCCCTGCACGAAGAAGTTACGGTGCGCCAGCACAATGTGCATGGACACAAAGTAATGGATGAAGCGGTCAGGATTGTTGGACTCAAACTCAGCAAAGCTGCCGAAGGTGCAAATATTCATCATCGGCATAACTGTTTCCAATAATTGCTTGAGTCCCATCATGGCGAGTGTGTTGTTCTCGATGATAGCCATTTCGGGCATCCTGCCTTGCATCCTGTCGTCCTTATGCAGGGCTCTCATTGCTTCTTCGTTCATGATTTCTATTTTTTTGTTTTTATCTAAAGTTATTCGAGGAGTTGTGGAGATGTTGCGGAAGTTAATGTTCAATGTTCAAAACAAATGCTTTATAGTCTTCTGCTTCTTAGCCATAAAGCATATGTCTTAACTCCTTAACTCCTTAACTGCTTAACTCCCTTCAACTCCAGAAAATCTCCTGTTTATAAGAACGGTGTCAGTACCTTGGCGGCAAACCACCCTTTGAATTTCTGCCAGCCAGTTCGCCACTCGCGCCACTTCTTCTCGGTGAGCAGGAAACTGTCAGCCTTGTCCTTGTCGAAGAGGTCGATGAGCTGTTTGGTGGTCTGTGGGTCAATGATGACAGCATTCTCCTCGTAGTCCCAGCGCAGGCTTCGGGCATTGAGGTTGGCGCTTCCCACCGTGCAGAATTTACCGTCCACCATGATAATCTTGGTGTGATGGAATCCTGGTGTGTACATCCAGATGTGGCATCCTGCTTTCATCAGCTTGTGCGCATTGTAGAATCCACAGTCGGGCGTCAGGGGAATGTCGCTCTTGGTGGAGAGCATGATTTCCACTTTCACGCCTCGCTTGGCTGCATTCTTGAGTGCCTTCTTCAGTTTGTGACTCAGGGTGAAGTAGGGACTGATGAGCTTGATGCTGTCCTGTGCATCGTTGATGGCGTTGACATAGAAGTAACGTATGATGTCCTTCGAAATGTGTGGCTCGCGGTTGATGATGCCCACCATCTTGTGATAAGCCGTGGCTGTGGTGTCGGGCTTGAGTCCGTCTACCAGATAGTCCTGACGTTTGGCACGGAAGTATTCTGCGCCATGTATATGCTGTCCGCTCACCTTGTTCCACATTTTCAGGAAGATGGCCTGCAGCGTGTTCACCTCGTCACCGTCGATGCGGCAGTGCATGTCGTTCCAGGAACCCACGACCTCTGTTCCCTTGATGTAATAGTCGGCCACGTTCATACCGCCTGTATAGGCTATTTGTCCGTCGATGACAACAATCTTGCGGTGGTCGCGGTTGAAGATGGCGTGAACCCAGGGAAACTTCACTGGTTTGTATTCATAAATCTCTATGCCGTTGGCACGAATCTCCTTGATGTGTCGTTTGCGTAAAGGTTTGTTGTTGGATGAGTTACCGAAACCATCATAGAGGGCTCTAACATTGACTCCCTGCTTTGCTTTCTCAGCAAGCAGGTCGAAGAGCAAGCCGGCGATGCTGTCGTTGCGGAAGTTGAAATACTCTAAGTGCACACTTTTCTTTGCCTGGCGGATGGCCTGGAACAGATCGTCGAACTTCTCCTGACCGTTCATCAGGAGCGTGACGGAGTTGTTGTGGGAGAAACGAATTCCCTTCTCCCTCAATTGTTTGACAATGACCGAGTCGCTACTCTCTATCGTGTGATGATTGTCGGCAAGCAGTAAACTGTCTTGTGCGCTACACAGCGAGGAGAACAGCATGATGCTTGCAGTTAATAACAGGTATCTGAGTCTCATTCTGAAATATTGATGTTGTTTCCTCTCTTTTTTACACCATACATGCGTAATGGTCGACGATGCCCAGAAGATGTTTCTCGTCGTCCATCACCAATACGGTGTGTACTTTGTATTGGTGCATGATGTGCTGTATCTCTGTAATCTTGGTGGTTGGCGCCACGTATTTGGGAGACGTCGTCATGATGTCGCTCACAGTCTTGTTGAAGAACTCTGCCTGCCATTTCTCCATGGCACGACGTATGTCGCCATCAGTGATAAGTCCGATGACACGGTTTTCCTTGTCTACCGATACGCCCAGTCCCAATTTTCCCTTGCTCACATGAATGATGGCCTCGCCCAAGTGCATGTCTTTAGGAATGATAGGCAGGTCTTCCTTCTTCATCACGTCCTCGGCTGTGGTGAGCAGGCGCTTGCCCAACTCTCCACCAGGGTGGAACTGTGCAAAGTCGCGTGGTTTGAAGTGGCGTACCTGCATCAGCGCAATGGCTAAGGCGTCGCCCATGGCAAGTGCGGCTGTGGTGCTGCTTGTAGGAGCGAGGTTGAGCGGGCAGGCTTCCTTCTTTACCTTCACCGTGATGTGGTAGTTGGAGTATTTTGCCAACAGCGAGTGGGGATTTCCTGTCATCGAGATGATAGGTACGTTCATGTGGAGCACCATGGGGATGAATCGCAGCAACTCGTCGGTTTGTCCGCTGTTGCTCAGCGCCAGAACCACGTCCTTATCAGTCATCACACCCAGGTCGCCGTGATAAACGTCGAGTGGATTAATGTAGAAGGCAGGAGTTCCTGTCGATGCCAGGGTGGCAGCGATCTTGGCTCCTACGTGTCCACTCTTTCCTACACCGGTCACAATGATTTTTCCTTCGCAGTGGTACATCAGGTCGACAGCCTTCTCGAAGTTGTCGTCCAACAATGCTATTTGGTCTAATATGGCTTCGGCCTCTTCGCGCAGAGCCTCTTCGCCATAGTGACGGATAGTCTTGTCCTCTATATGTTTGTTTTTTTCTATCATGATTTATAAATACTTAAACTGACAAGATATAGCTGCTAAGCCAATAAGTCAGCGATTAATACTTCAAGTTTGTCGAGTTCCAACATGTTGGCAGCATCGCTTTTCCCGTTGTCCGGGTCGGGATGAACCTCGAAGAAATAGCCTGTGGCTCCGAAAGCCTTTGCAGCCATGGCCATTGCAGGAACGAACTTGCGGTCGCCTACTGTTTTTCCGTTGCCTGCACTGGGGCGCTGTACGCTGTGTGTGCAGTCCATGATGACAGTGGGCACAATCTCTTTCATGTCGGGAATGTTGCGGAAGTCAACTACCAGGTTGTTGTAGCCGAAACTGTTGCCTCGTTCTGTGAGCCATACTTCCTTGGCACCGCTCTCCAAGGCTTTCTCAACAGGATATTTCATGTCTCTGCCACTGAGGAACTGTGCTTTCTTGATATTTACCGTCTTGCCTGTATGGGCAGCAGCCACCAAGAGGTCGGTCTGTCGGCATAGGAAGGCTGGTATTTGCAGAATGTCGCACACCTGTCCTGCCGCCTCTGCCTGATAACTCTCGTGAATATCGGTCGTAATGCGAAGACCATATTTCGATTTGATGTCTGCAAGCATCTGCAGTCCTTTCTCCAGTCCAGGACCACGGAAGGAATGGATGCTTGTACGGTTGGCTTTGTCGAACGAAGCCTTGAATATGATGTCTGTACCCAATTTCTGGTTGATGCGTACGAGTTGCTGGGCTACTGTGTCTAACAGTTCCATTGATTCGATGACGCAAGGACCTGCAATGAATGTTGCCATATAGTTGTTTCTTTTAATGTTTAAGTGTTAAATACTCAATGTTGGGTGTGAATTGTTTAATGCTCGATGTTAAGTGCTCAGTACTTATGCTTTCGCATTCAGTGCCGATTCTGCTGCATTTGTTTCTTCGGCTGATGCGGTTTTGATAGTTATCTCGCGCTGAGGGAATGGAATCTCGATGTTGTGTTCGTTGAGTGTATCGTAGATGCATTCCATAATCTTGCCGTCGTCCACATACTGTGTGAGTACATTCACCCATACCAGTATCTTGAGTGTGATGCAACTGTCGTCGAAGCTTTTCAGCACGACCTTGACGCCTTTCTCGTGGTAGATGCAGTCGAGCCGGTTCAAGGCATCGATGAGAATCTGCTTCACATGCTTCACATTGGTGCCATAAGCCACACCAACCTCTAAGATGTCGAGCTCATAACCATGGTTGCGGGTCATGTTCTTGTAGTTCTTCGAGAAGAGCTGTGCGTTCTGGAAGGCTATCACCGAACCGTCGGTAGCTTCGAGCATGGTCGATGTATAACTGATGCTGCTTACTCGTCCGCGCGTGCCGTCGCAGATGATATAGTCGCCCACCTTCACACGTCCCATCATCAGTGAGACACCATAGTAGATGTTTTCCAGAATGTCCTTGGAGGCGAAACCAAGACCCGTTGACAAACCGGCAAAGATAGCCAAGAGCCAAGACTTGCCCACCTGGAAGACGTTGAGGGCAACCATTATCCAGATGCCCCAGATGATAACCTGCAGCACGTTCTTAAACATCACAATCTTGCTGGCTGCCGAGGCAGGGTCTTGCTTCTCGAAGTGATGGCGCATCAGATCGTTGGTGGTGATGTTGATATAGTTGAACAGGAAGAACAGGCAAGCCACAAGGCTGATGCTAAAGAGCGAGGCTGTGAAGTTGCTGGTTCTGATGTATTCCTTGTTGAAAATCATCCATGTGGTGTCGCTCATGTTGAATACGTCGGCTGCCCAATAGATGGCCACGATAAACGACAAGACACTTCCTGCAGGAATCAGCACCTTGTTGATAAACCTGAAAATCCATTTGTCGGTGATGGGCTTCTGCTTCAGGTTCTTGCGTTCAGCATAGACTCCCATCCAGTCTTTCAGACAGGTGATGCTCAGAATACAGGTGAGCTGCATCATCCACCAGATGATGATCTGCACCGACAGCAGGGTGAAGCCTACCCACGAACAGAAGGTACTTGCGGCAAAGACGCAGAGTGAGATGTAGGCATACATCTTGTCTTCTCTCGGCACCAGCTTGCTGTGGCGCTTGATGACGTTTGCTTGCCACAGCGAACAGACGAGCAGGATAGGGGGAAAAATGAAGTTGACCAGGCTGTTGGGTATCAAGATGATTCGGAACGTGATGACGAGGAAACCTACCAGCATCAGTGGAGAATAGATGCGGAAGGCGCTCTTTATCTGGTCGTTGCCCACGCGGAGCAAGAGTGAAATCAGAATCACGCCTATGAGCCATGCAAACTCTACGAGCAGGCCGCATGCCATGATAACGAAGTTCTGATGAGCTGTAATGCGTATGATGCCCAAGAGAATGGCAAAGGTCACGACCGTCATCGCCATAATGATGCAGGTACGTTTGGCCATGAAGTTGTCCTTGATGCTCTCAAAACTACCTCGTTTCACCAATTGTGTCACCACGATGCGGATGGTAAAAAGGTTGAGGGCAATAGAGACAATGCCATAGAAAATGATGATGCTGAAGAGGATGAAGATGATTCTCACGTCCCATTGCGACATCATGCCCGGAGCTGGTCTGTATTTCTCTGCCACCGATGTCTTGGCTTCCCTGTAATGGTTGCTTACATGCCGCAGGATAGTGAGATAGTTGTCGCCACCATTGTTGAAGATGCTGTTCTGTATCTCGGCATATCGTTGGTTGGCATAGTCGTTGAGCGACTTCAGTTTTCTCTCGGTTATGTCGTAGGCTCTTATATAGTCCTGCAACTGTTGCTGTCGCTCTATTAATTGTCGGCGGATGTTCACTGCCAATGTGAGGTCTACGTTGCGGTTGAGTTGTGCCTCCTTGCTCATGAACATCGTATTCATATTGTACAGATAGTTGATGAGCGAGTCAAATCGCGCCACCTCTATGTTGTTCTTGTTGATAAGTCCCCTGAATGGTGCAGCCTTCGACTTGAACTTGTCAAACTGCTCAGTAGCTTCGTGGCAGGCGTATGTCAGGTCGAAGATGTAACCGTTGCGCTGCGAGTAGAGCATGATGGAGTTCTGGTCGGCTTGTGCCATGATGGTCATCAGTTCCTTGATGATTTGCTGCTGTTGCTGCTTGGCATATTCGTTCTGCTTCTCGAAGTCGAGATGATAGCTCGTCAGCTCAGTACGGAGCATGAAGAGCGTTGTGTCGAGGTTGGCCTCTTTGAGCACGGCATGGCTGGGCAGCAGGAATGCCACCCACATCAAGATGATTATCGATAATTTCTTCATATAGTCTTCTTTATTCGTCTGCAAAGTTAAGCAAAAATGAAGAAAGAAGCAAAAAGATAATTCCTTTTTTACGATTTTCGATACGATATGTTGTTTTTCCCGTTAAATTTATTACTTTTGCAGATACGATTTAACACTTAACATTTAAACACATTATATGACAACACTCATAGCTGACAGCGGAAGCACCAAGACAGATTGGGCACTTGTGGATGATACTGGGCAAATTCTGTTCACCGGCAAGACACAGGGCATCAATCCTTTCCATCTCTCCGATGATGACATCTGGAAAATTCTTGCCGAGGAACTCACTTTACCCGAAGTACCGGCACGTGTGTTCTTTTATGGTAGCGGTGTTACCGAATCTATGAAGCCGCGCATGGAACATCTACTGTTCCAACAATTTCCACAAGCAGAGGTTCATGCCGAGAGCGATTTGTTGGGTGCAGCCCGAGCCTTGTTGGGACGACGTTCTGGCATAGCCTGTATCTTAGGCACAGGCGCCAACAGCTGTCTCTATGATGGCGAACAGATTCTTCTCAACACTCCTCCGCTGGGTTACATTCTTGGCGATGAGGGTAGTGGGGCAGTCTTGGGCAAGATGTTTCTCAATGGCATCTTCAAGGGTGCCCTGCCCGAGAGTCTGAAGCAGGAATATCTCTCTTGGTCGGGACTCGATTATCCCTCTATTATAAATAAGGTGTATCGTCAGCCTCTCGCCAACCGATACTTGGCTTCCATCGCTCCTTTCATTTCTATGCAGATGAAAAGGGTAGAAGAGACCGACGCCTCAGACAACAGTTGCCGGCATGCAGAAGTTTTGAGCCAGCACACAGAAACATTGCGTCTTCATGCCGAGGCTTTGCATCAAATGGTGGTCGAAGCCTTCGAACAGTTCTATCAGCGCAACATCACACCTTATCTTTCGTCTGTCGATTCTTCTCAAAACGCATCATCGCTCTCTGTTGCTTTTGTGGGAAGCATAGCCCACTACTTCGAACAACCGCTTCGACAAGTCTTCGAACAACATCATCACCTTACAGTCTCTCAGATACTGAAGGCGCCCATGAAAGGGTTAGTGAGTTATCATCTACATTAAATGTAAATAAAGCCCAGATTATGGGCTTTTATTGTTAAGATACCATGCAAAAATAACATTTTGTACATATCAAATTAACCAAATGGTACACTGGGGTTTGTAAAAACACGCTAATTTTGCCATCGTACAGCTCTCAGCGTTGAGACCATCAAGAAGTTGGTGGAAAAGAACAAGCAAACGCTGGGAGCTAAGTAAAAGATGATAAAAAAGGGGATTCCCGCTTATTGAACGTATTATTAGCATTGAAGGTGAGAATTCCCGGTTTTAAGGATAAAAAGATTTCGGGATACCTTCTTCTCGCCACCGGAAACGGAGGATGGGAAGAAGGTTCTCATGTATAAGACAATAACAAAAAAAAACAAATATCAATGGCAAGTGTAAAAGAAAAAATAGCGTATGCGCTGGGTGATGCCGCTGCTGGTGGTATCGTATGGAAGGTCATGTCTATTGCCTTTCCTTTGTTTTTCACCAATGTATTCGGTCTCACATTCGCTGATGCGGCAGTACTGATGTTGGTGGCTCGTATGTTTGATGTCGTGACTGATCCTCTGATGGGAAGTCTTGCCGACCGAACTCAGAGTCGTTGGGGAACTTATCGTCCATGGCTTATCTTCGGAGCCATACCTTTCGGTCTTATTTTTGCCCTGTTGCTCTATACTCCCGACTTAGGTCCGACGGGCAAGCGAGTATATGCCTATACTTTATATTTGCTCATGATGGCAGTTTACACGATGGTCAATGTGCCTTATGGCTCACTGCTTGGTGTGATGACCGAAGATGACAATGAGAAAAACCAGTTCTCTTCTTTCCGTATGGTAGGAGCCTATGCCATGGGTTTTGCTACCCTGCTCTCATTCCCTTATCTGCAGAAGATGGTGGGTGGAAGTGATGCTCATCAGTATGCAGTCATAGGAGCCATGCTTGGTGTGGTGGCAGCTGTGATGACACTTATCTGCGGACTCCTTACCAAGGAGCGACTCAAGCCCAAACGTGCAGAGAAGTTCTCTTTCCGTCAGTTTGCTGATCTTGTGCACAACAAGGCTTGGCTGTATATGACAGCTATTGCTGTATGTACTAATTTCTTCAATGGTTTCCGTTATGCAGTGGCTGGCTATATGTTTGAGTATTGTCTGCATGGCAATGTAACCATAGAAGGACTCATTATCAACTATACTGTGTTTATGGCATTCGGTGAGGTAACCTGTATGATCTTTGGTGGACTGTCACCAGTCTTTACTAAGACTGTAGGTTCTAAGCGTATGGCCTTTTTCTGGTCAGCATTGTTGTGTCTTGTCCTTTCTATTGCTTTCTTCTTTATTCCTATGAGTCCTGATTATATCTGGGTGATGATAGCTTTGGTGATACTCACCTCCATAGGTATCGGTATCTATTCACCATTGATGTGGTCGATGTATGCTGATGTGGCTGATTATCATACTGAGCATTTCGGAACCTCAGCTACAGGATTGATATTCTCCTCGGGTACGATGTCGCAGAAGTTTGGTACCGCTATCTCTGGTTCACTCATCGCTCTTTTCTTGGGTTGGGCAGGAGCCAATATGATAACAGACAAGATGGGAAATACTGTTATCGACCCAACTTCCATCACCGACTCTGTGCTTATGATGGTTTGGTCGCTCTTCTCTCTCTTCCCTGCTGTTATTGCCTTTTTGCTGATGGTATTGTCATATAAATTTCCTATTAAGAAATAAAACGATGAACGATATGATGAATTTGAAGCAAACCATGCAGGATGTTCTTGAGTAGAACATCCTGTAATATTGGATAGACCATAAAATAATTCAGGCTCACCCTGATTGATAGGGAGAGCCTGAATTGTATTATAACTTCTGAACATGTGAAACTTGCATGTTATAATCGTTGCTCTTACCAAAATTTCTTTTGTTCTTCCGACCATTCGAAGCCTTGAGTTGCCATTTTGGCTTCCAGTTCTTTTCTGTCAACATTGAAGTGATAGCAAATCTGGTCAAGTGTTTCGAATTCGTGATCTCGAAGCAGAAAATTAATGGCACTCACAAGCATGGGAATGTCATTGAGAGGTAATTTGTCCATTTTCTTAAGTGTTTATAGTGTTGTGTTGAATGTTTATTTCAGTTCCTCTGCCAGGAAGCGTGGAGTATATCCTTTCTTACTCTTTGCCACTTTCTCGGGAGTGCCGGCACATAGCAATGTTCCTCCGCCACGGCCTCCTTCGGGTCCCATGTCAATGATGTAGTCTGCCAATTTGATAACATCGAGGTTATGCTCTATGATAATGACCGTGTTGCCACGGTCTACCAATTTCTGCAGCACATTCATCAGAATGCGGATATCTTCGAAGTGAAGGCCCGTGGTAGGCTCGTCAAGAATATAGAGTGTCTTGCCAGTGTCGCGTTTTGACAACTCTGTAGCTAACTTGACACGTTGACTCTCACCACCAGAGAGGGTGGTGGAACTTTGTCCTAATTTGATGTACCCTAATCCTACGTCCTGCAAAGCCTTGATCTTCTGCAATATCTGTGGTACGGCCTCGAAGAACTCTACCGCCTGATTGATGGTCATGTCGAGTACATCGGCGATACTCTTACCCTTGTAACGAACCTCTAATGTCTCGCGGTTGTATCGTTTGCCATGGCAAACCTCACAGGGAACGTACACATCTGGCAGGAAGTTCATTTCTATCGTCTTGTAACCATTGCCGCCACAGGCTTCGCATCGTCCACCTTTTACATTGAAGGAGAAACGCCCTGGTTTATATCCTCTTATCTTGGCCTCGGGCAGTCCTACGAAAAGCGAGCGTATGTCGCTGAACACGCCTGTATAGGTAGCTGGATTGCTGCGTGGGGTTCGTCCTATGGGGCTTTGGTCTACATTTACCACCTTGTCAATATTCTCGATACCCTCAATGCTGTCGTAAGGCATGGGCTGTTTGAGCGAGCGATAGAAGTGATGGGATAGGATGGGCTGCAGCGTCTCATTAATGAGTGTCGACTTGCCCGAACCGCTTACGCCTGTTACGACAATCAGTTTGCCCAAAGGAAACTCTACGTCTACATTTTTCAGGTTGTTGCCCTTCGCACCATGTATGATGATGCTCTTGCCGTTACCCTTACGGCGATGGGCTGGTACCTCGATAGCCATTTCGTGGTTGAGATATTGTGCAGTAATGGTATGGGTCTTGAGCATCTGAGCAGGTGTACCCTGGAAGACCACCTCGCCACCCTTGCGACCAGCCTTAGGACCTATATCTACAATATAGTCGGCAGCCAGCATCATGTCGCGGTCGTGCTCTACCACAATGACAGTATTGCCCAAGTCACGCAATTCTTTCAGGCTGTTGATGAGTCTTTCGTTGTCGCGTTGGTGAAGACCTATACTGGGCTCATCGAGGATATAGAGCACATTGACCAATTGGCTTCCTATCTGTGTGGCAAGACGTATACGCTGACTCTCACCTCCCGAGAGAGAAGCCGATTGACGGTTGAGTGACAGATAGTTGAGTCCTACGTCAAGAAGGAAGGTGACACGTGAGCGCAGTTCTTTGATAATCTCGTGAGCCACTTTAGCCTTCATAGGTGGCAGGTGCGTCTCTACTTGGTCGAGCCAGTCGCGCAGTTCATCTATGTCGAGGTTTGCTACTTCTGATATATTCTTGTCCCATATTCTGAAAGAAAGCGACTCGCGTTTGAGTCGTTGTCCCTTACATTCAGGACATACAACGGTGGATATAAACTGGTCTGCCCACTTCTTTCCAGCCGAGCTGTCATCGTTCTCCATCACCATGCGCAGATATTCGGTCACACCTTCGTAATCGCAGAAATAGTCGGAGGAGGTATGTACCTTCTCCTTGGCAATCTTTACCTTCTCGAGTGAGCCGTTCAGTATTTCCTGCATGGCATCGTCAGGAATATCCTTGATAGGTGTTTTTAGTTTGAGATCATACTTGTCGAGTACAGCCTCAATCTGCCAGAATATCATCTGATTCTTGTATTTGCCTAATGGTGCAATGCCACCTTCGTAGATGCTCAGGCGGTTGTCTGGAATCACCTTCTCCATGTCTATCTGGTCTACCTTGCCTAATCCCTTGCAGTGGGGGCAGGCACCTTCGGGCGAGTTGAATGAGAACATATTGGGCGCAGGATCCTGATATGCCATGCCCGTGATGGGGTCCATAAGTCGCTTGGAGAAATTCTTTGCCTCAAGTGTGTCTTTGTCTATGACCATCACCATGCCTTCTCCCTGTTTCATGGCTGTGGCGACGCTTTTGCGCAATCGTTCCTCGTCCTCAGCCCTGACGGCAAGTTTGTCTATGACGACTTCTATGTTGTGATTTTTATATCGGTCGACTTTCATGCCTCGTGTAAGCTCGAGTATCTCACCGTCCACACGAATGTTGAGGTAGCCTTTTCGCCTCATGCTTTCGAAAAGCTCACGATAGTGTCCTTTGCGCTGTCGTACTAAGGGGGCAAGCAGGAAGATTCTTTTCCCTGCATAGTGGTTGAGTATCATCTCGATGACTTGTTCTTCGGTGTATTTCACCATTTCCTCACCGCTCTGGTAGCTGTAGGCTGTTCCTGCACGAGCATATAGCAGACGCAGATAGTCGTATATTTCGGTTGTGGTACCTACCGTGGAACGGGGATTCTTGTTGGTGGTCTTCTGTTCGATACTGATGACAGGGCTAAGACCGGTAATCTTGTCTACATCGGGTCGCTCCATGCCGCCTAAGAAGTTACGGGCATAGGCAGAGAAAGTCTCTATATAGCGACGCTGACCTTCGGCGAATATTGTGTCGAAGGCCAAGGATGACTTGCCCGATCCTGAGAGACCGGTGATGACGGTGAGTGAGTTGCGAGGAATCTCTACGTCTATATTCTTGAGGTTATGAACGCGGGCTCCCCACACATTTATCTTTTCTTCTTCTGATTGCATTATTGTCCTGAATTCGTTTGGTTTTCGATGTAACCTCTCAGCAGGTTGACATCACGCTTGATATTGTATTCTTTTCCATCGGCGCCTTTTGCCTTGACAAGGCAGAAGTAGACTCCATCCTTAACCGGCTTGCCCTTGTAGGTGCCATCCCATCCATCGGCAGGATCGCGCCATTCGAAAAGTTTCTGTCCCCAGCGGTTGAAGATGTAGCCATGAAACTCTACAAGACTCTGATATCCCGATTTGGCTTTATAGATGTCATTGATACCGTCTCCATTGGGACTGAAGGCATTGGGCATCTGTAGCTGACTCTCTGAGATGGTGACGGTAACGGGAGAATCGTCGGTGAGAAACTCCTGCACCTCGCCATCTTTCGTAAACTTGGCGTAGAGCACGATACGATGAGTTCCGCTCTGAGTAAACTCGAGTTCGGTGTCCTGCTCATACCTTATTATATAGGGCGTCTCCTCGGCATCGTGATAGATGCGCCATTCGTAATAGCCATCCCAGCCTGTTGTGTTCTCGGGGTTGGCCACACATGATGCTTTGACAGGGGCAGAGCCCGTATAGGCAAGGTCGGTACTGGTCTCTCCTTCACTGTTGGTGAACGTCACAACTGGATTGACGGTTGGATAGTCGTCTGCCCAGAGTGTCATGACCGGCACGAGGAGTGCCCATAACAGAAATGTGTATCGGGTGTTCAATCTCATATCTTAAATGTCGTTTTATGCCTTGTGAGGCGTTATTTTGTGCAAAGATACTAAAAAGATGAGACATGAATATGGCTGGTTGAGAGTTTTTTTGTATTTTTGCACATGAATAACCAAAATATCGACGTTATGAGACTAAAATTAAGATATCTGTTGCTCGTTTTGGGCTTGATGTTGAGTTCTGTCATGTTGGCGCAGAGCATTAAATGGCGCGACATCTATACGGTGAAGAAGAAGGATACCATCTTCAGTATTGCCAAGAAGTATGGATTGAGTCTGCCCGAACTGATGGAAGCCAATCCTGAGATGAAACAGGAAGGATATGTATTGAAGAAGGGTGATACCCTCTTTATTCCTTACGAAAAAAACACCCAGGGGACTCAGACAGTTGCTGCTGGTAAGAACGTGAAAACAGCCCAGCAGGTAACTGCTACCCAAGCTGCCAGTGCTGTGAAGATAGGAGTTATGTTGCCTCTTCATGATGTAGACGGCGATGGCAGACGAATGGTGGAGTATTATCGAGGCATCCTGATGGCTTGTGAGACATTGAAGCAGAAAGGCATTTCTACAGATATACATGCCTGGAACGTGCCTATTGATGCCGATATCCGTACTACGCTTTTACAGGAAGGTGCCAACAAGTGCGACGTGATATTCGGCCCTCTCTATTCCAAGCAGGTGAGTGCGTTGGCAGGATTCTGTAAGACCTATGGCATCAAGATGGTGATACCTTTCTCAATAACTGGCGATGATGTGGAGCGCAATAAGGAAATATTCCAAGTATATCAGAGCCCGGAGCAGCTCAACGAGGCTGCTATCCAGGCTTTCCTGAAACGTTTCCCAAGTGCCCATCCCATCTTTGTAGACTGTAATGACAGTACTTCACGTAAGGGAAACTTCACATTTGGACTTCGTAAAGAACTGGAACGCAGAAAGATCAACTACAGCATTACCAATGTGAACAGCTCGATCGATCAGTTTGCCAAGGCTTTTGCCCCTTCAGTCCGCAATGTGGTAGTACTCAATACAGGACGTTCGCCACAGCTTACAGCCGTACTCAACAAGTTGGATGAGCTGGATGCTAAATATCCGGGAGCCGTGGTATCGCTCTTCGGTTATACCGAGTGGCTGATGTATGCCAAGTACAATCTCGACCGTTTTTATAAGTACGATACATACATTCCTTCTACTTTCTATTATAATGCCAACTCTGCACGTACTTTGCAGTTGGAGCGCAGCTACAGCCAGTGGTTCCATGTGCCAATGATGATAGCACAACCAAGTTTTGCACTGACGGGTTACGACCATGCTATGTACTTCATACAGGGCATCAAGAAACAAGGTAGAAACTTTGCAGGAACTGGCAGTATAGTGGGTGAGCAGCCTGTGCAGACTCCACTTCGTTTCGTTAAAACTGCCAAGGGTGGTTATCGCAATCAGCTATTGCAGTTGATACACTATACCTTCAATAGACAGATAGAGGCTGTGACATATTGATGAAGTAGCTTGTAGGCAAGTGAAAATAGACATGAACAGAAGAAATAAAAACCAATGAACATAAAACATATAATAGCGGTTGTGGCACTGAGTATCTGCAGTCTGACCATGGTTCAGGCACAGATAGGCGAGCATCGTAGCGATTTTGCCATAGGTGTAAATGGTGGCTATGTGCTCAGCAAGGTGGGCTTTACTCCTACGGTGCAGCAAAAACAGCATGGCGGTATAACGGGCGGATTGTCTTTGCGCTACGTATGCGAGAAATATTTCAAGACCATCTGCTCGGTTTATGCCGAGGTGAATTATGCCAAGGTGGGATGGACAGAAGACATACTTGACATAGAAAACAATGCCGTGCTGATCAGTGGAACGGGTGAGGCGCTGAAATATCAGCGTGATATTACTTATATACAGATACCAGTCTTCGCTCATCTGGCATGGGGAAGGGAGGAGCGTGGCTTCAACTTTTTTGTCAATGCAGGTCCGCAGATTGGAATTTATCTGAATGAAAGTACCACGACCAACTTCGATGAGACAACACCAACCGAAAACGACCGGGTAAGCAATATCACTGCTCAGTACGATATGCCTGTAGAAAAGAAACTCGATTATGGAATCGCTGCAGGTGCAGGTATGGAATACAGTATTCCCAAGGTGGGACATTTCCTGCTCGAAGGCCGTTACTATTATGGTTTAGGCAATATCTATGGTTCTTCCAAGAAGGATTACTTCGGAAAAAGTAACTTCGGACAGATAGTTGTAAAGGCTTCTTATCTCTTTGATATCACTCGTACCAAGAACGTGAAGAGAAAGTAACTTTCTATTGTCGGAAAGCAGCTCTTAAGTGTTACTTTAAGGGCAGAACAATCCTTCTGGTGATGGTTATGGAAAAATTAGTAATAATATAAAATGAGTACAACAGAAAAAATTCAGATGAAATTGAGCGACTCTGCGTCCGCTCGCTGGACAGCCCTCTTCATTGTGAGCTTCACGATGATGTTCGGTTACTTTTTTACAGATGTGATGTCTCCACTTGAGCCTCTCTTGACAGCAGCCAAGGGGGCAGAGAACGGTCTCGGACTCGGATGGAGTTCGGATGAGTATGGCTTCTTCTCAGGTGCCTACGGATACTTCAATGTGTTCCTCCTGCTCCTCTTCTTCGGTGGTCTTATCCTCGATAAGTTCGGTATCCGTTTTACAGGTGTTCTCTCTACCGTCTTGATGTTTGGTGGAGCCTTGTTGAAGTGGTATGCTGTAGGTCATGAGTTTGCCGGATCTGTAGCAGTACCATTCTTTGGTACTTATAGTACACAGGTAGTGATAGCCGCTCTTGGTTTCGCCATCTACGGCGTGGGTTGCGAGATCTGTGGTATCACTGTGAGCAAGGTTATCGTGAAATGGTTTACGGGTCATGAGTTGGCTCTGGCAATGGGAGTGCAGGTGGCTACGGCTCGTTTGGGAACAGCTGCTGCCTTAGGCTTTTCTCTTCCTTTTGCCAAGGCAATGGGCGGTGTGTCTGCTTCTGTTGCTTTGGGTGCAGTCTTGCTTTGTGCCGGAGTCTTGGTCTATTTGGTTTATTGCGTGATGGACAAGAAGGAGGATGCTTCAGCTGCTGCTGTAGCTACTGAGCCAGAAGAAGGTTTCAAGTTTTCTGACTTGGGGCGTCTTTTCAAGACTACAGGTTTCTGGTATGTGGCATTCCTTTGCCTGATGTTCTATGCAGGTGTATTCCCATTCCTGAAATTTGCTACCAAGTTGATGATTTTCAAATATGGTGTTGATGCTAATGTGGCAGGTCTGATTCCTGCGATGTTGCCATTCGGTACCATCTTCCTTACACCGTTCTTTGGTAGTATATACGATAAGTATGGCAAGGGTGCCACGCTGATGATAATCGGCAGTTGCCTCCTTACGCTGGTACACGTAGTCTTTGCCCTGCCGCTCAATTCATGGGTGCTTGCCATCGTGATGATGCTCATCCTGGGCATTGCCTTCGGATTGGTGCCTTCAGCCATGTGGCCATCTGTACCAAAGATTATCCCAATGAAACTCTTAGGAACTGCATACGCCCTCATCTTCTATATTCAGAATATCGGACTGGCTCTTATTCCAGTATGGATTGGTAAGGTGAACCAGGCTAACACAGGTGCCGACGGAGTCATCAATTATACAGAGACGATGACCATATTTGCTGGCTTTGGCGTGATAGCTATTGTCATCTCCTTCCTCCTCCTGTTTGAGGACAAGCGCAAAGGCTATGGTCTGCAGAAGCCAAATGTTAAGAAATAAATGAAGTGAAGAGTGAAGAATGAAGAGTGAAGAATTCGTTTGCTCTTTGTTCTTCCGAATCTTTGAAAGTATAATTCTAAAAAAGAAAGGAAACAACCATGAACGCTACACCCGAATCTTTAATTAAAGAGTATGCTGATCCTATAGAGCAGCAGGAGATAGACAAGTTTATCTGTGCCGAGATGGGACGCCAGATTCACCGCTATATCAAAGGTATGTCGGGCACCAAACAGGCTATGATCAAGTTCGAGGAAAAACTGGCAAGTCTTTCAGTTCCCGAGAAAGAAAAGGCTATTGCCAAGTATATAGATTTGAATCGCAAGGCGTTGGACGGTCTGGATCTCAAGATGATTCTTGTGCGATCGGTGGCCAACTATTGTGATACATTTCAGTACATGCTTGATTTTGTCAACGACAAGCGAAAGATGGTGTTTTATTATCATCGCATCAAGGCAAAGTATATACAGTATCACGAGGTGATAGAGCAAGATGGTAAGTTCGGAATGAAAGACCACGAGGGCAATATGCTGCTTTCGCCCGTTTACGATTTCTTGCGTACCTGTTATATCTATAACGACGATCTGACAATCATGCCTGTCATAGCAGAGAAAGATGGTAAAATGGGACTCGTGATGCCTGATGGCAAGGATACGGTAGTAGCCGACTTCCTTTATGATGAGATTTGCCTTCGTGACGAATATCCATACTTCGAGGCTGTGAAGGATGGTGTTTCTGGATTGATTGACAAGGATGGAAACTTCTTGATAAAGTGAAGAGTAAAGAACGAAGAGTGAAGAATTCAAAAGTCGATTCTTTATATATATATGATATTGAAAGAGAAAGGGCAATCAGATTGGGATGAACCAACTGATTGCCCTTTTACTTTCGTTGCTATGAGCAACTTAGTTTTATCTAATTTTCTTTCGTCTTCGAACCCTGGTGAAGAAAAGCAAAAGAATACTTCGTTCTTCACTCTTCACTTAAATTACCCAAGGTATTTCATCAAGATTTTGATCTTGCCACTATCGCGCAATTTGATGATACTTTTCTCGCGTATCTGGCGTACACGCTCACGAGTAAGATTGAATTCGCTTCCTATTTCCTCCAGACCCTTTTCGTGACATCCAATACCATAGCAGTAGCAAAGGATTTTGCGTTCACGCTCTTTCAGAACGGTGCTAAGCACTCGCTGCAACTCCTGGCTCATAGACTCGAAATCAACATGCTTGTCTGTTCGGCTGTCATCGCCCGATGCCATTACGTCAACCATTGCATTGTCGTCATCATCACTACCGAATGGAGCATCGATACTCATGTGATGGTTGTCGGCCTTGATGGTCTGGTCGATTTTGGTTTCCTCCATCTTGGTAATCTGGCTCAACTCTGTTACCGATGGCTTGCGCTGGTGTTCCTGTTCGAACTTGCTGATTTCTGCCTGGATCTTGCTCAGAGCTCCAACTTGGTTGAGGGGAAGGCGAACTATACGGCTCTGCTCAGCGATAGCCTGCAGAATGCTTTGACGAATCCACCATACTGCGTAGGAGATAAACTTAAAACCACGAGTCTCATCAAACTTCTCTGCAGCCTTCACCAAACCGATATTACCCTCATCAATCAAGTCGGTAAGACCCAGACCCTGATGTTGGTATTGCTTGGCAACAGATACAACAAATCGAAGATTGGCTTTTACCAATTTCTCCTTGGCACGCTCTCCCTCACGGCCTCCCTTGCGTATTTTCTGGGCAAGTTCTATCTCTTCATCGATAGAGACCATAGGTTCACGACCAATCTCTACCAGATATTTGTCGAGTGCTTCACTGGAGCGGTTGGTAATACTTTTACTGATTTTAAGTTGTCTCATAAATCTTCTTTTTACCTTGATGTTTTTGTTCTAATGATACGTAGGAAAATCGCTATTCCTTGAATTCGGGTTGCAAAGTTACAAAAAAAATACAATATAATTAGCTTTTAAAGAGAAAAAGTTTGCATAACCATGTGTTTTTTAGCTACTTTAAGAGAGATGTAGGTTCTGTTTTCCTGCTTTTTGTATGCTCAAAAGGTTGAAGAACGATATTATGATGGCGCTTTTTAATGCATATTGTTTGTATATTCAAAGAAAATGTGTAACTTTGCAAACATATTATTTAAAAAACTTGAATCGAAAGAATCATTATAAATAAAACTAAAAAATAATTATGTTTGAGAATCAACCAAAAGGTCTGTGGGCCTTAGCTTTGGCTAACACGGGTGAGCGATTTGGTTATTATACCATGCTCGCTGTGTTCCTACTCTATTTGCAGGCTAACTTCGGTTTTGAAACTGGATTGGCAAGTACTATTTACTCTACCTTCTTGATGATGGTTTATTTCCTGCCTATCATCGGTGGTATCGCTGCCGACAAGTTTGGCTTTGGACGTATGGTTACCACGGGTATCTTCATCATGTTCATCGGCTATCTCGTGCTCTCGCTTCCTCTTGGCAAGGACACCGTTGCCGTGGCTGCCATGGGTATTTCGCTTATCCTCATCGCCTTGGGCACCGGTCTGTTCAAGGGTAATCTGCAGGTGATGGTAGGTCGTCTCTACGACGAGCCACAGTACGCCAGCAATCGTGATTCCGGTTTCTCGCTCTTCTATATGGCTATCAATATCGGTGCCATGTTTGCACCTACTGCAGCCATTAAGATTATGAAGTGGGCGCAGGAGAGCCTGAGCGTTTCGGTGGAGGATTCATACCACTTTGCATTTGCAGTGGCTTGTGCTTCGCTCATCGTCAGCATCGCCATCTACTATGCCTTCAGCTTCACATACAAGCACGTACTCGCTTCTGAGACCAAGAGCAAGGATGACAAGAATCCTGCCCATGAGGTGAAGGAGCTTTCCAAGGCTGAGACCAAGGAGCGCATCATCTGCCTCTGCCTGGTATTCGCCGTGGTTATCTTCTTCTGGATGGCTTTCCATCAGAATGGTAATACATTGACACTCTTTGCACGCGACTATACACAGAAGACTTCAGAGGGTCTGCAGTCTATGGCGTTCGACGTGACCAACCTCGTAGCCTGCATCTTCGTGGTTTACGGTAGCTTTGGTTTGGCACAGAGCAAGACCGGCAAGGGTAAGGGCATTTCGCTCGGCATCATCGTTGCAGCCATCGCATTCCTCTTCTATAAGTATAACAACCTTGAGGGTTCCGTAGAGGTTGAGGCTCCTATCTTCCAGCAGTTCAACCCATGCTATGTAGTGGCGTTGACACCAGTGAGCGTAGCCTTGTTCTCTTGGCTCAACAAGATTGGCAAGGAGCCAACATCGCCAGAGAAGATTGGTTTGGGTATGCTCGTAGCCGCTCTCGGTTTCGTATGGATGGCAGTAGGTTCTATGGGCTTGGAGCTTCCTTTGGCTCAGGGCGACCCTGCAACAGAGGGAACACGTGTCAGTGCCAACCTCCTCATCTCTACCTATCTCATTCTCACATTCGCCGAGCTTCTGCTTTCGCCAATCGGTATTTCGTTTGTATCTAAGGTAGCTCCTCCAAAGTATGCAGGTTTGATGATGGGTCTCTGGTTTGGTGCCACAGCCATCGGTAACCAGTTGGTGATGATTCCTGGCATCATGTGGGGGCAGAACTTCAACCTCGTTGCCATCTGGGGTGTACTCGCCGGCATCTGCCTGGTATCAGCCCTCTTCATCTTCTCAATCATCAAGAAGTTGAATCGCGTAAGCTAAATTTCTTTCATGTGATATGGAAGCATTAATAATGACATTGGCTGGTACAGGAGTAGTGGCTTTGATACTGAATATCTGGTTGAGTACCAAATCTGGTAAAAAATGGCTTAAAAATCTATAAGGAAAAACGAGGTAACAGGTTACGCCTGATACCTCGTTTTTTTCATGTTTTTAATGAAATTGGCTTTTACCAATATTGTTTTTTCTTTCAAAAGATTACTTCTTCAGCCATTTGTCCAACCAGCCGAAGAAGGTACGCTGCCATAGAATACCGTTCTGTGGTTTCAATACCCAGTGATTCTCGTCTGGGAAGATGAGCAGCTCGGCAGGAATGCCGCGCAAACGTGCCGCATTGAAGGCTCCCATGCCTTGGTTTGCATTGATGCGATAGTCTTTTTCGCCATGGATGCAGAGGATAGGAGTATCCCACTTGTCTACAAACTTGTGAGGGCTGTTCTCGTATGTCTTCTTGGCGTTGGCTGTCTGGTCTTTGTTCCAATAAGCATCATCGTACTCCCAGTTGGAGAACCAAACCTCCTCGGTATCTGTATACATGCTTTCGAGGTTGAAAGCTCCATCGTGAGCAAGGAAAGCCTTGAAGCGCTTGTCGTGATGACCAGCCAGATAGTATACAGAGAAACCTCCGAAGCTGGCACCTACGCAGCCCAGGCGGTCTTTATCTACATAAGGCAAGTTGGCTGTGGCATCGTCGATGGCAGAAAGATAGTCGTTCATACACTGGCCTGTCCAGTCGCCTGATATTTCCTCATTCCATTCGCTTCCGAAACCTGGCAGACCGCGGCGGTTGGGTAATACTACGACATAGCCATTGGCTGCCATGATCTGGATGTTCCAACGATAGCTCCAGAACTGGCTGACTGGACTCTGAGGTCCGCCTTCGCAGAAGAGGAGGGTAGGATACTTTTTGCTGGCATCAAAGTTGGCTGGCAGCATGATCCATACCAACATCTGTTTGCCATCAGTAGTCTTCACCCAGCGTTGCTCGCACTTGCCTAAGTTCAACTGGCTTAGGATGTGGTCGTTCTCACGGGTTATCTGTTCCACCTTGGTGTTCTTTGCGTCCTTGCCAGGTGTCACCATATAGATGTCGGTAGGATGGCTCATGCTTGCACGTGTGGCGAGTATCTTGTTGCCGTTGTTGGCAAGCGAAACGCTTCCATAGTCAGCCCAGTCGTTGGTGATTTGTTTTACCTCACCCTTGAAGTTGGTCTGGTAAAGGTTCAATGTTCCGTGCCATACACCTATAAAGGTAAGACTCTTGTTGTCCTTGTTCCATGTGAATCCCTCTACATTTGAGTCGAACTTCTCGGTCACATAATTCTTCTTGCCAGTGGCGATGTCATATATACAGAGTCGGTTGCGGTCGCTCTCGTATCCGTCTCGTGCCATGCTTTGCCATGCTATATACTTTCCATCGGCAGAGAACTGAGGATTGGTGTCATAGCCAGGATTGTTCTTCAAGTTTTCTGGAGCATTGACAGCCTGGTGCCTCATGCTCTTGGTAGCATCTATCTTAGGCTCCACGTAGCCGGCTTCCTTGCAAAGGTTCTTCGTCTCGCGCGTACCTATATTATATAGATAGATATCAGAGTCGGTAGAGATAGCATACTGCAATCCCTCCTTCTTGCGACAAGTATAGGCGATGGTCTTAGAGTCTGGGCTCCAAGCCAGCTGCTCGATACCACCAAATGGTGCCATAGGGCACTCGTAAGGTTCGCCCTTCAGGATGTCTTCCCCCTCGTTGACGGTTCCGTCTTCTGTCACTTCAGCTACAAAAGGATGAAGGATGCTCTCCACGTAGTGGTCCCAGTGGCGATAGTTCATGTCGGTAACGAGTCGGCCTGTAGCCAGGGGAAGGTCGGATGGATTTTCCTTAATGGTGCCGTGGTAGGGCAGTTCCTTGATGAGGATAACCTTCTTGCCGTCTGGTGAGAAACGGAATCCCTCGATACCGGCCTTGTCATGGGTGAGCTGTTTGCGGTCGGTTCCGTCTGGGTTCATGCTCCAGAGCTGTCCGTCGCGGATAAAGGCAATTCTCTTACCGTCAGCAATCCATGCGGCATCGCTCTCGCTCTTGGCATCAGTGGTGAGGGCCTTCTGATTCTTTCCATTGGCGTCCATGATGAAGAGCATCTGGTGACCCTTGTTCTCCTTGACGCTGTAGTAACCTACTTGGTACACGATTTGCTTGCCGTTGGGCGAAGCCTCGGCACCACCAATTCGCCCCATGGCCCATAGAGCCTCAGGCGTCATCAGGTGGTTCTCCACCTTGATGTTGTTCTTCTCAATCATTGTTTGTGCATTAGCCATAGTGCCACTCATCGTAAGTGCGGCAGCGGCTAAGATCATTGTTTTAATCATGTCTTTTTTATGTTGTTGTTTGATTTATCCCATATATGGTAATCGTAGTGCAAAAATAATGATAATTTTCCAAAGCAGCAAGAAAGTTGTGCAAAATGTCCCCGTGGGCGGCATTTTATCGAATGATGAGGGGCGAATGTCATATTTGCGGAGAAAAAGTAACAAACTTAGGATAAAATTTGTTTTATTCCTTAATAAATTGTATCTTTGCCTTTGTATAATCTATGTTCTAAAGTTTAGAACATAAGTTCGATAGTTTAGGACACAAGTTCTAAAGTTTAGAACAGGGTAAACGCATCAAACTTTTTATCTTTTAACAGATAGACATTAACACCGT
>ERZ1026846.340-NODE-340-length-37071-cov-22.058947_pt1 | contig 37071 bp, 28 predicted proteins | sample MGYA00380153_ERZ1026846 | MGnify/ENA primary metagenome ERZ1026846 (study PRJEB33269, sample SAMEA4719789) | human gut metagenome | biome: human-associated habitat; feature: organic feature; material: feces | place: Cameroon | collected 2013-10 ...
TGATATCTTATCATGACCGCTTTCGTTTGTCAACAACTTTTTTAAAAACTTTTTTGTCTTGAAAAACTTTCGTTTTTCGCGGCAGGTTTTTATATTACCATATCTGCCAGACATCTGTCAACAACTTTTCCGAAATCTTTTTGAATTTCTTTTTTGTTGTTGTGTTGTCTCGGTACTGCCCTGACAACGAATCTGAGTATATCACCCCACATATCACTTGTCAACATTATTTTTTGAATTTTTTACACAAATTATCCCCTGCCATGCAAATTCCGCATGTACAGGGGATTTTTACCACTTTTCTATTCTATTTTACGAAGAAAGGAAGCTTTTGTCCGAGCTGTTCGATCAGGTATGCCAGGTAATTGTTTTCATACAGACATGTAAGGATCTTGCTGTCTCTGGTGTAATCTACGATGACCTGTCCCAGGGTTCCCAGGTCTCTGAAGATGTTAAATGCATATATTGTCCAAACAATTAGGACAGTTTCCAATATTCCAACCACAATACCTAGTAATTTGTCCAGGCTATGTACTATAGGTAGTTTTGAGATTACCTTTGCAGAGAAAAATACCACATTTAGTAAATGGTGTACCAGTCCGATGGCTGCCAGCAACAGCAGAGTGATGATCACATTGAAAAACCTTCCGTCAAAGTAACTGCTCAGCGCATTTCCCAGCAGGAACAGTACAACGCAGGTGATCAGCAGGGAGATCAAAGAGATCAGGGATCTCACCATTCCCTTTTTATAACCGTCCACCACCATGCATAGCAAGATCACTGCTGTAATAATAAGCAATAAATTCAGATTCATTCGTATACTCCTTTATTTTAACTGTATGGTATCTATTGTATTATCCGTCACCAGGTAATATTTGTAGGATCCTCCCGCCGGAAGCATAAGTCGCACGCTCTTGCCAAAGTTCCCCCGGTATTTTTCCACTCCCTCCGTCGTGAAGATCTGGCATTCCGATTCGTTGTAGATCACCATGGCATCCTCTTCAAAAAATATATCCGTATAATCCACATCAAAATAATAGCTTCCTACTTTTGCCGCCGAAGTATTATATACATCCATGCGGTATTTGGTCTCCGCCTGATCCGATAAAAATACCAGCCCTATGTATTTTTCGCTGTAAAAGACCGACTGGATCTCTTCATCATAGAGATATTCTCCGATGGTTACCGGCTTCTGCGATCCGCCAAAAATCATCAGGCGGCTGTCACCTGCTGCGAAAGCGGTATCATTGTTCATAAACTGCACTTTCGGAACGACCAGATCGGAATAGGTATAAGCGCTGACCATATAGTCACTCTGGTTCGCACCTACCGGACCGAAATTATAGAATACCACGTTGGATTTCACCACTCCTGCATCTACATATAAGTAGCTGACCGCCAACAGCTCTCCACTCGGAGACAGACTGATGGAAATGGGATATCCTCCGTCATTCATATGTGCCTGCCCGGTGTAACTGTTGCTTCCGTCCGCTTCATAGGTCATGATCCAGGTCGCATCTGTGTCCGCCAGTGTTGCCGTTACTCTGCCGGTGTCTGCTACCGTAATATTACGGATTGGCATGGTCGTGGTAATGGTTCCCAGCTGTTTCTCCGTATTCTGTACATAAATCTCACGACCATTGTAACTACCGATAGCTGCCACACTTCCGCAGGTAGCAAGCTTCACATCCTGGATAACATAAGTCTGATTCCATTTCACATTTCCCTTTGCATCCGTACAATGTGCACCATCCTTACTATAGGTAAGGATTCCGTTTTTCAGGCGAACATCTATGGCATCTGACGAAGTCTCCCTGTTTACAGAGGACACGGTATCATAACCTGTGTAAATATGCCGCTTCGCCTGCACCACCACCAGTGCCAGCGCCGCTCCCAGTGCCGCAGCTACCAAAAGCACCCGGTATACAATGGTCAGTTTATGTTTACGGATCTTTTTCTTATAGTCATCCTGATTCTTTTGCCGTTTTTCTTTTTCTTTCAGATAATTTTTAATATCTGCTGCCATGCATTTATTTCCTTATGTATTCTTATATCTAATGATCATCATGACCATTGTGTAACATTAACAGTATACCATAATCTTACCTTTTGAAAATAAGTTTTTTACGGCAGAAGGATTTCCTGTCCGATTTTGATGTCATCCGGATCTGTGATTCCATTCAGTGCACAGATTTCCGACACTTTTGTATTGCTTCCGTAATTACGTAAAGAGATACCGATCAATGTGTCACCTTTCTTGATTGTATAAGCCGTCGGCTGTGCCACAGCTGCCTGTGTCTGTGGTGTTTCCGATTCCACTGTCACTTCAGGTGTCGGTTCCGGTGTCGGTGTCGGCTGCGGTTCTTCTGTTACCTCTGTTGTGTCTTCCACAGCAGTTTCGGTCTCCATCGTCTCCGGCACAGTGGTCTCCGCTGTAGCTGTCGCGCTCTCTGCCATGGCATTGTTTTCCTGCCGCAGTGCAGCTTCCAGCTTGTCCTCCGCCACGAGTGTACTGACCTGGTTCTGCTCCTCCACCGCATCCGGTAATTTCTGCTCCATGAGACTGCTCATCGCCTGCCTGGCCGTCTCTCCCAGGGATTCCCCGGTGTTTTCCTGCCGCATCAGTGCCAGTGCCATAACGCACAGCAGTACGAACACTCCCGTGGCTGCCATCTTCATCCGGCGCAGTCCCTCCGTAGGCATGGGAATAATATTATCCCTATGTTCCGCTCGTCCGGTATATTCGACACGCCCGGCATGTCCGCTTTCCTGTCTCTGTCTGCGTTCTTCCTGCCGCTTCTTTACGACCTCATATTTTTCCTGATCCAGTTTCTCCGGTTCCGCTTCCTCTCCCCGGTTCTCCAGCATATACGCCAGCATGCTGTCATTTTTTTCATAAAATTGTGCATAACCTGCCACATACCGGCAGATCTCCTGCTCACAGATCCGGAAGCCTTCCACCATCTCGCCATTCAGGATCTGATATCCTAAAAATGTCATTTCCGGAAAATACTTCTTCCGCAGCTTCTCGATCTCCTGCTCCTGTGCCTGGGACAAGTGACGTATCGGTTTCTGCAGAAAATTCAGTTTCGCCGAACCATAGGCGAACAGATAAGCCACACCATTCTCCGTCGTCCGTCTGCCATACAGCGCAATGGCAATGTCTTTGTTCTGTGCCATCCCATTCATTTGTTTTATGTAAGATACCACATAATCTTCCACATAGACTCTGCAGTGCTTGTCCGCCTCTCCGATCTGCGTTATATTTTTCGGTAATTCCATACAAAAAACACCTCCCATGCCGTTTCTATCAGTTATCACTAACTATAGCATCCGCACAGGAGGTATTTTAGCGTTCTTTGTCGCGTCCTTAAAAAAACACTTCGACAAAGTTTGCATAACTATTTATTTACTCGAATTTGTATACGGTCACAGAATCATAATCACCATTTTCCCCACCAAAGATATAAGAAGGAAAGTTCTCATGATGAATGGTATCCGGATAATACTGGGTCTCCAGGGCGAATCCGCTTCTATTATCATAGGCTGCGCCTGCTTTTCCCTCCTCCGGTGCGATAAAGTTACCTGCATAGAACTGTACGCCGGGCAATGTGGTATATACCTTCATCACTCTGCCGCTCTTCGGTCCTTTTGCAGTCGCAATATGCTTCAGACTGCCATCCCAGTCATCAATGCAGAAATTATGATCATAGCCACCTGTCAGTTTTAACTGTTCAAAGTCTGCTTCAATATCTCTTCCGATCTTCTTCGGCTGTGTGAAATCCATGGGTGTACCTGCCACTGCGCAGATCTCACCGGTAGGAATGGATCCCGGTACCACAGGTGTGAAATGGGAAGCTCCCAACCATAATTCATGGTCCTCAATTCTGCCGGTACCTTGTCCGTCCAGATTAAAATAGGAATGATTGGTCAGATTAAAAATAGTCCGTTTGTCACTGGACGCATGATAATGCAGTCTTAAGGCATTCTCCTCGTCCAGGGAATAGGTTACGGATACCTTTTTATGTCCGGGGAATCCCAGATATCCATCCTCGTCCTCCAGAGAAAAGGTGACACTGTTATCTCCCGGAACCGCATCCCAGATTCTCTTATGGAAGCCCAACTCAATATGTGTGTGCAGGTTGTTGGGTCCGTCATTTTGATCCATCCGATAATCCACACCGTCTAATGTATATGCTGCCCCTGCGGTACGGTTCGCACAGGGTCCGATCACTGCACCGAAGAAGCTGTAATTTTTATAATAACGATCCACGCTGTCAAAGCCCAGTGTCACATCAGCTGTCACACCTTGCGCATCCGGTACCAGGATTCCTACCAGATTCGCACCGAGATCTGTTACCTTCGCCTGCATTCCCTTGCTGTTGCTCAGGGTATACAGAGAGATCTCTCTCCCTTCGGGGCTTTTCCCAAATACACTTTTTGTTACTGCCATTGTCTTCTCCTCCCACATTTATTCATTTTCTCTGCTGCTTATAACTCCACTCTGCCTTCTAAGGCACGGAGCAATGTTACCTCATCGATATATTCCAGATCACCACCCACGGGCACTCCGCTGGCAATTCTGGTCACCTTGATCCCGGTCGGTTTGATCAATTTACTGATATACATTGCCGTAGTCTCGCCCTCCAGGCTGGAATTGGTCGCAATGATCACTTCCTGCACATCTCCCTGCAGGCGTTCCATCAGTTCCTTCAGCTTGATATCACCGGGTCCCACGCCCAGCATGGGAGAGATGGCACCATGCAGGACATGATACACACCTTCGTATTTGCCGGTCTTCTCATAGGCTGCCAGGTCTCTGGTATTCTCCACAACCATGATCGTATGATGATCTCTTCTGGGATTTGCGCACACCGGGCAGATTTCCTTATCCGTCAGGGTATAACACTCCTTACAGTACCGGACATTGGCTCTGGCCTCGATCATGACATTCGCCAGTCTGTCCACACGGTCCTTCGGCATATTGATCAGGTGAAAAGCCAGTCTTTGTGCGGACTTACTGCCAATCCCGGGCAGGGCTGCCAGTTCATCTATTAATTTATTGATCTGTCCGCTGTAAAGTTCCATTAGAAAGGAAATCCTCCTAAGCCTCCGGTCATTTTGCCCATGAGCTCTGCATTGGCTTCGTCAGCCTTGCGCAGTGCCTCGTTGGCTGCTGCCACGATAGCATCCTGTAATGTCTCGATATCCTCGGGATCCACGATCTCCTCTGCCAGTTTGATGGCTGTGATCTCTTTTTTACCGTTGATGGTCACTTCCACAGCTCCGCCGCCTGCGGATGCAGAGAACTCCCTGGTCTCTAATTCCTTCTGTCCCTCTTCCATCTGACGCTGCATTCTCTGTGCCTGCTTCATCAGATTGTTCATATTACCGGGCATTGCGCCTCCGGGGAATCCACCTCTTTTTGCCATGTTACTGTTCCTCCATATCATTTATGATTGATTTCTCCGTGCTACGCATTCTCGAAATCATAATATATTCGCATTTCGGACTATCGTCCTGCGAGTGAGTTATTATTATATCTTACCTTATCTGCAAGCCTGTCGCAATCCTAAATTCATGCAGGATCACTCCTCTTCATCGATCTCCATGTTGATGACTTTGCTAAGATCTACGTAGTTGTCCTCGAACTGGCGGTTACTTTCCACCGTCTGGATCGTCACTTCGATCTCCTTGCCGGAAAAGTCGGACAATAAAGCCTCTAGCTGCTGCTTATTCTGCTCGTGGGCTTCTCCTTTGAAATAATCAGAAGCCAGTCCGTCCTCCAGCACCACCATGAGCTTATTGTCTCCGCCCAGGCTCAATCTGGCATTTTTCAGATACATCTTCATGGGATTCTCGGCATTGCCTACGATAGACGGCCATTTTCTCACGATCTCCTGTACATCCTCAGGGATAGCCTTGGGCAGCTCCGGTTTGGGTCTCGCCGCGCCACCTGGTGCTCCCCCTTGTACTCCGGGAGTGCCGGCAGGCATTTGCGCTGTAACGACAATACCGTTTTCCACTTTTTCCTCTACCTGACGGATTCGATCCAGGACCGCCTCCTGATCCGTCTCCATCTCCGGCTTACACAGCTTGATCAGCGCGATCTCTACCAGGATACGCTTCTGCGCCGCATAGCGGATCTGTCCGGACAGTTCGGAGAAAATATGGATATAGCGGATGATCTGATCCATGGAAAGCATGGAAGCTTCTTCCTTCAGATTCGCCAGATTATCCGTGGACATATCAATGACATCCTCCAGATTGTCCGCTGTCTGTACTAACATCAGATTCCGCAGATACCAGGTGAAATCCGTGACGAACTGTACCAGCTCTCTGCCCTGCATGACAATCTCTTCCAACAGTTCAATGCATCCTAACACATTCCGGTCCATGACGAAGCGCAGCAATCTGCTGAACACTTCCGTATCCACTGCCCCCAACACATCCAGGGTCATGTCGTAGGTCAGCTCCTTGCCCAGATGGAATGCAATACACTGATCCAGAAGGCTTAGCGCATCACGCATGGAACCGTCCGCTACTTTCGCAATGTAGCGCAGAGCTCTGTCCTCCACCTGTACCTGCTCCGTGTCCATCAGTTCCTTCATGCGATCCGTGATGGTATCAATGGAAATTCGTTTAAAATCATATCTCTGGCAACGGGACAGGATCGTAATGGGGATCTTGTGCACCTCTGTGGTCGCCAGAATAAAAATAACATAAGAGGGCGGTTCTTCCAGAGTTTTTAACAATGCGTTGAAAGCTCCGGGTGAGAGCATATGCACCTCGTCGATGATGTAGACCTTGTATTTTCCCTCCGCCGGGGAATAGGATACCTCGTCAATGATCTCACGGATATTGTCCACACCGTTGTTGGAAGCCGCATCGATCTCGATGACATTCATGCTGGCTCCCGCCGCAATCGCCTTACAAATACGGCATTCCCCACAGGGGCCGTCCTCTGTGGGGTGTTCGCAGTTCACTGTTTTCGCAAAAATCTTCGCCACCGTAGTTTTACCGGTACCTCTCGTTCCGGTGAACAGATACGCATGGCCGATCCGGTTCGCCCGTAGCTGATTCTTCAGTGTGGTCACGATATGATCCTGACCTTTGACATCGGAAAAAGCATCCGGACGAAACTTCCGGTATAGCGCTGTATATGACATGTGTTTTCTCTCTTCCTAACTTTGTTCTGCCGTGAAGACTTTCTTAATCGCCAAAGCAGATGCCCAGCATCTTCGCCTCCTGTACGATGGTGGCATCAGGATCCACGGTCTTAAGCTTGCCCGCTACATCCTCTAACGGAACTCTTACGATCTCACGGTTCTTATAGCCTACCATGAAGCCGTACTGGTTGTCCAGGATCAGCTTGCCTGCCTCGGAGCCCAGACGGCTGGCGAATACTCTGTCGTAAGGGCAGGGGCTTCCGCCTCTCTGCATATGGCCGGGTACGGTGACACGTACTTCTCTGCCGGTCTTCTCCTGGATCTGCGCAGCCACTTCGTAAGATACGGAAGGGAACGGATATTTTTCCATCTTTTTCTTGTAATCTTTTTTCGGAAGGGCTGCATCCTCTTTGGAGATAGCACCCTCGGCTACCGCGATGATGGTAAAACGGCAGCCTTTTTTGTCCCTGTCTTCAATTTTCTCGATCACCTTATCGATATCATAAGGAATCTCGGGAATCAAAATGATATCCGCACCGCCGGCCATGCCTGCATTCAGGGTAAGCCATCCTACCTTATGTCCCATCACTTCCACGATAAATACTCTGCCATGGGAAGCCGCTGTGGTGTGGATGCAGTCGATGGCATCCGTTGCAATATCCACTGCACTCTGGAAACCGAAGGTCATATCGGTGCCCCACAGATCATTGTCAATGGTCTTAGGCAACGTTACGATATTCAGACCTTCCTTGCGCAACAGGTTCGCAGTCTTGTGGGTGCCGTTACCACCGAGAATTACAAGGCAGTCCAGCTGCAGCTTGTAATAGTTCTGCTTCATGGCTTCCACTTTGTTCAGCCCGTTGGGATCCGGATCCTGGATCGTCTTGAACGGGGTCCGGGAGGTTCCCAGGATCGTGCCGCCCTTGGTAAGGATGCCGGAGAAATCCTTGTCTGTCAGCATGCGGAAATTACCGTAGATCAGTCCTCTGTAGCCATCCAGGAAGCCGTAGATCTCCACCTCTTCCTTACCGTTCGCCAGTGTCTTCACCACACCTCTCATAGCTGCGTTCAGGGCCTGGCAGTCACCACCGCTCGTTAACATTCCGATTCTCTTCATCGTAGGATCCTCCGTTTCTATATTTCACTATTTTCTCTTGCGTTTGCTGTAACTATGCAAAACTGTCTTCGTTCTGCCAATACTTATTTCTATTTTAATACATTTATTTTCATCTGAAAATAGTTTGTTGTAATTTCCGGCAGATTTCTCCCCTATGGCAAAACAAACCTCAGAAGCACCGGGCCTCTGAGGTTCGCTTATCATCTTATCATACGTTATTTGAATTTAAACTTTCCTTTGATCATGGTCACGTAGACAGCTGCGCCGCCACCGCCGACCACTACGGCTCCGGCTGCTGCCGCTGCCGCCACGCGGCCTGCGTTCGTTCCCTTACCGGAGGTCTCCGTTATCTGCTCTGTGCCGGATTCCTGAGAGCCGGAATTCTGGGCGGTCATGGAATCTATCCGCTCCTCCTGCGGTGCTTCTCCACTCGATTCCTGCGTGTCCTGTGCCTCCCCGGAGGGCTTTGCCGCATCTTCCTTACGGTTTTCGTCCGCAGTGGGTGTTGTCGGGGGCACGGGAATTACAGAAGGCTTTACCACACCGGGTGTGGCAGGCGTTGCCGTGGCTACGGGAGGTGCTGCCGCGTCCGTGGCCTTCTGGTCCGTATTGGACGCCTGACTGCTGTCATCGTCGTTACTGGCAGCAGGCTTCTTCGGTGCGATCTCATAACCGCAGATCGTACAGATCTCCGCCCGTTCTGTGGTGGCCGCGCCACCGGATGCATGCTTTTCCGTATTGCTGGTGATTCCACAGACACCACACTTATGCCAGTGTCCGGTCATATCGGACAGATATCCTTCTGCCCAGCTATGATCCGTCTTCGGAAGAACGATCTCTGTCGCTGTTATGCTCTTGCTTCCGTCCGCGGATGCAAAATACAGTCCGCAGACGTCGCAGGTCCAGTATTCGATGCTGCCCTCTGCCTGACAGGTGGGTTCCACCCGGTCGTGGCGGTTCAGCGGGCCGTGACCGGAGTTCCATGTCTTCGATACGGCGGGGCTTGCGTTATAATCATCTGTTTCCGCATAGCGGATCTGTGCAGTCACCTTCTCGTTGTGACCGACTCCGGCGGATTTGGTCTGCCCCCAGTCCGTTCCATCAAAGCTGAACTCCACGTCAGTGCGATCTGTGGTGATCTGCGCCGCCAGATCATTGCCGCTGACGGTAAAGGTCATGTCAAAGGCATCCGGATCCGGGGTATCCTCGCGGTCTGCTTTTGCGGTTCGATGTATGGTTATATCCACACAGATGTCTTTATAATTTTGCGACCCCAATACAATTTGAATAGTCGCAGAATGCGTGATATCCTCCATGGTGTTTTCTCCCAATGTGAATATCAGCTTACCTTCCGAATATCTGATAGCCTAGTCTGTTGCCAAAACTTTAGCATCATCTGACTTTACCGTACTGATTAATTCTGTCGTTCCCCTGTCTTCCGGCAGTCCCGGTATCTGTACTTCCTTCTCTCCTTTGGCTGCCCAACTGTAATATAAATTCTGCATTGGAATTGCCGAAACTTCCGCCTTTTCAATTGCCAGCTTCACCGATGCAGTCAACGGCTGATAGTATTCCGGATGCTGTGCCGGGGTAAATGTTGCCGTGTAGGTTCCATCGTCTCCGACATAAGGAACCTCGTCTCCGATAATCTGCCAGGTTCCATCAATTGTCTCACTCTCCAGTTTTGCCGACAATCCGGTCACTTTGAGTTCTCTCAGCTTATTGCCATAGGTTCCACCGGCAATGCCCTCACCTCCTACAGTAAGTGGAGCCGGATTGATATTCACAGTCAGATCCTTCGTTGTCTGCTCCGGGAAGAAAGAAGAGTTTGTCCCGGTGTAAACGAGGGTGAAGGTGGTCTCGCCTGCGGTCTGTGCCCTGTAAGTTGCGATGCCGTTCTTGAAATCCGCTGCGCTTACCACCGGGGTATCCCCGATCCGGATCTCAAAGCTGCCCTCCGTATCTTCCGCAGAGATGGTCTGTCCGTCTGTCGCAAAGTTTACCAGTGCCTTTGCGTTGAAAGTAATCTTCTCTCCGTAGGTAAGCGTACTGTCATCTGTTATCTCAAAAGACAGACCTGTGGTGTACTTCACAGGAACTGCGTTATTCTCCCCAAGAGAAGGGTAGTAGGCGATTCCGGTCTCTTTGTCGTTGGCTTTCTTTGTCCAGATGGCCGTATCAAAGCCATTGTCTTTGAGTTTTTTGAAAAAGCTGGAAGAGGTCAGTTGCAGGGTAGTGCACCCCAATTTATATGTATCTTCTACGTTACAAATATCGTTATTGAAATAGCAATTCGTTACACCATAATCTCTACTATTTGTTATTCCAGCAAGATTGCCATCATTCTCGGTAATGTCAATCGTAGCTATACTAATGCAATGATTAATACCCCCTACATTTCCACCCATACCACAGATTCCCGCCGTCGCATTCCTTCCCTGCAAGTCTCCTGCAAAAAAGCACTGAGAAATCTTACCTGATCCGACATGAGCGCAAATTCCTCCTACTGTAGCCCCTTTTACCGTTCCTATAAAAGAACAGCCATAAATTTCACCATAAGACAAGTTCCCACAGATTCCTCCCGCATCATTATTGCCCAGATCAATCTCTCCATTCACAGCTAGCAGCATGACCTTATCTTTTACATAGCCAAACAAGCTACCATAGCCATTTCCTTTCTTTAAATTGATATGGCTTATCGTGTGTCCGTCTCCACTGAATTTTCCTGTGTACAGAGTTCCTGGATCTCCAATGGAACTGAGTTGTACTCCACTCACATCAATATCGTTCGCCAGGACATAGTTTGCACTCCATTTTGTCGTATCCTGTCCGATGGCTGCGAATTCCTCCGCCGTGGTGATCAGGGTATAGATATCCCAGTCGTCGCCATTCGTTGTAACATAGTTGTAAACCGGTACGGAAGCAGTCTTCGTCTCTCCGATCTCTGCCACCTTTGTCAGATTGATGTAAGTCCCTGTGGCTGTACCGAATCTGCCCTGTGTAGCCTTTGCAATGCTGGTATCGACACTGCCCTCTTTCCAGATTGTAGAATCCAAGCCCTCCGGAAGTGCACCGCAAAGCTGGCTGGTAGTCAGGGGAATCACCTTATCGCTTGCTCCTTCTCCCACACCGGCATTATTCAAATCACTGTTGTAATAGCAGTTGCCGATAAAGTTCATATAATTCGAATCCGTGCTTCCAGCTATGCCACCAACATTTTTGCCATTCCCTGTAATCTTACCACAATTCAGGCAATTACTGATGTCATACCTATTCGCTGATGCACCGGTAATACCACCTACAGAGCTATCCTGTTGACGAACTGTTACAGCACCTATATTATAACAGTATTGAACTACGCCGTTTCCAACGATTCCATTATAACTGGCACTGCCCATGATTCCACCTGCTGTAGAATTTCCACTTACTGAACTGCTATTGTAGCAGCCGGAAATATTTCCTGTCAGACTTCCGCATATACCGCCTACGCACCGATTCGCACAAATCGTGTTTTCGATACTATAGCAGTCAGAAATATTTGCTCCTTCTCCAGCAATTGCGCCCACAAAGTTACGACCAGAAATATTAGCCTGCTTTACTGTGACACTTTTTATATAGCTGGAAGCAGCGGTAAAGTTGTGGCACTCTCCAAACAGACCCACATAGTCTCTATTTCCTGTAATTGTCATTCCGGTTATTGTATGTCCGCCGCCGTCAAAGCCTCCCCAGAAAGGCTTGCGATATGTACCTATCGGCGTCCACTCATTACCTCTAAGGTCAAGGTCAGAAACCAGCCGAAAATGCTTCCTTTCATAATCCGTGCCATTATTCACCTGCTGCGCCAGATACGCAAGCCTGCTCTGCATTTTCAATCAGCCAGGGATCTCCTTCCGTACCGGTGCCTCCGGCAAACCCACTTGCAGTCGTACCGTCCCACACATCCGTCTCCGCTCTCGCACTCACCGGCACAGCGATCCACGCCAGTGCCGCCAGTGCCAGCAGGGCCAGCCTCATCTTTACACTCCATGCTTTTGTATTTTTCATAATATTCCCCCTTCATATTTTTATATGGAATCCCAATCGTATTCCCATACTACCCGTATCATTTATTATACCGAAAAGTCAATAGTAACGTCAATATTTTCCATACTATTCGTCTCATATTTTTATAAAATTTTGTCAAACAAGTGCGCCCACCGCAAAATCGAGCAGGCTGGCTCATCGTAAACACAAAAAAGGAGCCACCGGATCTCTCCGGTCACTCCTCGTTGCCTTCTCTGAAAAATATATCCAGTTTTCCCAGACATTTGATCAATGTCTTCATTTCTTCCTCGTCCAGATCCCGTATGATGGTGTGGATCATTTTCCTGTGGAAATCTCTGTGGTGGAAAAAAGCTTTTCTCCCCTTCTCTGTCAGGGTCACCAGCACTACACGTTTATCTCTGGTGCTGCGGTTGCGGGTGAGATATCCTTTTCTCTCCAGACTGTTCATATTCGTGGTCAGGGTACCCACGGTAACGTGGAGTTCCCCGGCAATACGGGACATACTCTTTGGTTCCTCGATGCCGATAGCCTCCAGAATGTGTATGTCATTATTTGTAATATCCTTGAATTCTTCTGTTATGACCGCCTTTGCCTCTGCATCCATCACGTTATGGAACAGGTTCACCAACAGTTCATTCAGCACCCGGTTGTTGCTCTTCTCCATAGTGTCCTCTACGATATCTGAAATATCTCTGTCGTATGTCCGAGATTTTTCGAAGCTGCCTTCTCCGACAGATATCCATCGTGTACGGCTCTCCGAATCATTTTCAGTATATCGTCTACCAGGTCATCACGCAAGCCCCAATCGTAAGCCCGGCGCCGAATCCCGCCAGAACGATGCGGTCACCGCGGTGCAGCTTTCCCTGCTTGTGTAGTTCATCCAGAAGCACCGGAATGGAGGCAGAGGACAGATTGCCTACCCTCTCCAGATTTGTAGGAAATTTTTCGCGATCCGCATGAAGGCGTTTCGCCACTGCATCAATAATACGTGCGTTGGCCTGATGCAGTACGAACAGGTCAATATCCGGCACAGCAAGTCCGGCATCCGACAACGCTTCCTCAATGCATTGCGGCACCCGTCTGGTGGCGAACCGGTACACTTCCTGTCCATCCATCTGAATAAAATGCTCTCTGTCGTCCATCGGCTGGTTTTGATCTGTTTTTACCGCCGAAGTCCTTGCATACGGGGTTGTCAGTTCCCTCGCATCGCATTGTAAGACGCCACCGCCGGTACCGTCGGAGTGCAGTGCCCGGCCCAGAATTCCTGCTGCCGGTATCCGTTTCTCCTCCGCCGTCTCCTGCATCCCTTTCTCTGTCTCCGGCAAAGCGTTACTGTATTCCACCGCCCGAGACTCCGTCCTGCATCGCTCCACAACTACCGCCCCGGCGCCGTCTCCGAACAGAATACAGCTGCCCCGGTCCTTCCAATCCACCAGTTTAGACAGTACCTCACTGCCGATGACCAGCGCATTTTCCGCAAGTCCCGTCCGCAGATAGGCATCCGCGGTATTCAGTGCAAACAAAAATCCGGAACAGGCCGCATTCACATCAAAAGCCAGTGCATTCACTGCGCCGATGTCCGCCTGTACCTGGCAGGCGCAACAGGGCAGATACTGCTCCGGAGAACAGCTTGCCACCAGGATCAGGTCAATCTCTTCTGCTCTTTTTCCTGCCTGTTCCAGCGCTTTACGGGCTGCTTCTGACGCAAGCGTCACAACTGTCTCCCCCACAGACACATGACGCTCACGGATACCGGTTCTCTCCCGGATCCATTCATCCGAGGTTTCCACCATCTGCTCCAATTCTTTATTTGTAACAATCCTTCCCGGAAGTGCACTTCCGGTTCCGGTGATTCTTATGGTCCTCACGCCATTTCCTCCATGATATCCACTGTTCTTTCTATTTTCTGCGCCCTCCAGGCATTGCTGCCACAGAACAGCAGTCCGTTATCCACATCTCCCGTTGCCGCATTGATCAACGCTCTGGTGATGCAATAGGGCGCCGTCTTCGGGTCGCAGGTCTTAATGCAATGTCTGCATCCGGTCATAAACCGTTCTCCGGCTGCCACTTTTTCCAGAAAAGCATTCTGTATGGCTCTGCCGGGCATTCCCACCGGGCTTTTCACAATGACAATGTCTTCTTTCCGTGCGCTGAGATATGCCTGCTTGTATGCATCCGCCGCATCACATTCCCGTGTGGTCACGAACCGGGTACCCATCTGTACCCCCGCAGCCCCCAACGACATGCAGTGTTCTTTGTCCTCACCGGTGTAGATTCCGCCCGCAGCGATCAGAGGGATCCCCAGTTCTGCCGCCTGCCGGATCATTGCTGTAAGTTCCTTCTCATATGTCTGCGGTGTATATGCATCCAGTTCTTCTTTTTTAAATCCCAGATGCCCTCCTGCCAACGGTCCCTCCGCCACGAGAAAGTCCGGCTTTCTGTCGTATTTTTTCATCCAGTATTTCGTGACGACCGACAGGGCACGGGTGCTCGACACGATCGGCGCTAACATCGTCCGATGGCTGCGCCCGGGCATCCTATCCTCCGTCTCTGCCACGATTCCGGGCAGATCCAGCGGCAGCCCCGCACCGGAGATAATGCAGTCGGTACCGGCCAGCACTGCTGCCCTGACATAATCCTCGTAGCGCTGTGTTGCCACCATGATGTTGACACCGACGATACCGCCTCTTGCGATCTGCCTTGCTTTTTCTATTTCTTTTCCGATAGTGCGCAGATTACAGGCGATGGGATCTCTGTCAAAATCCGGCTCCCGGAAACCGATCTGGGCAGTAGAAATAATGCCGATACCACCTGCCGCAGCCACTGCTCCCGCCAGACCGGACAGGCTGATTCCCACACCCATGCCTCCCTGGATCACGGGAATATCTGCATGCAATTCCCCCAGGATCATTTTTCCGTGCTTCATCCCACATCACCTCTCGTTACCGCTTTAATACTTGCGGAACCTTTCATAACGTTCCTCTGCGATCTGTTCACCGGTCATGCCGGTATATTTTTGCAGGAATTCCTTGATATGTTCCTTGAGATACCCGCCGATGGCTTCCACGGTACTTTGGTCTGCCCCGCCGTATTCCGGTACGATCCGCTCGATCACACCGAGACGCTTCAGATCCTCGGATGTGATATTCATGACTTCACTGGCTTCTCTGGCACGGTCAGCATCCTTCCATAATATAGAAGCAAAGCCTTCGGGAGACAGGATCGAGTATGTGGCATTTTCCATCATCCATACCTCATTGCCTACCGCTGTAGCCAGTGCTCCGCCGCTGCCGCCTTCTCCGATAAGGATGCACAATACCGGTACTTTTAAGGCTGACATCTCCAGCAGATTCCGGGCAATAGCCTCGCCCTGTCCTCTCTCCTCCGCCTCCACGCCGCAGAAAGCTCCCGGCGTATTTACAAAGCTGATAATGGGTCTGTTGAATTTCTCCGCCTGTTTCATCAGGCGCAGTGCCTTACGATACCCCTCCGGCATGGGCATACCGTAATTGCGTCTGGCACACTCCGCAAAATCCTTGCCCTTCACATCTGCCAGCACCGTGACCGGCTGCCCGTCCAGGAATGCCACTGCACCTACCAGTGCTTTATCATCCCCATAATAACGGTCTCCGTGAGCCTCCACTACATAATCGAAAATGTAGGGAATATAGTCGGTTGCTGCCGGTCTGTCCACTCTCCGGACGGTCTTGACCTTTTCCCATGCCGTTCTGGGGAGTGTCAGTATTGACCGCTCCTTCACGATCTCCGTAGGTTCAAAATGGAAGTCAATATTTTTCTTAAAATCTGCATAATTCCCCTCGCTGCACCGATGCGTCGTGATCAGGAAATATAAGGTCTTCTTCAGATTCTCCCGGCGGACGATACCGTCCACAAAACCATGCTCCTGTAAAAATTCCGCTGTCTGGAAGCCGTCAGGGAGACGCTGTCCCAAGGTCTGCTTAATGACTCTCGGTCCTGCGAAGCCGATCAAGGCTCCCGGTTCCGCCATGATCACATCTCCCAGCATGGCAAAGCTGGCCGTGACACCACCTGTGGTGGGATCCGTCAAAATAGTCGCATAGAGAAGTCCTGCTTCTCCATGCCGTTTGATCGCTGCGGAGGTTTTTGCCATCTGCATCAGCGACACAATTCCCTCCTGCATTCTCGCACCGCCGGAACAGCAGAACAAAAATACAGGCAGCCGCAATTCTGTCGCCTTTTCAATTGCCCGGGTGACTTTCTCGCCGACCACGTGTCCCATGCTTCCCATCATAAATTTGGATTCGCAGATGCCGATCACAGCTTTTTCCCCGTAAATCTCGCATTCACCTACGGTCACAGCTTCTTTCACGCCGGACTTTTCCCTGGCCTCCGACAGTTTTTCTTCATAGCCCTCATAGTTCAGTGGATTGCTCTCTTCTATCTCCTCGAACCAAGGCTGAAAGCTTTTCCGGTCTGCCACCATGCGGATCCGGTTGTGGGTCTTCACCCGGAAATAATAACCACATTCGTAACAGACATATTTATTTTTCGCTGCCCGGTCTCTGTTTATCATTTTCTTACATTTCGGGCATTTGATCTCTGTTTCTGTATCTACACTTCCCATACCTGCACCTCTTATTCTGCGTCACTCTTATCTCTCTGTCCCACTCATAAAAAACTTCCGCAGACTATTCTTATTTTAACGCAAAGGTAAGTTCTGCTTTCGCCGCCAGTTTTCCGTTTACCGTGGCGATCGCTTCCCCGACACCTATCGGTCCCTTGCTGCGGATAATGGTGGTCTCCAGTTCCAAGGTGTCTCCGGGACGCACCATCTGCTTGAATTTTGCCTTGTCGATCCCGGCAAAATAAGCGGTCTTGCCACGATGCTCCGGCAGAGACAGAATTGCTACAGCCCCTGTCTGTGCCAGTGCTTCCATGATCAACACGCCCGGCATCACCGGATTCCCCGGAAAATGCCCGGCAAAATACGGTTCATTAAAGGTTACGTTTTTGCGTCCCACCGCTCTGACACCGGGCTCCAGCTCCTCGATAGTATCGATCAGCAGAAAGGGATGTCTGTGGGGCAGAATCTCCATGATTTCCTGGGTGTTATAAACTGACATTGTTCCTCCGTTCTGCGAATGCTGTCGTATCAACTACTTCCTCGCATTCTGCAATCGTCCTCGTTGATGCTCTGCCTTCTATCCTGTGTCTTGAACATCTGCTGCGGTTATTCTGTGTACTTCTTCAACAGCAGACTCGCATTATGTCCGCCGAAGCCTAACGAATTGGTCAGTGCATAAGGCACCTCTTCTTCGTAGCTGTCCCGACAGTAATTCAGATCCAGTTCCTCCTCCGTCTCACGCAGTCCCACGGTACGGTGGATATAGCCTTCCTGAATTTCTTTTACGCAGGTGACGAATTCCACCGCTCCTGCCGCTCCCAGGAGATGCCCTACCATGGATTTGGTGGAATTGATCTTCAGATCATAAGCATGCTCTCCAAATGCAAGCTTGATAGCTCTGGTCTCGAACAGATCATTATGATGGGTGCTGGTTCCATGGGCATTAATATAAGTAAGCTCCTCCAGCGCCACACCGCCGTCTTTTAAGGCGTTCAGCATGGCGGTGGCTGCTCCGCTGCCGTCCTCCGCAGGGGAGGTAATATGGTAAGCATCCGAAGAACAGCCATACCCGATCAACTCCGCATAGATCTTAGCTCCGCGTCTCTTTGCATGCTCCAGCTCTTCCAGTACCACTACCGCCGAGCCTTCTCCCATAACGAAACCATTGCGGTCTTTATCGAAGGGAATAGAAGCTCTCTGAGGATCTTCACTAAACGACAATGCTGTCAGTGCGGAAAATCCGGCAATGCCGATGGGAGTAATAGAGCTTTCCGTTCCTCCGGCTACCATCACGTCTGCATCACCGTACTGGATCGTACGATATGCTTCTCCGATGGAATGTGTACCGGTTGCGCAGGCAGTAACCACATTCAGGCTCTTGCCCTTCAGCCCATAGGCAATGCTGACATTACCTGCTGCCATGTTGGAGATCATCAGAGGCACCAGCATGGGTCCTACCCTGCCGGGGCCTTTTTCCTTCAGGCGGTCATATTCCCGCTCCATGGCCTGTAAACTTCCGATGCCGCTTCCCACACTGCAGCCCACCATATACGGATCTTCCTGTTCCATAATAAGACCTGCATCTGCGATCGCCTGTCCGGCAGCCGCTACCGCGAACTGGCAGAACTGCTCCATTCTGCGGGCGGATTTTTTGTCCATATATTGTGCGGGATCAAAATCCTTCACTTCCGCCGCCAGCTTACAGCGATAATCTGCAGTATCAAAATAGGTTATCGGACCAAATCCGGTCTTGCCCTCTTTGATACCATTCCAGAATTCCTCTACGCTGTTGCCGATGGGAGTGATGGCTCCCATGCCTGTTATTACAACTCTTCTATTTTTACCCATACGTGATATACTCCCTCGCGTCCTGACTTATTTTCTATCCTGCTGTATCTTTAACGGACATATTTTCTATTCTGCTTTACTGTTTCGGACCTATTTTTACATTGCCATACCGCCGTCTACGCACAGCACCTGGCCTGTGATATAGTCCGACGCATCTCCGGCCAGGAACAGAACCGCCTGTGCGACATCCTCCGGTCTTCCCATTTTCTTAAGGGGGATCTGTCCGACCGCATTATCCTGCACCGCCTCGGGCAGCTTGTCTGTCATATCTGTCCGGATAAATCCGGGTGCCACGGCATTCACACAGATATTCCGGGATGCCAGTTCTCTTGCTACGCTTTTCGTCAGGCCGATCAGCCCTGCCTTGGAGGCAGAATAATTAGCCTGCCCGGCATTCCCGACGATGCCACTGACAGAAGAGATATTGATGATCTTACCATATCTCTGCTTCATAAAGGTCTTCGTCAGATGCCGGATCATGTGAAATGCACCTTTCAGGTTCGTATCCAGGACTGCATTGAACTCTTCTTCCGTCATCCGCACGATCAGATTGTCCCGCGTGATCCCGGCGTTATTGACAAGGATGTCAACTCTGCCGTATTTCTCCGTTACTGCCTTTACAAAGGCTTCACTCTCTGCAAAATCCGCAACATTGCACTTCACAGCCTCCGCCATACCGCCGCGGCTTCGGATGTCCGTTGCCACTGCTTCCGCCGCCTCTGCAGAACCGTTATAATTAACAATCACCGTGGCTCCCTCTGCTGCCAGTGCCTGTGCCACTGCTCTTCCAATGCCCCGTGATGCTCCTGTGACAATAGCAACTTGTCCTGTCAGACTTTTTCCTGTCAGCATGCCAGTTCCTCCATCACCCGGTCCAGATCCTCCGGTTTCTCGATATTGTATACTTTGACATTTCTGTCAATTTTACGGACGAAGCTGCTGAGTGTCTTCCCCGGGCCGATCTCTATGAACGTGTCCACGCCATCCGCGATCATGCGCTCTATGCTCTGGGTGAACTGTACGGGACTGGATACCTGTTGTTTCAGCAGTTCCGCAACCTGTGACGCATCTGTCACATAATCCGCTGTTACGTTGGATACATAAGGAATCCAAGGGGTTGACAGCTTGACGCTTTTCAGTTCTTCTGCCAATTGTTCTCCTGCATTTTTTAACAGGGCTGAGTGGAACGGTCCGCTGACCTTTAAGGGGATACAGCGTTTTGCACCTGCTTCTTTCAGCGCTTCTGATGCCGCCTCTACTGCATCTGCCTCTCCGGTGATCACGATCTGTCCCGGGCAGTTATAATTTGCCACCGAGACAACTTTGCCGGTTGCTTTTGCTGTCTGTCCGCAAATATTTGCCACGATATCTCCGTCCAGTCCTAATACCGCTGCCATGGCGCCTCCTTCCGGATAGGCCTCCTGCATATAGATACCACGCATCCTTATGATCCGGAACAGGTCCGGCAGTTCCATCACACCAGCAGCAGCCAGCGCCCCATATTCTCCCAGGCTTAAACCTGCTGCCATCTCCGCTTTCAGCCCCTTGGCTTCCAGTACCTTCAGAATTGCGACTTCCATGGTAAGCATAGCGATCTGCGTATATTCTGTAACGTTGATATAAGGATTTTCCTCAAAGGTCAGCTGCTCCATAGAGTACGGATGTCCGCTATCCGCCTGCTTTTCCCGTTTATCCTGCCAGTATAGATTCTGAAGTACCTTGTCCGCCAGCTTCCATACCGCCTGTGCTTCCGGGTAAGTATCATGGAATTCTTTTCCCATTCCTATGTACTGAGATCCCTGTCCCGGGAATAAATATGCGATCTTGCTCATTCTTGTCATCTCCTATTACTATGTGATGCTATTGTTCTCCTCGGTTACAGCACATTTTTTTATAATGCACCGTTTTCCATATAACTACGCTGCCTGTCGCTGTTCGAAATCTGTTGTCAGCGGTTACCTGTCGCTATATTTTATTTATGCTGTCCTTGTGCCGCTATGCACTCCTGAGCCTGCTGCACTGTTTCTTCAATAATCTCACGGCAGGTCTGTTCTCTGCGGATCAGTCCTGCGATCTGTCCCGCCATCAGGGTTCCATTTACGGTATCCCCATCCTGCACTGCCTTCCTAAGAGATCCCAACGTCAGCTTTTCCAGTTCCATGAAGTCTGCATTTTCCTTTTCCAACTTCAGATACTCTCTGGTCATCTGGTTGCGCAGGGAACGCACCGGATGTCCGGTAGACATTCCCGTGACCACGGAATCGATATCCTTTGCCTTGATGATCTGATTCTTATAATTTTCATGGACAATGGATTCCTTCGATGCTACGAACCGGGTGCCCATCTGGATACCTTCCGCTCCCAGCATAAAAGCCGCCGCCATTCCTCTGCCATCGGCGATACCTCCGGCTGCGATCACCGGAATAGACACAGCATCCACCACCTGCGGCACCAGTGCCATGGTTGTGGTGGAACCGATATGTCCGCCGCTCTCCATGCCTTCCGCCACTACGGCGTCTGCTCCTGCCCGCTCCATCATCTTCGCCATAGCTACACTTGCCACCACCGGGATGACCTTCACTCCGGCATTTTTCCACAGCTCCATGAATTTTCCGGGATTTCCCGCACCTGTCGTTACCGCTTGTACTCCTTCTTCCACAACGATCTTCGCTACTTCCTCTGCGTTGGGATTGAGCAGCATGATATTCACGCCGAAGGGCTTGTCGGTCAGCTCTTTGCATTTGCGGATTTCCTCCCGGACGACCTCAGGCGGAGCGGAAGCGGCACCGATGATGCCAAAGCCTCCGGCATTCGATACCGCTGCCGCCAGCTTATGTTCCGCCACCCATGCCATGCCGCCCTGGAAAATGGGATATTCGATTTGTAGAAGTTCCGTGATCTTTGTTTTCATTGTCTTTCTGATCCTTCTCGTCGTTCTGCGTTATATTACATATTCTGATGATACCAGGGTCAAAAGCCCTCGACTTTGATGCCTGCGGATTCTTGCCTTCAGGCAGATATGCAGTTCTTACGCCTGCTCCTGAATATATCTAATAACATCACCTACTGTTGCCATATTTTCCAATTCCTCGGAGGGAATGGACACACCATATTCCTCTTCAAATGCCATTACCAGTTCAAACAGATCCAGGGAGTCCACTTCCAGATCCTCCTTGAAACGGGTCGCCTCCGTGATCTCTACATTCTCCTGGTTTAACTGTTCTCTGATGATAGCTGCTACTTTTTCTAACATGTTTTTGCTCTCCTTATGCATTCTTTTTTAATATTCTGTCTTTGCCGCTTTGTTCTCTTCGGCACAATTGCTTTGGCTTCGCTATATCGTACAGCATTGCCCTGCGAATACTTTGATTATCAAAGTATTTATTTGCAATATACTACTTAGATGTTGTTCTGTCAACATCTTTTTTTATAACTACCGCTTTCAACCTTATTATCACGTAGGCAGTAACAATCTCATTACAAAAGGTTTTTTCGTTTCTCCCCTTGCCAAACCGGCATTTTTCAGATAAAATAATCTACGTTGTAATCTTTTGGAGACGTATCGAAGTGGTCATAACGGGGCGCACTCGAAATGCGTTAGCCCTTCTCGGGCACGTGGGTTCAAATCCCACCGTCTCCGCGCATAAAAAAAGCCGGTAATCTGCGAAAACAGACTATCGGCTTTTGTATTTTAGAAAAATGTGATTATTGGCATTTGATTTTTTCAGAAAAATGTGTTACGTCTCCCGCAGGATCTGCATAATTGTATCATAGTGCTCCGGATCATGTGGGAAGGTGCAGTCCGAGCAATCCTTGATCCGTCTGCCGTTTTTCTCAAAATACCGGGGATTCCCCGGGCAGTGCTCCATGCGGTACATGGGGCAGTAACAGAACAGGCAGTTAAACTCCGTAAGGCCCTTGTGGCAGGGGAAATATTTACAATCTCTGTTCTCAAAAAAACGATATGAGTTTTCCATGCTGATATCGACATCCTCCAATTGATTACAAATTTTGTGCCATTGGCACAAATTTGCGTGTGAAACATAGAACTTCTTCACGAAAGAGCCTTTGCTCTGAGTGATTAGAAGTTCTTTTCACACTTCTTCCGCCATGCACATTCCATGCGCAATATTCTGCTCTTTCAGTTGTTCCTCTAATTGATTCAGAGCATCGTCCTCGTCTTCCGCAAATATAACCGCCTGATAGACCTCCTCCGGTCCTTCCGGAGCCATTGCCGTCACTTCATACATCTGCATGATAGTTACCTCGTACCTCTTAGTTTTTATATCACTTTTTCCACTGTATTATTTCTATTTTTATTTTCATTCCGGATTTTTAAACATTCAGCATATTATTTCGGTTCTAATCATCAACCACAATTTATTTATACCGTCTCCCATGTTTTTTTGCAAGTAAAAAGCGCCACTCCGGGGAAGAGTGCCGCTTTTCAGGAGAGATTTATGTATTGAATGTTGCTGGCGAAATATTAACCCTTGACGCTTCCCATTGCCACGCCCTGGACAATGTACTTGGAAAGGAAAAGGTATACGATGATAACAGGGAAGATAGAGAATGCAATCGTTACATACACCTGACCCATATCAAACTTCAGGAAGTCTGCGGAACGCAGCTGAGCGATCAGGATAGGTAATGTCTTCATCTTGTCATCATGCAGAACCAGTGCCGGTGTGAAGTAGTTATTCCAGTTCGCTACGAAAGTGAAGATCGCCTGTACTGCGATTGCCGGCTTCATCAGCGGCAATACGATGGAATTAAATGTACGGAACTCACCGGAACCATCGATTCTGGCTGCCTCTACCAGAGACAGGGGCAATGCACTTTCCATGTACTGCTTCATATAGAAGAAAGTAGCAGGTGCTGCGATTGCCGGGATGATCAGGGGGATAAAGTTATCCTCCAGCTTCATATCAGCTACCAACTGGATAAATCCGAGTGCGGTAACCTGGGTAGGAATGGTCATGATTGCCAGGATAAAGGTAAACATGAACTTCTTTAACTTAAAATCATATACATGGATCGCATATGCGGTCATGGTAGAGAAGTAGGTACACAGCACAGCACTGCAGGTTGCTACTACAAGGCTGTTGATCATACCTCTGACTACCGGCAGGGTTCCTGCCATGACACCCTTCCAGTTCTGGATCAGATGTGTGCTGGGCAGCAGGGTAAATCCCTGTGTCAGCTCACCTTTGGATCTAGTTGCATTTACAAACAGTATATAGAACCAGAACAGGCAGAGAAAACTCATAATAACCAGTACGATATATGCAAGTGCTCTTCTGGCATGAATGCCCAGACCTTTTTTTGTCTCGTTTGTTTCTACGCTCAACATTTCTGCCACCTCCTACTTATCCTGTTTGCCGTTCGAGAACTTAAATACGATCAAGCTCAGGATACCTGTGATAATGAACAACATTACAGACAACGCACCACTCATTCCGTAGTTCTTACTGTACAAATGGTTGTTCAGGTACATGATCAGGGTCATGCTGGATCTCATAGGATCGCCCTTACCGTTGGTCAGAATCTGAGGTACATCGAACATCTGCAGACCACCGATCAGGGATGTGATCATTACGTAGATCAGAATCGGCTTCAACAAAGGTAATGTAATCTTGAAGAATACCTGGGTAGAGGTTGCTCCGTCTACCTCGGCTGCCTCGAAAAGGGAAGTATCGATACCCATCATACCTGCCATCAGGAGGATCGTTGTATTACCAAACCACATCAGGAAGTTCATCAATGCTACCAGACCTCTGGTACTCCATACGTTTGTAAGGAACTGATATGGCTCTTTTAAGATTCCGATCTGCATCAGCATTTCATTGATAGGACCACCATCAGAAAACAGCGTGAAGAACAACATTGCAAATGCGGAAGCCATGATCAGGTTCGGCAGATAGATCACTGTCTTGAAGAATCTCTGTCCCTTTAATCTAAGGCTGGGATCCGAGAACCATGCACCCAGAAGCAGAGATATGATGATCTGCGGTACAAATCCCAGTATCCACATGATCAATGTATTCTTGGTGTACATCCACAGGTCCGGATTGGACAACAGCTTTGCATAGTTACCAAATCCGATGAAATTCGGTCCGATCTGTGTCAGTCCGGAACGGTAATTTTCAAAAAAGCTGTAATAAAATGTCCTGAACAACGGGATCAACTGGAATAATACATACACTACTACAAAGGGGATCAGGAAAATATACCCCCATTTATTATAGCGTACCACCTTTCCGCGTTTTACCTTTGCCATAATGATTCCTCCCTTTTGCCGTCATGCTCTCTTAGCGACTTTACGTTTTTCGTGCCTTTCTTTGTTTCCGATCAGGCTCGCAGCAGCTCTCTTCTTTTTGTTCTTAATTATCTTCTTCTGAAAAAAGCTTCTGCCAACCGGGAATTTTGAGAGAAAAACCGTGCCTACCTGACCAGCCAGGCAGGCACGGTTCTCAATTCCTTATTGTTTCGCTATTCGCTTATCATTTCGGATTAGTGAGTAAGCTCAGGATACTTCTCTTCTACAGCCTTGTAGAACAGATTCAGTGCATCATCCAGAGAAGCCTTGCCATCGAAGTAGTTCTTCATAGCATGCTGGAACTCTTCGTTACATCCCTGATCGTATGCAGACAGGTTGCTCAGATCGATCTTCTCAGCGCCTGCGCAGAACATAGCCAGAGGGTTCTGTCCGCCCAGTACCTTGCTCTGATAAGAGGTATCTGCTGCCATAGCTTCCATAGCGGGTTTGTTGTTTACGAAATCATCATCAGCTACAACGATCTCTTTCATGATGTCTTCATCAGTGGTCATCTTCAGGATGATATCCTTAACCAGAGAAGCGTTGTCGGTTCCGGTAGCACCGCAGATCCAAGTACCGCCCCAGAAGAAGCCCTGAGGTCCTTCAGTAGCGCCCCAGCCACCCTGATTTGCGATAGATCCATCGGTATCAGCTGCCATGGAGAAGTTGATCAGCCAAGCGGGTCCAAAGTAGCAGAATACTTTGCCATCGGGATAGAAGCCTTTGCTCCAGTCATCAGACCACAAGTCGAAGGTACCGGTTTCCTTAGCGTCAACCATCTTCTTGGAGTCATCAACCCACTTCATCAGGTTGTCATCGATTACAATCTTGCCATCCTGTACCCATTTGCCGGATACGTTGTTGGAGTATACACGATAAGTATCGTTTACGGAAGATACCATGTTGTAACCGGCTGCTTTCATCTTCTCAGCGGTTGCGGTGAAGGTATCCCAATCAGATACAGACTTCTGAACCTCTGCAGGATCATCGGTTCCCAGAACAGCCTTAGCAGCTTCACGGTTATAAATCAGAACGCCGGGGCAGCCCTGCCATGAAACACCCTTCAGATTGCCGTTGGAGTCGGTAACAACATCCTTGGTGTACTGATACTGGTTAGCCAGATCTGCATCGGTGATGCCCAGATCCTTAACAGGCATTGTGTAGTCGGTATCAACATATTTCAATGCGTAGTCAGCCTCAACCAGGAACAAGTCGATCTTGTCATCAGCTGCTGCATCAGCCTGCTTTAACAGTGTTGCATCCAGATTGTTCTGATAAGCGTTGTCATCAGAAGGAGTGATGTTCCACTTTACAGTGATGTCACCGATCTTACCGGTGGTTCCGTCTACTTCTTCATATCCGGGATAATGATCTGTCAGACGGCTCTTGAACTCCTCGTTCCAGCAGTAGATGTTGAAGACTTTGCCTTCCTCTGTTGCTGCCTCCGTAGAAGCTGCCTCGGTAGAAGCTGCTGCTTCGGTGGATGCTGCGGGTGCTGCCTCACTGGAAGCTGCTGCAGGAGCATCGTTGCTGTTGCCACAGCCTACCAGCATGCTGGCAAGCATAGCGGTTGTAAGTAAAGCACTAAGTACTTTTTTCTTCATGTTTGTTTCCTCCCATTTTTTGTTGAATGTTTGTTGTAAGTGCTTGTTGCATTTATCTTCATATGGTTGCGGTTGCGGCGCTTCCATATAAATGCCTGATTATTTGTCTGTCGGAATCTGTGCTACCGACTTGCCTTCCACTACCTTACCGGGTACTATGACCTGTTCGATAATGGTGGTCTTAGGTCTCTCTATGAGGCTGATCAGTTCTCTGGCTGCCAGGCAACCGATCTGTTCGGTATCCTGCTGGACTGTGGTCAGCCTGGGCTCCAGCTGTCTTGCGGACTGAATCCCATCATATCCTGCCACCGAGATATCTTCGGGAATCTGTAACCCCCTCTCCCTGATAGCATTGATGCCTCCGAAAGAAGCAAAGTCATCCGGATAAATGATACATGTCGGTGGATCCGGAAGATCCAGTAATTCGTTAGTCACACGATAGGTCGTGGCAGTATCTCTGTAAGCTGCTTCTCTGATGTACTCATCGGGAATCTGTAGCCCCAGTCGTTCTGCCGTCCGGTAGAAGCTGGATAACCGCCCCGAGGTAACCGCTGACATTGCGCCGTGGATATAGGCAATTTTCCTATGTCCTCTACTATATATGTATTCCAGCAGTTCTTTCATACCTGTCACATTGTCCGACATGATTGCGATACGATTATTAAACAGATAGTCAATGGTGACCACCGGGATGGAACTCTGTACTAATTCGATGACTTCGGGATCTGCGAAATCAATACAGGCGAGCACCACTCCATCAAAGCCTCTGTACCTGCTGTGTTCCAGGTAGGACATCCGATCCGGACGGTTCTTGCAGCTGTTAATAAAGGTAATGTCGTAACCGCTCTTCTCTGCTGTCCTTTTGAAGCTGTCCAGTACACTGGAAAAGTAATCATGAGTCAGACCGCTTTGTGCTTCATCTACGAAGAGGACTCCAATTCCGTAGGTTCTGTTCGTCTTCAATGCTCTGGCGGAAAGGTTCGGGGAATATCCCATCTCCTTGGCTACCCGTCTGATATTTGCTTTGGTTTCTTCTCCAATGTCCTTGTGGTCGTTCAGTGCCTTGCTGACAGTTGCAACGGAGACTCCACAAATCTTGGAAATGTCTTTCAATGATGCCATACCGTTCTCCTGTTTCATGTCTTCGTCATTTCATCCGACCTGTTTTGTAACTTAATCGTTTTCGTAGTTTTAATATATACCACCTTTGAGCATTTTGCAATACTTTTTTGCAGTTTTTTTCTAAAAAGTGTCCACTTTGTCTATAATTAACAATTTCAAATAGGGGTTTTTGTACATTTGGCTTGTACAGCAATTGTATTTCTTCTATATAATGGCAAAGTATGCGATAACGTTTGCCATTATTTTATTTCGTAAATCTGCTTTTTTCAAGATCCGTTTTGTTTTGTATCTTCTGTCCATGTTTTTCTTGCGTATTTGTATATATTGCGCATTTTACAGGCTTTTTCAAGATTCGTATTGCATTTTCAGCACTGCTTCTGTATAATACAAATCAGAATTCCGGATTACTTAATCGTTTACTTATTATTAAGCAATCCGCAACAAAAAAGCAAACACTCAACATACAACAACATGAAAGAAGGAGATTTTCTTATGAAGTATGGTCATTTTGATGATGTGCATCAGGAATATGTCATCACTACTCCCAAGACTCCGCTTCCCTGGATCAACTACCTGGGTTGCAACGAGTTTTTCAGTCTGATATCCAACACCTGCGGCGGATATACCTTCTATAAGGATGCCAAACTGCTGCGTCTGACCCGTTATCGTTACAATAATGTACCGACAGACATCAACGGCAAATATCTGTATATTAAGGATGGAGATACCGTATGGAATCCCGGCTGGCAGCCTACGAAGACCGAACTGGATTCTTACGAGTGCCGTCACGGTATCGGTTACAGCCGTTTCACCTCTTCCAAGAACGGTGTTAAGGCTTCCGTGCTCTCTTTCGTTCCTCTGAATGATAACTGTGAGATCTCCCAGCTGACTCTGACCAACGGAAGCTCCGAGGACAAGAAGCTGTCCGTATTCTCTTATGTAGAATGGTGCCTGTGGAATGCCGACGATGATATGAAGAACTTCCAGCGTAACTTAAGTACCGGCGAGGTGGAAGTACAGGATTCCACTATTTACCACAAGACTGAGTACCGCGAACGCCGTAATCATTACGCAATTTATTCTGTAAATACGAAGATTGATGGTTTCGATACCAGTAGAGATGCTTTTCTGGGTGCGTACAGAGGTGCGGATTCTCCCGAAGCGGTTGAGAACGGCAAGTGCACAAACTCCATGGCAAGCGGCTGGTCTCCCATTGCTTCTCATCAGATCAATGTGGATCTGGCAGCCGGCGAGACCAAGACTTTCATCTTCGTACTGGGCTATATCGAGAATCCCGAAGACGAGAAGTGGGAGTCCTACGGTGTGATCAACAAGACCCGCGCGAAGGAAATGCTGGCAAAATACCAGACCGACGCCCAGGTAGAAGAAGCTTTCGCAGCGCTGCAGGCTTACTGGAAGCAGTTACTTGCCCGTTACACGGTAGATTCTGCTGACGAAAAAGTAAACCGTATGGTCAACACCTGGAACCAGTATCAGTGCATGGTAACCTTCAACATGTCCCGTTCCGCTTCTTATTATGAGTCCGGAATCGGTCGTGGCATGGGCTTCCGTGATTCCTGCCAGGATCTGCTCGGCTTCGTACATCTGATCCCGGATCGTGCAAGAGAGCGTATCATCGATATCGCTTCCACCCAGTTCCAGGACGGCAGCGCTTACCATCAGTACCAGCCTCTGACCAAGAAGGGCAACTCCGATATTGGCAGCGGCTTCAACGATGATCCTCTGTGGCTCATTGCAGGTACCAGTGCTTACGTAAGAGAGACCGGTGATACCTCCATCCTGACCCAGATGGTTCCTTTCGACAACGATATGAGCGTAGCTGCTCCTCTGATGGATCACTTAAAACGCTCCTTAGACTATATCATCAACCACAAAGGTCCTCACAATCTGCCTCTGATCGGCCGCGCCGACTGGAATGACTGTCTGAACCTGAACTGTTTCTCCGCTCATCCCGGAGAATCCTTCCAAACCTTCGGTCCGAGTGAAGGACCCGTGGCAGAATCCGTATTCATTGCCGGTATGTTCGTAAAATACGGCGAAGAATATGCCCAGCTGTGTGAGCTGATGGGTGATGCTGATGAAGCTGCCCGCGCACGCAAGGAAGTACAGGCAATGTACGATGCGATCCTGAAGGATGGCTGGGACGGCGACTGGTTCGTTCGTGCTTACGATGCTTACAGCCACAAGGTAGGTTCCAAGGAATGTCGCGAAGGTCAGATCTACATCGAGCCTCAGGGCTTCTGTGTACTCGCCGGTGTCGGTGTAAAGGAAGGGCTTGCCGAGAAGGCACTGAATTCCGTAAAAGAAAGACTGGATACCAAGTATGGTGTCATGATCTTACAACCTGCATACACGGAGTATCACCTCGAACTTGGTGAAGTATCCTCTTATCCCCCCGGATACAAGGAGAATGCCGGTATCTTCTGCCACAACAATCCCTGGGTATCCATCGCAGAAACTGTTCTGGGCAGAGGTGACAGAGCCTTCGAAATCTACCGTAAGACCTGTCCCGCATACATTGAGGATATCAGCGAGATCCATCGTACCGAGCCTTATGTATACTCCCAGATGGTAGCCGGTAAGGATGCAAAATTCCACGGCGAAGCGAAAAACAGCTGGCTGACCGGTACCGCGGCATGGACTTTCGTAAATATCTCCCAGTACATCCTGGGTGTATATCCTACCCATCAGGGATTATCCGTAGATCCTTGTATTCCTAAGGGCTTCGGCGATTTCTCCATCACCCGTAAGTTCCGTGAGGGCACCTATCACATTCAGGTGAAGAATCCTCAGAACGTGGAGAAGGGTGTGGTATCCATGACCGTAGATGGCAAGGCTGTTGACGGACACATCATCCCTTACGAAAAGGGCAAGGAAGAGTACAACGTAGTTATTACGATGGGCTAATTCCTTTCAAAACGATTTCTATCCTCCTTAAAACCCCGGCAGTTATGATAACTGTCGGGGTTTTGTATTGGAAATTCCGGTAAACAACATTCCAATAATGCGTGGCAGGTGAATCTTCTGGCAGATTGCTGCCATAAGAAGTCCCAGCAAAAAAATCAGTCCCAGTGATGTAAGCATAAAATTTCCTCCATTTTCTCGCAGCAGGACGTTTTGGAGTGTTTTATCGGATATTTTGTTTAAAAATATCTGCTGCCAGAGCATCCCCGAAATCACTTGCCGGGATTTCAAAATCTATAATTCCCACTGCATACGGCTGCAGTACATACTGCCCGGATTCAAAGACGAATCCATCTCCCGTAATGCTGAAAGTCGGGCTTGCCGGTCCATTGCCGGTACCTGCAATGTCCGCTCCATAGATTTCCTGATAAATAGTATCCATATTTTCCGTACCATCTAACACTACCAGTTTAATACTCTTCTCATAATCAGGGAAGAAGCAGTCATCCGTCGCCTGCATCTCGGCAGCTTTTTTCGTCACCAGTTCCAGTGCTTTGTCACGGAAGCCGTTTCCGAGACTGTCAAAGGTAATTTTTTCTCCTGTCTGCGTATAATAGTTTCTGTAATCCTGTATGTACCAACCATGTGCTCCCTGATTATAGCCCTCATTGCCCCATACCACGCTGATCACCTTGTCATCTGCACGGATCACCTGAAATGAAAGTTCTTCATAGCTAGTCATTCCCGACATCTCGCCCTCATAAACTGTACCGAAATCACTATTGTTGATACTATCCAAAAAAGTTTCCACATACGCGTTCAAATCCTTTTGGATCTTGTCCTGCGCTTCTTCATTACCTTCTATCGTGATCGTCGGCATTTGATAGGTATAGGTGTATTTTCTTTCCGCATTTTCCGGATCACTGCTGCCTTCAAAATCCTCTGTGGCAATCTCCACTTTGCCGGTTGCAGCAGTCTCGGTCTGTGCCTCCTGCTGTGATGCAGTCTCCGTTTCTGCATTTTCCTGTGCGCTTTCCTGCGTATTCTCGATTGGGCTGTCGGTCACCTCCGGGATCACCGGGGATTCCGGACTTCCGCATGCAGTGCAGGTAAACAACAGTCCTGTAAGTAATGCTGCTAATATTTTCTTTTTCATTTTATTTACCTCCCAATATCAATATATACCATCTCTGCATCATAACTGCATCATATTCGAACAGTGGAATTTAGTCTGACACACTACATTCCAGTGGCTTGTTTACTATACAGAAAAACAGAGAATTTCGCCACGAATTACTATGATTATAACAGAAATCCATTATTTTTTCTCTAAAATCATTCGATTTCAGGCAACTTTTAAAGACACGGTGGAATTTACCTATGCACTGGAATTCAAAATTTCAAGTCAGCGTAAAAATAAAAACGAATGGTCCTCCCAAACCATTCGTTTTTATTTTCGTTTTCAATTTCCCGTCTTATACTTTTTCTCTTTTTATTGTGCCCGCATCTTAGTTCAGATTCAATCTCTGACCAACCTTGATCACATTCCGGTTCGTGATCTGTGCGTTTCTGCGAAGCAGCTCTGCCAGGGTCATATGATTCCTCTGTGCGATCTTGGAAAGCGTATCTCCCGGCTTAATGGTGTAATCACCTTCTGCAAACCATACGCTTTCGGACGGTCTGCGCTCCGTTACTGTTACCAGATAATTACCACCGCGTTTTAACGCGAACATGGACTGTCCATTAGAAGTTACGGTAAAGGATCCGCAGTACTCCAGGCGACCCTTTTCTGCATTGTAGCGGTACAGATTTGCAGTCTTGCCTGCATTTTCCTTGCCCACATTTACATGAATATTCACATTCACGCCAAAACTGCCGGTATCCTTAATCACCAGTTGTCTTGTAGGTACGGATGTCTTAGCAGCTACAACATTTGCAGGAATATTGTTGCTCGTCTGATCCACTGTCAGGTCAATATTCTGAATCTTAGACAGATCTTTATTCTTCAGATCCTGACCACTGATACTCATCGCTACACCATTTCCACTATGGAATGCAACCGTTACATTGGTACCCTTAATGGTATTCAGTACCTTCTGCGGAACCTGTACCTCACCGGTACATACCACGTTCATGTTAACCGTTGCAATCGCGGGGTTCTGTGCAATTTCTGTAACCTTATCCTGTACAGAACTGCTTACTTCATTCCAGTTCACAGTCTCCGGAGTGGAAGAAGTGCCTGCACTGTCAGAGCCATTATCATTGCTATTGTTATTATTATTTTCAGGCTTACTATCATCCTGCTTCGGTTCATCCGGTATTACAGTAATGTCTCCGGAGATTCTCCCGGACATTCTTGCGCCTACACCTTCGGGTACCTCATCGGTCAATTCAAGGAAGCCATTCATATTGACGGTACCGTCTGCATTTCGGGTGATACCACCATCCTTCAGCGCAGATGCTGTATCCAGACTCTTGAACCAGGAAGCAGTTGCCTCCTTACCATTATTATTGACAGACTTACTGCCATCAAAATAGTAATTCGTAGCACCTTTGACATCTGCAGCATTCTGTGTTCCCAACAGCTTAAACTGCTCAGCCACCTTGTTGGATACCTTGTAGGATAAAATACCATCTGCTGCAAATGCTGTATTTACAGCGGTGTTGGTGTAAAATGCTACGTTGTAACTTTCATTATCGAACGTTGTGCTACTGTATACCTTAATATCAGGACAGCTGTTAGAGTCAATACCCTTTGCCTTATTCGCAAAAGCAACAGAATTCTTCAGCACATGAGCTCCCGGCATACTGTCGCCACCCATTTTGAAGCCATTACCATTGCCGGCATTGATCTCTCTGCCATTCTCGTCTAAAATATAGCCATTTTTGAATGCCACACAGTTCTGAATCGTTACCACTCCAATGGAACCACTCTGCACTTTAGCGAACAGATCCCATCCATCATCGGCATTGTATGCCGCGATACATCCGTCGAATACGTTGCCCTGACCTACAGTCAGCTTTGCAGCGAATCCATCCGCATCCTCATAACCCTTATCTGCATTCAGATAGGAACTACAGTTCAAAATTGTGTTATGAGCTGGCCACTGATTAAATTGATCAGTGCCAAGATAACGGCTGATCTGTATACCTGTGTTACCATTTTTATATGCTTTGATCCGATCCAGTATATTATGGTTACCGGATACCTGAATACCCTTCTGGGCATCTGCCGATCTGGTCACATCGAATCCCTGGAAATACCAGTAATCGCCTGCCAGTATCATACCTGCGCATTTTCCGCCAAAATCAAATACAGGTCTGGAGCCCGCCTCAGGATCAGCGATCATATAGATCATAGCATCTGCAGTACCATTGATTCCACGTTCTACTTTTACAGTACTGGATAGATTGTAAGTTCCTTCCTTGATCAGGATCTTCTGCCCGGGTGCAGCAATCTTCACTGCTGTGTAGATATCCATAGGAGCATCCTTGGTACCTGCTGCATTCGATTTACCATTCGGACTCACATAAATATTGTTGTTCTCTACTGTCTTATATTCTACAGTGTGGTTAATAGTCACCGGATCATAGGAAGTCATTAACTTAAATTCGCCGGGTTTGTATTCCTTATCCGGGATAAAGTTGATCGTAAATGCGTTTTTGCCATTGTTCAACTTCAGAGCTACCGTTTCCTTGGCCAATGCTTTGAATTCCTTGTTCAGGACTTCTTTTCCGTTCTGATCCTTCACGACCAAAGTACCGTCAGCATTGCCATAGTATACCAGATTATAATCCGCAGAATTGGAGAACGCAGGAGATTCTATCGTATTGATCGGATATACATATTCAATCTCTCTTTCCTCTGCTTTTTCATCATCCGCAGGGGTAATCGTCTTCAGATCAATATTACTTACCGTAATTCTTGCATTTCTGGAAGCGAAGAATCCAACATAAATATTATCTTTATCAATCTGGGTCAAAGAAGTTCTCTCCAGATCATAGTAACGTACTTCTTTGATTACTTTGTTATCCTTATCTAAATATCTCAGATAGTAACCTGTGTTGTTTCTCTGAATCTGCAGGCGGAAGTCAGTCAACGGATTCTCCAGGTTTCCGGTAGGCTCTGCCTTTTTATTCCAGTTACCCACAAGATTATAAGTGCCAGGGCCCTTAGTTGCTGCACCGGTCTCCAGTGTTGTGGTCTCACTTACATAACCCGCAGGCATCGTAATGGTTCCATTTTTAATTGCAGCAACATCATCTGCTGTTACACCAAGTCTGGAAATCGCACCCAGACCAAGCTTCATAGATATCTTGTTGGCAGAACTGTCAGTAGTTACGTCCTCGCCATCCCAGTAATACTCAACCTTGGTAGCAATCGCCTGATAAGTATTGTTCCAGAACGCAGTTCCATCACCATTCGAGCCAACTGCATCCGCAGCCATCATACCGAAGCCTTCCTGTCCATTGGAAAGCGTCCAACTGTCTACATGAATATCTGCTGTCAAAGTAAAGTTCTCAGTCTCAGGATCAATTGCCGTATAATAGAAAGTCAGTCCATCCGTAGATCCGGGTACAATCTTACCTTTGCCACCTTCACTGTATACCGTTACCTTACCGTCATTAGCATTTCCGATAACACCATTATTCTTAGAATCCGTACTGGAACCGTATGTGGATTTGCTCCATACTCGCTGTGCCTCAGCCGTTACTGTAACAGTTGCTGTTCCTGGGTTCGTTTTATTTTCACCACGTACAGCTACTACGCTGATCGTATATGTCTTTCCTACGGTAAGTCCCTCTAAAAGTGCTGTCGTTTCATCAGCTGTCACTGCCTTTGAAACTTCGTTTTCTCCCTCTGCAGTAGCAGTTACAGCATATCCTGTCGCTTCCTTAACTGCACTCCAGACTACTTCTACAGCACCGTTGCCCTTGCTGGTCGCGCTGCTGATTACAGGAGTTGCTAATGGCAGGCTGAAGTAAACTTCCATATTATTACCGGCCTTATCAGTTTCCCCTTCACGGGTTGCTACTACTGATGCGGTATAAGTACCGGATTTATCCGGAGTAATTGATACTGTATGCTTATCCTTTTTGGCTGAAGAAGTTACATTTCCCACTTCTGTATTTTCCTCATTCTGCAAAGTTACAACTATTTTATCTGCTCCATCATTACCAACAACTGCTTTTACAGTGATATCAATTTTTTCTCCACTTTGTTTTACCTCTGTAATTTCTGGTGCATCTACTGTTGACCAATCAGCTCTTGAAATCTCTTCCTGCTCGCCTTCCGTAACTTCTACTCTAAAAATATAATTCTTTTTTTCACTTCCTCCAAGGTAATATGTTCCTGCATCATCTAACGTAACTTCCCAGCAACAAAGCTGATCCTTAGCAGGTTTTACCTCTGTAACGGCAATTGTCTTTCCAGAATCATTTATAATTGCCATTTCTCTGTTTGCATCAGCTGCGCCCCAATACACCTTTACTTTGGCTTTCCCTGTTGTCGTGAACGAAATTGAATTCTGTGTCTTCTTTACTGCTCCGGCAAAGTTTATTCTATTTACGCTTTTATATCCATCGGTAAATTCCTTTTCTTTTGCCTCTACTTTTGTTCCAGCACTATAATGGATTGTGAAATACTTGTCCGTTCCTGCTGTTTCCTCATCACCATCTTTCTTTGTATCTGCGCCAAATGTTGCTAATTCTGCTGCATCCAGAACATAACCATCACTATTCCCACTTGTGTTTTGTACCACAGGTACAGTAACTTCTGCTGCCTGCACAGCAACTTCACTTATCTCTTCTGTTTCTAAGACTTCTGTCTCTTCCACTTCCGGCACTTCAATATCACCACCGGATACCGTCTCTTCTCCCTGCTCTTCTACGATTGTTTCCACAGGTTCCGTTTCCTGCACCTGCTCCACAGCTGTTGCTGTTTCCTCTGCCTGCACAGAGATGGGACTGATTCCCATTCCTGACAGCACCATAGCTCCTGCCAGCAGCAGTGCCATCCATCGTTTTCTTTCCTTCCTGCCTTTACCACCAAACATTTCCATACCTCCGTTTTCCTCAGGTTATAAGCGTATGTAATGTAAACGCTTACAACGCTATGTACTATATACTAGCACTGTCTGGTCACAATATCAAATCCATTTTGTGCAGTTTGATTATTTTTGGAAGTATTTCATAGATTATTTGAGCAGTTTTTAGTTATTATTTTTTCGCAAGTTACTGATTTTCGCAAAAATGCACAGTTTTTATATCTGTCTCTTATACACATCTGACGCTGCCGACGAAGAGGATAGTGTAGA